>JAABUK010004773.1_pt1 | contig 21750 bp, 25 predicted proteins | sample 5559141 | NCBI WGS metagenome assembly JAABUK01 (sample SAMN10711869, study PRJNA513367) | rock metagenome | isolation source: Antarctica rocks | place: Antarctica: Victoria Land, Pudding Butte nord | collected 2016-01-03
CTACGTCTCACATTTATTCATTGCACTCATTTATTGTGACTAAGTTCATTAGAAAAAGCACTTCAACATCACTATCAAATAAGAAGATTGTTATGCATTATTTATATGCATTATCATTGAGACTAATCAAAATCGCAAAATGTTTAATCTATCAATTAAGTCACAGTCAATTGCAAGTAGAAATCATGCAATAAAATGAAACAAAGATCAGAAAACTCTTTATATCAAACAAAGTGCAGATTGAATGACTTTTTATAAACAATTCATCAAATTAAGAAGCATCAGCATTTATCAGAAAGTCATTAAAGCGAAGCAGATGAAAATGAAGAACAATATGCAAAATATGATCACGAATGATTAAGTGAGAAAAAGTCTGCATGATAATGCATTTGAGTAATGTATATGTGTTTCAAAAGCTGATTGTATAATAGCTCAATGCTTCAAGACGAATTTGATGAAGAAGATGAAAGAGAAGAAGACTGTGAAGTGAGCGAAGCTTGAAGCGATAATCATGAAGATAACATTCAATACTACATCAACAGTTTGTAAAGTGAATTAAATTTTAAAGTTTATCTTAAGTGACATTCATTGTTTAAAGTTGAATAAAATCTGAATTTAAGTTGATTTTGCTAAACTGAGTTCTGCTTTTGTTGATAAAATCTGCATTCATTCATATGTCGCTGAACTGAATTTCGCTTTTGTTGATAAAATCTGCGTTTATTCATATGTGTTGAACTGAATCTTGCTTTCGTTGCTTTCGTCACTTTCGTCGCTTATGTCACATATGTTGCATATGTTGCATATGTCAACACTCGCTCATTTACTCGCTCATTTACTTGCTTATTTACTCGCTCATTTACTTGCTCATCTACTCGCTCATTTACTTGCTCATTTACTTGCTCATTTACTCGCTCATTTACTCGCTCATTTACTTGCTCATCTACTTGCTCATCTACTCACTCATCTACTTGCTCATTTACTTGCTCATTTACTCGCTCATTTACTTGCTCATTTACTCACTCATTTACTTGCTCATTTACTCATCATTTTACTCACTATTCTACTCATCATTCTACTCATCATTCTACTCATCATTCTACTTGCGATTCTACATGCTCATCATTCTACTCGCTCATTTACTTACTCATCTACTCGCTCATTTACTCGCTCATCTACTCACTCATTTACTCGCTCATTTACTCGCTCATTTACTCGCTCATTTACTCGCTCATCTACTCATTCATTTACTCACTTCATTTACTCACTTTATTAATCTCTCTATCAAACACTTTATTAAATTTTCTATTAAACGCTTTATTAAACACTCTATAAAACGCGTTAATCGAGTGCATAACATGAGTTAAACAATGCTTTAAACAATGCTTTTTACTAAGCTATCTACTGAGCTATCTACTGAGCTATTTATTGAATCATTTACTGAGCTATTTACTGAGCTATCAATTGAGCTTTTTATTGATCTTTCAATCAAGCTTTTTACTGATCTTTCTATCAATCTTTCTACTGATCTCTTTATCAATCTTTCTACTGATCTTTCTACTGATCTTTCTACTGATCTTTTTACTGATCTTTCTACTGAGCTATCTACTGATTATTCTACTGATTATTCTACTGATTATTCTACTGATTATTTTACTGATCACTTTACTGATCATTTTACTGATCATTCTACTGATCATTCTACTGATCATTCTACTAATCATTTTACTGATCACTTTACTGATCATTCTACTCATCATTTTACTCATCACTTTACTCATCACTTTACTCATCACTTTACTTGCAATCAAGAATCAAATTTGTTTTCTATCAAGCATTAAATATAACTTTATCAAACATTCTACATGACTTTCTATTAAACATTTTACATGACTTTCTATTGAACATTCTACATAATTTTCTACCTCATTAGTTTATTCATTAACTTTCTTATTAACTTTCTCATTAACTTTTTTATTGACTTTCTCAGCGCATATATTAAACTGTGTAAATAGCTATTATTTAAATAGTCATATTAATTATTAATTATTCAACGTTGTAACTATCAATGCTACAAGTGTCAAAATCATGTTTGTTGAATCAAATGATAAATAAACATACTGCGCTCTTAAAAGTTTTAAAGATGTTGATGCTTTTATGAATATGCATCAGCTAAAAGTGATGCAAATCTGAGACATGAGATTAAATAAATATTTGAAATATTGATCATTAAAAGCGCTAAAATCTGTCTCTGTCACTCTTTACAAATTGCAGATGTACTTCTACTGTCAATGTATGTATTGTGTTTGATGTGAAAGACAAGACTAACGTATGCATTAAACTGTTGTACAACAAGATGAACTTGAGAAAAACATGTCAAGATACATGATATCTACTATTCAATTAATTCAGCAACGCATTTTATATCACGAAAAATTGAATGAATTGAAGATGATGAATGATTCAGATGTCATACAAGAATTCAACAAATTCATAAGCGCATTTTTGAATGAAAAAAATGCGATTGATTGAAAGATAGTTAATTCACTAGATTCATCAAATGATGAATCTGATGATATCATTAAGATTGATGATGATGACAAGAAGATGAAATTTAGCAAGAGAGATGATGATGCAGATATGATTAAGAATGAGAATGAGTACAAGAACAAGTACAAGAAGAAGTACAAGAAGAAGAAGAAGAAGAAGAAGAATAATAATAATGAGATAATAGTGATCTCAGATTAGCAGTAGTAAATGAACAAGCATGAATTTTCTTCAATCAATTGCATTACTTTGTTGCATTATCAGACATTCAAATGAATATTAGTAGTACTTTGCTTCATGTTTTGACGAGTCGAGTCGAGAATTCAAGTCAATACTCAATTTCAACACTTTAACTTAACTCAAATACTCAATTCAAACATCATGATTCAACTTAAATACTCAGTTTCAAAATTCTGATTCAAATCAAGTCTTGATGAGTTGAAAACTTGACTCAATCTTGATGACTCGACTCATCGCAATCAGTCTAATTTTGTCAAGAAGATAGATTTCTCAATGATTTTCTGTAACACTCTGATAATCTTGCACACTTTGTCATTCATCATAGTTTTGTTGTCTAAAGAGTGTTTCAAAGATAAATGTATTTGCAAATAAGCACTCAATGCTTTTATATTCATTTTTTTTCAAAGTTGTTGAATCAAGAACTGCACTGAGATTATTTGTAAACATAATTCTATGATGATCAAAAGATGATTTGATCTCTGATGCAGATTGATTTATATCTTGCATTTGCATGTCATAAACTGTATTTTCTCGCTGCTAAAGACTAGATCAATTGTCGTAGATTGATTGTAAGCTTTGCAAGTAATAATATCTGATTTCAGCAATGATTTCAGTCTTACGTTTGTAATGATGTTTAGCAAAGTATCAATCATCATATGATGAGTAAAGCATCTTCATCTTTCTAAATGAGAATGATGTAAATTGAAATCTTCTACAATCAGTTATTTGCAATCATTCTTGAGTAGTTCATTCAAACAAGAAATGATTGAAAATTTCTCTGTAAATGTAGTAAACAGTGAGCATGAATTGTAAATGTTTAAAAGTCTTAGTGTCTGCATTTTGTCATTTGCGTTGCAAGTTAATATTCTGATTAAGCAAATGTTTAATTCAGCTGTTTCTACTATTTATTGATTGAATCTTAAATGTTTGTTAACGTATATGCATGTTCTTGATTGAGATGATGAGTTTTTCACTAAATGAAAGAAGTTATGTGCTGAGCTAAATGATTGTAAATCATTGTTGTTGTGATCTTGCTTCTGTACAACTACTATGTCAAATTTGCGAACTTCTTTATTAATTAGAAATGATTCTTGAATTCTTAATGACTTTCTGATGTTATACTGTAAAATTCATAGAAAAGATTGTTTTATCATAAAGTTATTTATAGCTGTTGTTGACTCTGTAATGAGAAGACTCTTTGTATGCTTTTAATCATTGAGAGTCTTTCTCACTTTCTGATTAAACATTTCTGAATCTGCTCAGATGTCATCTCATCTGAGTCACTATTCATGCAAGAGAAAAGATTGATTCATCTCTTCTTGATTTTTACTATCTGTCAAGCTGATTCATCAGCGATTCAACTGCATGTTTTCAACATGACTGTTGCTGAGCTTGAGAAATTCATTGAATTGAAAGAGTTTGTTGAATTTGAAAAGTTCATTGAATTCAAAAAGTTTATTGAATCTAAAGAATTCAGAGACAGCAAGAAGAATGCATGATTGTATTTAGACATTTCAAAATATCTAAACGATCTATTTCTATAAATTTCAAACGCTTGTTTCATCTGCTGTTGTCACTTGAAACAGATGTGTTTTCAGAGTTCGTGATTTTCATTGCAGTTGATACAACGTTTTCTGTTTGAAAACATCACGCACTTCTTAATATAATGCTTGTTTGCACACTTTTTGCAGCGCTGATTCTTTCTGCAGAACTTAATCATATGATCAAATTCGTGACATTTAAAGCACTATGTGATGCAACAGTTCTTTTTAAATAGTTTGCATGCACATTCTTGATATAAGTTCAGCATGCTTACGTTCATTAATCAATTCATCATTGCTTCAATTGTGATTTTTACAATAAGTGATGAATAAATCTTCTCACTCTCTGCTATCTTCTTGAATCAAACTATTCTTAGAACTTTCAGATCTTTATGAAATCTTACATTATCTTTTATCAGTCTTTTAATAATCTTTTTCTAATTGCTTATGTTTATTATAGTACATACTTCATGTGTTAGCATTGCAAAGATTCAACATGCTATGCATGTTGAACTTGCAATTTCTTTTGCTCATGTCTGAGTCTTTTTCAAATTTGCTTGAGCATCTGAGCTAATTGCATGAAGAAAAATGTCATTGCTACTCAGCTTGCGAAGTGACATGATTAAATCTCTTTGATTTATTAATACATCTGCAATTCTTTATAGAATCTGTTCAATCAACTTCTTCTGTATCTTTTCTATTTTTCTTTTGTTCATTATTTTAATCATGACTTTTTATCTTTTGCAAAGCAACAACGAGTCACTTCTGAAATGTTGCTTTCTCATCACTATTTCTTCTCTTGTCATGTTCGCTTATGACGTGATTTTCGTTGAAAGACGCATGCTTTTCTGTGTATGCAACTGCTTGTTAAGCAGTTGAACTGATATCTTCAATTTCTGTACATTCTTCGTGATGAATGTATTCTGATTTGTATGATGTTTTTCTTCTGAATTGAGTTGAAGATGTTGAATCAGCTTTAATGCTATCTCTTTTTATGAATGATCTTTGCTCTTCTCTTTCTCTAACGTTGATATCTTTATTAGTAAATCAATAACGTTAGCAACGTTCTCTTCATTATTACGTGAGCATTTCAATCTTGCATCTCTGTTTTCTTGTGATAAATTAACGTTGCTTGCAATTGTCTTTGAATCAGCATTGCTGCAATTCATGCAATTCATCGTCGTTTAATCATCTTTTAGATTCACTCTATCTTGTTTGTAATGCTCTTTTTCAAAATTTGTGATGCATGCATTGTGATTGTTTTTTCTCAAAAAGACTTTTTTAAAGTGAAAGAAATTTCATTGATTAATCAAACTTAACTCATCATTGAAGTTAAGTTCATATGCTTCATCATATTATAGCAAAGATTTATTCAATAATAATAAATTCATATACTTTTGTGACATTGATTAAATCAATTCATGAGAGACTTTATGCTATGTATATTGAGTGAACAAAACTTTCTGAGATAGAAAATTACTCGTTATTTATATGACTGCTTCACGCAGTTGAAACAACAAGATTAAGACTATGTATCAAATTTGTTCACGTTGATTGCATGTTAAAGAATGAGTATTCTAGTCACTTTAAATTGCTTCAGAAGCTTCATTTTCATCATTATTCTTGTCACTTCTTTGAAATCTTTCGTGATCATGATGATTATTCAATAGTTCAAGAAGTCAATGTCACACAGCATTCTTGATCGCAGATGCATTCAGTTTAAGCAATGCATGAGTACATGCTTTGCTGTCTGATGACTTTATTTGCAGTCACATCGCAAGCTATTCATGCTTGAAACATTTCTCAAGTGCAGATAAATGTTAAGATTTATGCATTCAATTCTGATGTAAATTGTGAGAATGCTTTCAGTTTTCTGAAAATCATCATGCATCTTTATCATTTTGTTGAATAAATGAGATCTTTGTGCTGAGATTATGTTAATATCTATGATGCATTTCTTGTATTTTTTCCATCATTGCTTTCATTGATCTTTGTGATATAATACTATTGCAATGCTATCGTTTATTAAGATTGTTGTAAAGAGATCAAATCATCTGTGTTTAAACTGCATTCTTGCATTTTCTTGAATAAATGTATTCAGAAGCATTATTTTCTTAATGACAAAAAAGTGAGAAATAAAATGATTAATTTTTATCAATTGAACATGTATGAGTTTGCATGCTCATTTAATCTCTTGCATTCTGTCGTTGATTTAACTGCATAATGTGACTTTATTTTGCAGCATGTTCAGATAAACATGCAGTGAACTTATGTACATTTTGATCTTTAGCATTTCAATGCTTATTTTTTGAATGCTTTTGCAACATGATGTAAAGTCTGATTTTATAAAGTTTCTAGTCTGCATTTCTTATCTGACAGTTCTTTCTCTTTATCATGCTGATGTCAAACTGATGTTTCAAATGCAATTTCTGATCTTATTACAGCTGAATACATTTGTCTCGCTTTTGTGAAGATTGTCTTTCATGTAAAGATTTTTAAATGATTAAGCGTAAGCATTCTTGTGACGTGACTCGCTTTTATCTGTTGAAGATGCATGTCTCATTGCAGTTTCATGTTCAGTTGAATCTTTAAAACTTGCACATCTGACTTCAACTTAATCATTGAGCTTTTTATTTGTATGCTAATCATCATGTTGAATTTTCTCGATTTTCTAATGAAATGTGTGAACTTGTATTTTTCTGATGCAAACGTTGCATCATGAGTTTAAGCTCACTTCATGCAGACATTATGTATTTTGCTCAGTGTTTTGCAAATTTCTTCAATAAATTTGTCATCAATTAAAATGTTGATGTCATTTATGAAGTTGAGCACTTTGATTTTGATTTTCAATGCTTTGCATTTTTTTATTAAACTTGCGTTGAAAAATAAAAAGAAAATTAATGAAATGAGAAACTCTTGAGATATGTCTGCATTTATCTTGCGCATAATGCTTATTTGCTCATTGAATATTAATGATATCTTTTTATTTTCTAGAAAGCTGTATGCTCATTCAACTATGTAACTTGACATTCTTCTCATTTTCAGCATGTGCAGCAGTCTGATGTGCAAGACTCAATCAAACACTTCAATGATGTTCAAATTTAGCATAAAGATCACGTACTTGATTTTACAGTCTTACACAATGTGAACTTGATTTATCAGTAAATTTAACGTTGAGATCATGAATTACTTGCATTTTGCTCTCATTTGAACATTTGAAAGCATGTGATCAATTTCAGTTATGTCACTCAGTCTTTTGATTATAACTGACTTTAAAGCTTTGTTCATAATATTAAGCAAAGTAATGAATTAATATGTCTTTAAATTGATGTAATCACTTTTCTTTGATTTATATAACATTATTGTTTGAGTCTTTTTAAACTGCTTTAAATGATATTTGTATATCATGCATGCATTGAATAAACTTGTCAGCATTGAGATCAGTTCTGTGAGATTTGCTTAAAGTACTTTGTTTGAGATTTCAGAAATGTCTGATGCTTTGTTGTCATGAACTGAGAGCTGAATGAAATCAGAATAAAATTCTAATAACTAGATTTTAGATACAAGATGTTGCATGAAGAAGAAAGAAAAGAAAGAGATCATTCAGAGATTCTTATACTTCATGAACGCTGAGTATCATTCGTATCGAGAGACTTTCATAACATCACTGATAATCTCACGTCTATTATCATCTATAATATTGTTCAACATCATTTAAGTGATCTAACATCTCTTTTCCCAACATCTTTTCAAGTAACACATGCTAAAATCATGACAATAGATTTTCTTTTTGAAGTTGAAGCTTCTGCGAGACTTTTAATTCTCTGACTCATATTCAGAGTCACTGCTTTCTTGCACGTAAGTGATTCATGAATTCTTATTCGAATGATCAAGATTTCGAGCGTGATAGACGTTCATGACTTCAATGACATTCATCACATTCGCAAACTTTACTTAACTGTTTTCTTTTATCTCAGTTCACTTAATTAAATACTTTAGCTGAGAGTTTTTTACTCAAAAGTTCAATATTTCGTTCATTTTTCAGCTAAGCACTTCTTCGACGAAGATTATTAAAAACGACGCAGAAGATATTTGTTCAGATAAGAAGTTGTTGATCACAGAATGAAGCAAATAAGTATAAAAGACATCGAAATAAAATCAGTCATTGAGCAACTTTAGCTGATAAGAATTGTAATTATAATTGTAATTCATACATTCTTGTGACATTGATTTAGACTCAACTCATGAGAAACTTTATGCTATTTATATTGAGTGAACAAAACTCTCTGAGAAAGAAAATCACTCATCGTCTATACAACTGCTTCACGCAGTCGAAACAATGAGATTGACACTGTGTTATCAAGTAATGAATCTATAGCTTCTATTCAGCGCGTGATGCTCAAGTAAACTCTTGATGAAAGTGTCTGTGCTGTTTAATTATGACACATTGTCTTTGCTTTGCTCTTCATTGATGATATTTTATACAATGATGTTTTGATTCGATTTTCAATTCGAAGACAAAAAACGTTTTCTTTGCATTCGTGATGCTCGTGATTGTAACGTATGTAGAGCTGTGTTTTCTTACTCAATGATTGTCATTCATTGAGCAGAGAAATATGTGATGAAAGAGAGATGCACATGATGAGAAGATAGAGTATGATTGTACTGAGTAATTCTTTTCTTCTTTTAATTTGACTTATGTCACGTAGATGTTGAATGAATTGTTAGTATAGACATGTGATCACAATTGTTTGATGTTTGACTTTGATTAATGAAAGAGAATGTGTTTTGATTATTCTCTTAAACTCTCAATTTTTCACATGAATAAATGAATGACTTGACATCAAGTAAAGAAGATGAGTTCAAGCTTTCTTAATATATCAGCGTGATTGACAAGTCATTACTTCTTCAAACACTGTAGTCACGTCTTTCAATATTTGAAATGACTATTTTATCTGATATCTTTTCATCAATTACTTGACAATACTATCAATGTGATAAAGACATTTCAATATCAACGCAGTCAACGAGTTGCAAATTCTTTGATCACTTGTAATCACAACTTGCAGACTCTTCATCTGAGTTGTTTTTTTCACTAGTAGTATTTTCTCATCTTTTACTGACATCGACATGTCATTAATCTTCTTCGTAGATCGATTGTGACTGTTAGAGAAAGTGTTGTCACATGAGTGAAAACTCTGCATGACAACTTTTCTGATCACACAACGTTCTAACATTGTTCAAACTGCGTCAAATTGAGATCTCTTGACTTTTTTGACTTCTATTCAAACACAGAATAAAATCAAAAGATTTGTAGTTGACATCATGTACAGATGAATCTTGTTGTCAGTCATAAATTTATTATTGTTATAAAGATAAAAAGATTAAAAATAAATCAAAAGAATTTAACATAAATTGAGTATTCATTAATTTAATATTATATATAAGTCATTTTAAGATTTTGAGAAAAGATAAGTTTTCAATGAATGTGTGATGATCAAGTTTATTAAATAAATAGATGAAATTTATAAAAATGATATGATAATGTGATATTTTAAGCAAATACAGAATGAATATATATTATAATAATAATAATAATAATAAATTTATACATTCTTGTAACATTGATTAAATCAACTCATGAGAAACTCTATGCTATTTGTATTAAGTGAACAAAACTTTTTAAGATAGAAAATCACTTGCAATTTATACAACTGCTTTATGCAGTTAAACAGTAAGTTTTGAAACTATGTATCAAATTTGTTCACGTTGATTACACATTAAAGAATGAGTGTTTTAGTTTCTTTAAATTGCTTCAAGAGCTTTGTTTTCATCATCATCTTCGCTACTGCTTTAAGATTCTTCGTGATGATGATGATTATTCAATAGTTCAAGAAGTCAACATTTTGTAACATTCTTGATTGCAGATGCAATCAGTTCAAGCAATGCATAAGTATATGCTTCATCGTTTGATAACTTCATTTGCAGTCACATCGCAAGCTATTCATGTCTGAAATGTTTCTAGAGTGCAGATAAATGTTCAAATCTATGCATTCAATTCTGATGTACATTGCAAGAATGCTTTCTGCTTTTTGAAAATCATGACGCATCTTTATCATCTTATTACTCAGATGCAATCTTTGTGCTGAAATTATGTTGATGTTTGTGACATGTTCTCTGTATTTTTCCCATCATTAATTTCATTGATTCTTGTGATACTGCTTTATTGCGATGCTATCGCTTGTTGAAATTATTGTGAAGAAGAAAATGTGTCATTTGCATCTCAACTGTATCTTTACATCTTCTTGAATGAAAACATTCAGAAGTACTATTTTCTTAATGACAAGTAAGCGAGAAATGACGCAATTAACTCTTGTCAAATGAGCATGTATTAGTTTGCATGCTTGTTTAATCTTTTGCATTCAATCATTGATTTAACTGTGTAGCAAAATCTTGTTCTGTAGCATGTTCAGATGAACATGTAGTGAACTCATGTATGTTTCTGTCTTTAAAGTTTCGATGTTTACTCTTTTGAACACTTCTGCTACGTGATGCAGAATTTGATTCTGAAGTGTTTTTAGTTTGCATTCTTTGCTCAACAGTTCATTTTTCTTGTTGCGCTGATGTCAGACTAACGCTTCAAATGCAATTTCTGATCTCATTACTGCTGAGTATACTTGTCTCACTTTTGTGAAAATAGCTTCTCATGTAAAGACTTCAAGGCAATTAAGTGTCAGCATTCTTGTGATGTGATTCATCTTTATTTGTCGAAGATGCGCATCTCATTGCAGTTTCATGTTCAGTTGCATCTTTAGAACTCATATGTTTGATTTCAATTTGATAATTGAGCTTTTTATTTGTATGCTAGTCATTATGTTGAATCTCTTCGATTTTCTAGTGAAATGCGTAAGCTCATACTTTTCTGATGCGAATGTTGTGTCATGAATGCAAGCTCATTTCGCGCAGATGTTGTGTGCTTTGCTCAATGTTCTGCAGATTTCTTCAGTAAATCTGTTGTAGATTAGAATGTTAATATTGTTTATGAAGTTAAACACTTCAATTTTAATTTTCAATGCTTCGCATTTTTCAATTAAACTTGCGTTGAAGAATAGAAAGAAAATCAATAAAATGAAAAACTTTTGCAATATGTCTGCATTTATCTTGTGCATGTCACTCATTTGTTCATTGAATATTAGTGACATCTTTCAATTCTTTAAAAAGCTGCATGTTCATTCAATTATGTAGCTTAATGTTTTTTTCATTTTCAGCATATGCAGAAGTTTAATGTGTGAGACTTGATTGAATGCTTCGATGACGTTTAAGCTTAGCATAAAGATCACATATTTGATTTCACAGTCTCACACTGTGTGAACTTGATCTATTAGTAGATTTAACGTCAAGATCATGAATTGCTTGCATCTTGCTTTCATTTGAGCATTTGATAGCATGCAATGAGTCTCGACTATGTCACTCAGTCTTTTGATCATGATTAGACTGATCGCGTCAAGTTGAGTATCTGAGTTTGAGTTAAGTACTCGACTCAAAAAGTATCAATTTGAGTTGAAATTTTTTTGAAAAAGTGTTGAGTTGAGTTGAGAAGTTGAACTCAAGCACTCAAGTTGAGTTAAAAAGCTTGACTCAATAATTCAACTCAAAAACTCGACTTGATTTGACAAGATATTAGATAAATGTAAATAGCTTAATCAAACAGTCTTCATGATTCTCTTCATGACTTTCTACCATGTTTTCCCGTCATGACTTTCTATCAAAGTCAAATGATCTTCATGTTTTCTCTTTATGTTTTTCTTTATGCTCTTCTTCATGTTTCTCGTCATGACTTTCTTCATGTTTCTCTCTATGTTTTTCTTCATGTTTCTCTTCATGTTTTTCTTTATGACTCTTTATCAAATGATCTTCATGTTTCTTTTCATGTTCTTCTTCATGTTTCTCTTCATGTTTCTCTTCATGTTTCTCTTTATGACTCTTTATCAAACGATCTTCATGTTTCTCTTTATGACTTTCTATTAAATAATCTTCATGTTTCTTTTTATGACTCTCTATCAAATAATCTTCATGTTTCTCTTTATGACTCTTTATCAAACGATCTTCATGTTTCTCTTTATGACTCTCTATTAAAAGATAATGCAAAAAGATAATGCAAAAGTCAAAAACCGGAAAATTTTCTATATTTAACTCTCTTGACATCAAGCTCAAGTTCTTGACGAGTCGAGTCAAGTTGACTCAATTCTCAGTTGAATCAAATCGCGTCAAGTTGAAAATATAAGCAACTTGACTCAAATCAAGTTGAAAATGTGAGTAACTCGACTCGATCTTGATTTAAGTTCAAAATGTCAACTCAAAACTCAACTCAATAATCAGTTTATTCAACAAGTAAAAGTCAACAAAGCATCAGACACATTTGAAATTTCAAATAAAGTGCTTTAAGCAAGTTTAACAGAACTGACTTTGATATTAATCAATCTGTTCAATGCATATGTAATTCACAAATATCATTTGAAGCAGTTCAAAAAAGCTCAGACAATAGTACTATGCAAATCAAAGAAAAGCAATTACATTAACTTAAAAATGTATTAATTCATTGCTTTGTTAAACATCATGAATAAAATATTGAAATTAATCATGATTAAAAGATTAAGTGATATTACTGAGACTCATCACATGCTTTTGAACTCTCAAATAAGAGCAAGATGCAAGTAATTCATGATTTCAGCGCTGAATCTACTAGTAAATCAAGTACATGCAGTATGAAACTACAAAATTAAGTACATGATTTTTATGCTTAGTTTAGACATTGTTGAGACGTTTAATCATGTCTTGCACACTAGACTTCTGCATACTCTGAGAATGAGAAAAACATTGAACTACATAATCAAATGAACTTGCAGCTTTCTGAAAGACAGAGAGTCATTGCTGACATTCAATGAACAAATCAGCGCAATGCAATGAATAAACGCTGACATATTGCAAAGATCTTTCATATCATTGATTTTCTTTCTATTCTTTAACGCAAGCTTAATCAAAAAATGCAAAGCTCTAAAAATCAAAATTGAAGTGCTTGACTTTGTAAATGACATCAATATTCTGATCTATGACAAAATCACAGAATCAATTTGCAAATCATTGAGTTGAACACATAACATCTGTGCGAAGTGAGCTTAAACTCATGATGCTACGTTCGCTTCAGAGAAATATGAATTCACACACTTCACTTGTAAGTCAAAAAGATTCGACATGACAGTCAGTTTACACATAGAAAACTTAATAATAAAGTCAAAATTAAACATACAAGTTCTTGAAGTGCAACTGAACATGAAATTATGATAAGACTTGCATCTTCATCAAATAGAAGCAGATCACGTCATCAAGATGCTAATGCTTAGTTGACTTGAAGTCTTCATTTGAAGAGCTACATTTGCAAAAGCAAGACAAATATACTCAGTAATGATAAGATCAAGAATGATGTTTGAAGCATTAATATGACATCAACGTGATAAAAAAGAAAGATTGTTGAGTATGAAATAAAGATTAGAAACTCTTCAGAATCAAGCATTGCATTATGTGATCAACGTTTTCAGAAAAATGAACATTGAAACGCTGAAAGTTGAAACATATACATTTTCGTTACATGTTCATCTGAACAAGCTACAGAATCAAGTCACACTACACAGTTGAATCAACGACAAAACACAGAAGACTCAATGAGCATGCAAAATCATACATGCTCATCTGATAAAAACTAATAGACTCATCTCTCACTTTTTGATCTTCAAAAAATGATGTTTTTGAATGTTTCAATTTGCAAAGAAGCAAAGATACAATTTAAATGCAAATGACTCAACTTCTTAATGTCAACTTAAATGAGTGAACGTGCAATTGCACAGTTTCATAAAAGTCAATGAGATCTTCAATGAAAAAACTACAAAAAATGCATTGCAGACATTAATGCATTTTTCGCTCAAAGATTTCATCTATTCAAGAAGTCAATAAAGATGCGTGATGATCTTCAGAAGATTAAAAGCATTCTTGCAACTTACATCAGAATTAAATGCATAAAGCTGAATATTTATCTGCACTTAAGAAACGTGTTGAGCGCAAATAGTTCTTAATGCAACTGCGAATGAAATCATCAGACAGTTAAGCATATTCTGATGCATTGCTTGAATTGAATGCATCTTTGATTAAATATGTTATAAAACATTGACTTCACGAACTATTGAATCATCATCTCAATCACGAAGAGTTTCAAGACAACAGCAAGAATGATGATGAAAACAAAGCTGTTGAAGCAGTTTAGAATGACAAGAACATTCGTTCTTTAACATGCAATCATCATGAACAAATTTGATACATAGTTTTAGTTTTATTGTCTTAACTGCATGTAGCAGTTATATAAAGAGTGAGCGATTTTCTATCTCAGAGAGTTTTGTTCACTCAATACACATAGCATAAAGTTTTTCATGAGTTGATTTAATCAATGTCATAAAAGTGTATGAATTTATTATTATTATTATTATTATTATGACTGACAACAAGATTCATCTGTACGTGATGTCAATTACAAATCTTTTGATTCTATTCTGTGTTTGAATAGAAGTCAAAAGAGTTAAGAGATCTCAATTCAACGCAGTTTGAACAATGTTAGAACGTTGCGTGATCAGAAAAGTTGTCATGCAAAGTTTTCACTTACATGATAACATCTCTTCTAACAGTTACAATTGATCTATGAAGAAGATTAATGACATGTCAATGTCAGTAAGAGATGAAAAGATACTACTAGTGAAAAAGATAACTCAGATGAAGAGTTTGCAAATTGTGACTACAAGTGATTGAAGAATTTGCAACTCGTTGACTGCGTTGATATTGAAACATCTTCATCACATTGACAATGTCATCAAGTAATTGATGAAAAGATATCAGATAGAATAGTCATCTCAAGTATTGAAAGACGTGACTACAGTGCTCGAAGAAGTAGTGACTTGTTGATCACGCTGATATATTGAAAGAGCTTAAGCTCATCTTCTTTACTTGACGTCAAGTCATTCATTTATTCACGTGAAAAATCGAGAACTCAAGAGAATGATCAGAATGCATTCTTTTTCATTGATCAGAGTCAAACATCGAACGATTGTGATTGCACGTCTATACTAACAATTCATTCAACGTCTACGTAACATAAGTTAAATCAAGAGAAGAAAAGAGTTACTCAGTACAATCACACTTTATCTTCTCATCATGTACATCTCTCTTTTATCACATATTTCTCTGCTCAATGAATAACAATCATTGAGTAAGAGAACACAGCTCTACATATGTTACAATCATGAGCATCACAAATGCAAAAAAAACGTCTTTCATCTTTGAATCAAGAATTGAATCAAAACATCGTTGTATAAAATATCATCAATGAAAAGCAGAGCAAAGATGATGCATCATAATCAAACAGCACAGATACTCTCATCAAGAGTTTACTCAAGCATCACATGTTGAATAAAAGCTATAGATTCATTACTTGATAACACAGTATCAATCTCATTGTTTCGACTGTGTGAAGCAGTTGTATAAACGACGAGTGATTTTCTTTCTCAGAGAATTTTGTTCACTCAATATAAATAGCATAGAGTTTCTCATGAGTCGAGTCTAAATCGATGTTACAAGAATGTATGAATTACAATTACAATTTTGATATCATTATTAATTATTTTTCAGCTTACTATTAAAATAAGCGATTATAATGCTTGCATCATTAAAATGCTTATCAAAGTGATGTATATTAAATAAATTAATCATTAAGTTGAGTTTTAAGTTAACATTTTGAACTTGAATTGAGATCAGATTGAGTTACTCACATTTTTAACTCAACTTAAGTTGAATTACTCATATTTTCAATTCAATGTGATTCAATTCAACTAAGAATTAAGTCAACTCAACTTGATTCATCAAGAACTTGAGCTTGATGTCAAGAAAGTTAAATATAGAAATTTTTTCGGTTTTTTGCTTTTGCATTATCTTTTTGCATTATCTTTTTGATAGAAAGTCATGAAGAAAAACATGATGAGAAACATAATGAGAAACATAATGAGAAACATAATGAGAAACATAAAGAGAAACATAAAGAGAAACATAAAGAGAAATATAAAGAGAAACATGAAGAGAAACATGAAGAGAAATATGAAGAAGAACATGAAAAGAAACATGAAGAAAAACATAAAGAGAAATATGAAGAAAAATATGAAGAAGAACATGAAGAGAAACATGAAGAAAAACATGAAGAGAAACATGAAGATCATTTGATAGAGAATCATGATGAGAAATATAAAAAAGAACATGAAGATTGTTTGATAGAAAATCATGTCAGAATCATGTTTAAATGAGTCAATCAGCGAAAGTCAGAGTTGAATAGTTCTTGATCTTTAAAGATAGCTATAACTGAATATTAAGAATACAGAAGAAGATGAGTACAAAAGCTTCTATTTAAGTAATATTCAGAGACTGCGCTAAGCTTGAAGAAAATGTGTTTATGACACAAGTAGAATGTGATGTAGAAAGAAAGATGATGTTGATGAAAGAAAATAAAGACTGAGTTAGATTTGAGCTAAAGACATTGACTAGCTTTATTCAGCTCTGATACGCTCGTAACATTACTTTCTTCTTCGAAAATTCATGTTCACATAAATGTCACTCATTTGCTTGCTTTCTTATTGAGTTATTTCGATACTAGCGTGACTTTCTTAAATATAGCGCATGAAATTCGTTCAAAACTTTCTCGAAGTCATTGAATTCATCTTTATCAACATAGTATCATTCATTGTCTCTATCTAGATCTTTTCATTTGACCTTGTACTGTATTCGACCTTGATAGCATTTAAAGTTCAGAATGTCATCTATCTCTCAATGTTCATCGTCATCATCATTAATAATGATGAGTTTGAGAGATTCTGCATGCTGTTTTGATAGAAAGTCTTCTGAATACAATCGCAGTAACTTCGAACTGAACATCAAATGCAGATGCTTCATGCTGATTGATAAACGAAGATGATAGAAGATCTTCGCTTTAACAGTGATCTGATATGATTCTAGTTGTTTGTCTTTCAAATCTTTGCAGAGTCTCGTTGTCTTGACGTTTCTGAAAGATAGTCAAACTCAGTCATCTACTTCATAGATGACGTTTCGTCTATGTTTATTGATCTGAACTTCAATGATCAGCTTCGTCTTTTTCAATTGTTGACGATCGAAGCTCAGTAGCTCTTTCATTTGAATGACAATATCATTTGCTTTTCTAGCTTCAAGTCGTTCATGAGTTGTTTCGTAGTCAGTCGTATCTGAATTGAAACTCATTCGAAGATGAAATTCTTTATTGAAGTAGAAAAAGATCATTGAGATGATCAAGAAGATATTGAAATTGTCGCTGAATTTCATCATAGATATTTATTTGACTCAGTCGTTCTGCATGTAATTGCAGTAAATTCTAAGTTCGCGTTCAACGTCTTGATTAACTCATTTCGTCTGATCATCAATCTTCGAATGATAAACTGTGAATAGACTAGCTGTGATTCTCAGTCGCTTGCAAAGACTCTTTCACATAGTTGATATGAATTGAAAGTCTCTGTTCGAAACAATAGAACTGAGTAGATCATGCAGTCGATAGACGTTTCATAGCATGATTCAAACCGTTTCTTCGACTGAGATGTCATCATCTTCTCAATGATAGAAAACATAGTGACGTTCTTTGATGAGATGATATATGATTGTGTAAATGACGTTATAGTCTTCTGACAGAGATAGTTCAGTGATGAAGTTCATAGCTATATCTTTTCAGCATTTCTGTGAAATCGAAAGAGAATGATGAAGTTCATTGATGTTATCTCTAGAGACTTTGCTTCGCTGACAAGCATGACAGTTTTGAATGTATCATTGAATAGTAGCTTAATGATCTGACCAATAGTAGAAACGCTGAACTAGGTCGATGATTCGTTTATTGTCGAGATGAGAGGTTGAAGATTGATCATGCACTTCTTGTAGCAGTTTCGTATGCATATTCTTGAAGACTCACAGTAAGTCTTTTCTAAAGAGAACGCTGTCAATGATTTCGCAGTTCTTCAATTTAGTAATATGAAATTTGAGCTTGTTCTCGTTCATAGCTTGTCTATATTCATTGCAGAGCTCATTTGTTTGATTGATCATATGCACTCGCTGATAAAGATTTGCTTTCGATTCAACGAGTAGAACATTAACTCTATTGAGAGTCAGAATAGTCTGAAAACAATCTTCAAGTCGTTGAGCTGATTCAGAGACGTTCGCTAGAGACATTCGAGTTAAAGCATTGACTTTAGTATTCATTTTGCCTGATCTAAAGATGATCTGAAAGTTGAACTTTGACAGAATGTTCAGATAGTTGACTTGTTGTTGATTCAACTGTTTATTTTTCATGAAGATCTTCAAAGCTTGATGATCAATGAATATCTGAATGAGTAGTTCAGTGCACTTTAGCTCAGATTGTCAGTGTTCAAAGCATTGAATAATGACTAGCAATTTCTTGTCATAAATGTGATAATTGATTTCAGCGAGAATCATGCTTTTACTGTAGAAGATCATCGAATGAAGAACTTTCTCATCATCATACTGAGATAGTATTTCATCTTTTACATAGTTTGAAGCATCGATCTTCAGAATAGCTTGTCATTTGAGATTGAAGTGACGAAGTACTGAGATTGAGCTGACTTGTTTCTTTAGATTGTCAAAGACTTGAACACAGATCTCGTTTCAAACAAAAGATGTGTTCTTTCTTGTCAGTTAAGTGAATGATTTGACTAGCTTCGAGAAGTTCTTAATGAAACGACGATAGAAGTTAACAAATTTCACGAAGCTCTGAATTTCTTTTAAATTGGTCGAAGTGATTCAGCTGACTATGACTGTCACTTTGCTGAGATTCATACGAAGATTTAGTTCTGATACAATGACTTCTAGAAAAACAGTCTCTTCTACATTGAATTTGCACTTTCGAATATTCATCTGCAGTTCAGCTTCACGTAGTCGACTCAATACTAGTTTGACGTGATCTCTATGTTTCTTTCTCATTTTGCTATAGATGAGAATGTCATCTAGATAGACTTGGCAAAAGTCGTTTAGAAAGTTTCATAGAACATCATTCATATATTGCTGAAAGAAGGTTGATTCATTAGTCAGTTTGAATGATAGCATCTTGTATTTATATGCTTCTAAAGCAGTGATAAAAGTGATGTAATTCTCATTATTGAGATGCATTTAAAGTTTGTTGAACGCTGATATGATGTTCAATCTAGTCAGATGCTTGCAACTCACTATTTTATCAATGATCTCGTCTATCAACGATAGAGAATATCTATTTCTTTTGAAAATGACATTTAGCTTTCAATAGTTCATGCAGAATCGATGATCTTCATTTGCTTTGAGAGCGAATAGAACGAGAAAGAAATAGAGAGTCTGACTAGAAGTGATGAATTTCTTCGACAGATTCTCGTTTAAGTACTTCTTTACTTTCAGAAGTTTGACAGAAGACATTTGATAAACTCAACAGCAAGAGAGTGTTGAATCACTGATGAGCTCGATTTTATGATCGTAGAAGCGATGAGAGAATAGTTTATTCAATTGAGCTCGATCAAAAACATCTAGAAACTCATGATATTCTGATGACAGCTTGACTTTAATATCTTTCAAATTCTGAGTCGTTTCATTGATTGAAGAGACATTTAGAACGTTCAAATTGCACTGAGTATTGTACGCGATTTCTCTATCAATATCAGTCATGAATAGAGCAAAGACTTCAGTCTGATTCTTCTTTGATCGATTCAGTAAAGTTTTGAACGAAGCTGCATCTATGCTTCGAATCGAGAATGATTCTTTCTTAGTCGTAGTTGAAACAGGTCGTTTGAGCATAATAAAAATCTTAGTCTGAATGATAGAAGAGAACGAAGTTGATCGCGATCAACTTGAGTGCTTTGAATTGAGGAAAATTGAAAAAACCGAAATAGAAGTATTTAATTGATTCAGAAAAACAATGACGTCGTTCTGCATATTCAATAATATTTCGTTTTTGTTCATTCAGAGCTTACTCAATATGACTTCATGATGATCGATATCAGCTATCAGCATTGATACAGTCAATTTCTTATGACTTTCAATGATGAGATTGAGTAGAATTTTATGAGTGATGATCTTCTTAAATATCTTCTCATCATAGTCTCTTATTAACTTCTCTTTTGTCAGTGATATAGATTGAATTTCTAGTTTCTTGCATACTCTATTGACTAGGTTAGCGTGTATGAGCGTATGAGCGACTGAATCACTGTTTATCAGAGAACGAAGGCTAAAAGATTGATTCTGAGAGTTGAGAAAGACGTCAATTAGAAATGACTTTTCAAAGTAATTCTCTTCTGATAGAATTTCGTCTAGTTTGCACAAAGATATAATCTCTATCTCTTCAATGACTTTTGAAGAGATGACTAGTTTTTTGAATCGAAATTCGAATTGAAATCAAACTCAAAACGATTGTATTCATTGTTCACTGCATTAATTCTAGTAGATCGATCAGAACACTCTTTAAAGCTATGATCTGATTTATGACATATGAAACAGGTTTTGACTAGAACGTTTGCTTTCTTGACGTTAGTTAAAATTGCGTCACGCGACTTTAGATGATCAGGTTTTGAATGATCAACTGACTGAGTAACAACAGCTTTATGAAAGATGATCTTTGACAGATCGTCGACGCGTTTGATGAGATTGACTTTGTTCTTGATTTCTCGAATGACTCGTTGATCATTATTCAAATGAATCAGGTAAAAATGAATCTCTTTGAGAGAATCAGGTTGAACTAATTAATCTATTCAAATGAATCGAAGACGAGAGTTTATTTTATCTTTCAGATCAATGATCAATTGCTTTTCGTGATACTTCAGATAGAAAGATAATCGTTGAAACTGAGTGTAAAACTCGCTGAACTTCTTTAATTCTTGAATCAAGTTGTAGTATTTTCTATGAAAGTTGACTTTCTTATCTGAATCATTGAACAACTCAGTTAGTTCTTTCAAAAGATCATCGACGATCTTATAAAGATTGACATAGTCACGTTCGCGTCTAGATTGAGTGACATCAGTTGCATCATTGAATAATCTGAAATGTACATAGCTCAGTTTGACTCGTTCATTTGAAAAGAGATCGATGTTGATCTCTAGTTTATTCTGAATTTTGTCGTACCAGTTTTCTCAAGTAGAATTCTTTTCATCAGTAAATCAGAAAGAATCAGGTATTTTCTGAGATCTAGAATGTTCAGAGTAGATGAAATCAGAAGAAGTGATTTCTTTAGTTTGAAGTCTAGTCTTCAACTCTTTGATTTCGTTGTCTCGTTGTTTACTCAGCTCGTTGAGTC
>JAABUK010004774.1_pt1 | contig 21747 bp, 26 predicted proteins | sample 5559141 | NCBI WGS metagenome assembly JAABUK01 (sample SAMN10711869, study PRJNA513367) | rock metagenome | isolation source: Antarctica rocks | place: Antarctica: Victoria Land, Pudding Butte nord | collected 2016-01-03
TCCTATCAGCTCGACAGTCAAAGATGTCCGCCTGAAGCTGCAGAACTTGAAGGGTTGGCATGCAGATAAAGCCAAATGCTCCCTGGTGCGCAACAGTGTGCTGCATTTGCTTGTGATCCAGAATGCATTTATTTGCGACAGCAGCATATAGAGCCTGCATGACTCTTGTTGCTTGCATAACAGGTTCTGGGAGACAGGGATCTTATGGAGCATGAGGTGGTTGGGCAGCTGGCCAAGAGAAATTCAGCAAACCCAGACTACTTGCATGTCTTTGTGAAGTTGTCAGATGTGTCATCTGTAAGCTTGGACACTGAAAGCGCAAAGCCACTGATCTTTGACCTCTCAGATGCTCCGTCCAAGACTCTCTCCCCCAGAAGTGCGCTCACTCACTCTCTGGTCACCGCCAAGCCCATTCAGCCCTCTCCATCACAGACCAGGTGACTAATCTCACATCTCTGTTTGCTCATTGTATCTTGACCCAGCCAATTTGTACACGTCTCTGCTGTGCAAACATCTTTGCTGCTTATGAGCTGCATCCGACCAAGTTCCATTTTTCGCCATTGTGCTGCAGTTTGGTATTGCGTAGCCAAGTAGTGGACAGCAAGGATATCTGCATTCTGCCTGACTCAGCAGACCCGTCAGGGAATGCAGCAGGAGAGGCAGTGGTGCACTTGGTCATTCAGCGACCAGCCAAGCTCGGCTGGCACCACGCCCACGACAACAACTTTGAGCTGTCAATCTCGCGTGGCGACACCGCAGACACAGTCAAGCGCAAGCTTGAAGACCACCATGGCCTGCCTGCAGACTCCCACAGCCTGTTGTTCAACGGCAAAGTCCTGTCTTGCTCCAAACCGCTGTTGCAGTATGGCATTGACAAGGGAAGTGTGCTTGAGCTGGCTCCCTTTGAGCCGTCACCTACTATGACACCAAGCACATCTCCCATGTTGTCAAGTCCAGAGCATGAGCTGTTTGAGGGGTGGCAGAAGGCACGAGCTGGCCTGGCTAAGGGCTTCGCACCCAGGCTGGCTACTGCTGGCACAGGAGGTGAGACAGTGACTGTCAATCTATTGCTGCACTGGGTGCATGCATCCAATGGCAAAGCAGCCTGCTTCGTTTGAAAGCAGTCCTCACAGCTTCACAAGTGCAAGACAATAAGCTGAAGAGCTGAAGATGTTCATTATGCTGGCCTGCAGCATAACTGCAGCATACAACATTTGATGCAAGTTGCATCTACTTGAGCGACTGCATGTCATGATCTAGTCATTTGATGTGCATGTCCTCTAACACCTGCTGAACCTCATTACACGTGCCTTTGCAGGATCCTACTTCATTTGTGATGAGGAGGGCACAAACGTGGCTGTCTTCAAACCAGAGGACGAGGAACCTCTGGCCATCAACAACCCCAAGGGCGGCGGCAGCAGCGCTGATTGTAATGGCAGCGGCCTGCGCCGAGGCATCAAGCCCGGTGAGGGTGCAGTCAGAGAAGTGGCAGCCTTCTTGCTGGATCATCAGCACTTCTCTGGTGTGCCGCCCACTGCCATGGTGACCTGCCTGCAGCGCAGATCCAGTGCTGACATCACCGGGGCTGTTTCCCTGGCAGAGGCCAAACTGGGGAGCCTGCAGCAGTTTGTTAAGTCTGATGGTGATTGTGAGGAGAGGGGCAGCTCTATCTTTGCTGTCAAGGAGGTGAGGAAGCATGCTATCAGCACAAGTTTTCTTGCTATTTGAGCTTCATGCTATGCATCTGCATTAAACTTTTGTGACACATTGTGACACATGATCAGTTTTGTGTGAATGGTAATTACCTTCTGGGTGCAAGACTGTTAGGCACTGCTAACGACCTGGCAACTGGCATGGTCAACCTCTGGATGTCAAGCAGCAGCTCAGTTGCACTTACACACACATCAGTCAACACAGAAGGCAGCCGCTATCGTATGTCCCATCTAATGAGTGGCATGTCTGTTTTATGCAGGTGCACAAGATTGCTGTGCTGGACATCAGACTGGCCAACACTGACCGCAATGGTGCCAACATCCTGGCACGCCGCAATGGGGCTGCCTGGGACCTCATCCCCATTGATCATGGCTACTGCCTGCCCGCCACCTTCCAAGACATCTCCTTTGAGTGGCTGTACTGGCCTCAAGCTCGGGCACCATTTGATGCCAAAACCCTGAAGTACATTCAGAGCCTAGACAGCGCCAAGGACTTGGCTGTTCTGGCGTCTCATGGTCTCATGTTGAGGCCAGAGTGTGAGCGTGTTCTGAGTGTGTGCACCATGCTGCTGACAAAAGGAGCGGCAAGGGGCATGACACCATTTAGTATCGGCAACATCATGTGTCGTGAGGCTCTGACCAAGTCACCTTTGGAGAAGCTTCACAAGCATGCATTGGATTTGTCAGCAGCGCACTTCCAGATCAGCAAGGCCGAGGTGACTAATGAACAGTACCTGCAGCATATGTCAGCAGTCCTGGATGAATACCTGGATGAAACCATGCTGGAGGGGGTTGGTCATGACTGAGTTCGATTGTTTTGTCTGTGTTTGTCCCACTGTTTCTGTATCAAGAAGTGTTTTTCCATTTTGATGAGCAAGTCGCAGCATTTGAACTGTATACGTAATATAACCTGCAGTGTGAGTACAATAGATCTAGATTTGATTGCATTCAAGCTTTTTTACTGCTAGTGATAGATTACCAAGCCTCAACATCACTCATAATGCAGCAAGACCCTTTCACATATCCACAAAGCATCTTAGGCATTGTCACAGCATGTAAATCAGCTGCTATGACAGCTCATTCTGGTAGTTCATGTTGGGCTGAGCCGAGCCTGCCTCAGTATAGCATTATAAATGACTGCACATATCTGCATTGTACGACTCATCATCTGCATTGTATGACTCATCATCTGCAACAGCCGTGAGTGTTGCAAGTACACCTTCAGCTTGACTTTTTATGAAATTTTGCCAAGGTGGAACAGCTGCAGTGCGTAGCTTGCTTCAAATGGACAATGATGTGACACTACAAAACTTGAAATCTTTGTGTGAATGATTGCAGCTGTGCAAGCATCAACTATCAGACTATCTAGTGTTCTTCATGATTATTTTCCCAGTCCACAGCTAAAGTTCCTGCGATGTTGCTGCACAGCAGGCTTTGTTGCTGCGGTGCACGATGATCAAACAATGGTTTGCACTCATGAAGCTGGCGGCGGTGCTCGATCAGGCTCAGCCAAATCTGCAAGATCGTACGAAAGTGCTACGGCTTTCTTCCACTTTGCATACTGGCTACAGTTGGTATCTTTGTCGATGTTTGGCTGCCAGGTCTGGCCTCTTGGAGAGCCAGCTTGCTTGCTGTCAAAAGCGCCCTTTTTGGCATTCAAAACCCATTCCTTACTCCAGAAACCAATGCCAATGCCAGCAGCAAAGGCAGCTCCCAGGGAAGTGGTCTCTAGATGACTGGGCCGTTCTACTGGGATCTGCAGCCCAGACACGTCTTGTTGAGAAGCATCGCACAGCAGTTTCATCTGATCAAGCTTGTCACGCCAAGTTGCCAATACAGACCTCAGGCTGCTTCCTGTTCTTTACATCAGGCGGCAACTTGATGTCAAGATGTGAGCATACTAGCTTGGCAAACTGTAATCATGCATGAACATTATGTAGCAACTGCTGTCATGACTGATGCCGGTGTTGCAGTCAGAGGTGTTGCAGCAGTGCTGTACCTGGAGGGCATCTGCTTGCATCTGCATCAAAAGGTTGTTGTTGGAGGCACCGCCATCCACCTTGAGAAGCTGTATCTGGCTGAAGTGTGCATCCTTTTGCATGGCCTCCATCACCTCTCTTGCCTGCTGGACATGCCAGATGTCACACATATTCCATTTCCCTCGTCTCAAGTCTGCTTGACGGCATGCCAAGATACTCAAGGCATTGCTTAAACATACTCAGCATGTGTGGCCTCTGGAGAACAAGTGAAAATGCTAGCGGCAGCAAGGCAGCTGCCTGCAGAACATATGGAATGGACTTCTTGAACATATGCACAGGCGTTCATTGTGGGGTTGGGGTGGGCCTACCTGCCAGCAGATGGCCTGCAGAAGCGCACGTACAATGTGAGCCTTGTTGGTGTAAGAGGTGAGGCCCACGATGATACCTCGAGCATCCCCCCTCCAGTGAGGGGCTAGTAAGCCCCCAAAGGCTGGTACAAAATACACACCTGCATCAAAGACAGATGTCAACTTACTGGCAGGCCTGTACAGCCAGTACTTTTGAATATGGCAGTTGTTGCCACATAAGCTGGTGAGGTGCGTTTTGGGTCTGTCAGCTGATAATCTAAACAACGGCAGGTGTGATCTAAAGACATCCTGCAGGTACGTGTAAAAATGCCCGCTGTAGTTTGTGTTTAAAATGCAGCTAAGGCATGCCAACACTGCCCTGCTCTGTCAGCATACATCCACTGGCTGCAGCTGATGCACCATCACAAGCATGGGCTCACTGACACCACATATCATTTCTTGAACATACGTAGCTGCTCAAAGACATGTCTTGTTTACCAGCAGTATTGCTGACAGAGCTGGCTATGGCTTCACTCTCCTCTGCGCTCTGAATGAGGCCCATTTGATCCCTGAGCCATGACATCCCGGCCCCCCCTATGGCAATACTGCCTTCTAGGGCATATTGGGGGGGCTCGTCAGGGCCCAGCTGGTACCCAATGGTAGTCAGCAAGCCATGCTTGGACTCTTGAGCTTCACTGCCTGCACATCAAGATGAGACCAACTGCTGATGAGCTCAGACCCAAAAACACCGATTCACTCTGCCTCACTTCGGCATATGTGGACCTTTAGGCAGCAAATACTAAGAAACGCTGCTTGTGCGACCGGTATTTACATACCTTCATGTGATCTTATGCATGAAGCATTCAGTGCGGCATGTGGATGGCAAGGACCTTGTAGTGCGTGCCTGTATTGAGAAGCAGGAAGCAGCCAGTGCCATAGGTGTTCTTGGCTTCCATGGGCTTGCACCTCTGTCCCAGTAGAGCTGCATGCTGGTCACCTAGACATCCTGCTATGGGCACACCTGTAGCCAACCGTCTCAATCAGGCTGATACGACACAGCTACCAGGACATTTGAGTCAGATCTGATCAATGTAGGAAAGTATTTGGACCTCCTGCAGCACTGTTGTACCATTGCAACCAAATACATGTGGTGGCTTCCTTAAGGAATGCTTTGCATGTAGGAAGCAAATCCGTCTGTATGGATTCACTGAACTAAAAATTCACTCAAACTTCTTGTCTGTTGGGTCCCAGTTGCCCCCAGGACATTAAGCACATTGATGGATTGATTGATTGATAGGCTCAGCACAATATGTGGACATTTTGGTAGTTGCCTCAAGCACAGCAGCACATGCACTACCTTGCAAGGGACCATCTTTCACATAGCCAAAGACTTCAGCGTTGCTCTTGATCTCTGGCAGCATGTCAGGCTCTAGACCAAAGTAGGTGCAGGTCTTGGGGTGCCACTGCCGAGATCTGATGTCCATCAGGTTGGTTCTGGCAGCATTGGATACGTCGGTCACAAAGACTCCTCCATCATTACCTCCTGTGAGCTTGTAGATCAGCCAAGTGTCCATTGTTCCTGATTCACAGAGCATTCAGAGATTGAGGTACAGGAGTGTCAGGCTGCATGAATGGCCAGTACAGGTTGAGATTGGCAGTACTCATGACAAGGTCATGTGCTACACAGGTCTTGAAGTGAGCACAAAGGCTTCAAGACCCTGAACGTATGCACAGCATACATGTGCTGCAGCACCCCTAAATTGACACTACAACAATGAGAGTTGTGAGTGAGCTGCTCACCAATGTGTGCTTGCCTTGACTGCACAGCCTGGCGCACCTTGGGAACATTGTCAAGCAGCCACTTGATCTTGTATGATGAGAAGTAGGTACTGATGGGTAAGCCAGTGACAGGCCGGAAGTAGTCCTATGACAAAACCAGGCTTTTGAATGCTTTGATGGCACTACATTTGATCTGTATGTACAGCGGCGAAAGTGTAGATGATCACCTTGCTGCCATGCTCCTCTTCAATCTGTTTGCATATGGACTCTGTCCGGCTGTCCATCCATACTATAGCATTGTAAAGTGGTTTACCTGTAGTCTTGTCCCAGACAAGTGTAGTCTCACGCTGGTTAGTGATGCCCAGAGCCTTCACTTTGATGGGGCCAGCTTTGTTCTGTGCTGCTTGCAGGGCCCTCTGTATGCAGAGTTCGACTCCTTGCCATATCTCCTCAGGATCGTGCTCTATCCATCTGCATCCGAAATGCTTCGTACATAACAAGCAAGCCTTTACTCAATGTACCCCTGGCATAGCAAAGCATTACCCAGCCCTTGCTCTGTGCTGCTGGAACTCAACGTGATGACTTGATATTGGCTTGGCCTCACTATCGTACACGTAAACACGTGTGCTTTGTGTCCCTTGATCGATGGTTGCTATAACGTCCATGGGTCAACGCTGGCCGACGCATATCAATCAAGGGACCGCATGTGTCTTTGATTTAACGCACACGACTCAAGGTGCTGCAACAGCTGACCAAACGGCTTGATTAACAAGTAAGCGCGGACTGCTGCAGCTAGAAAAGTACAGGTGACCGCCTCACACAGCGCATACGTTGCCGTCAAGGTCTAAGGGGCTGCTTGCTCTCTTGTTGCCTTACAAATACTTTCGTGTCCGGAACTGATGCGAATCGGATGTCAGATGTCCCAATGTCTCCACAGATCTCTGCAGCGTTGACCTACAGCACGCACAGAGGTGAATCCTAAAAGAGTGACAATTACGCTGGCCACTGAGGTCATGACTTGTCCAGCCGTGCAGCGAAGCCGTTGCCCGCGTTGCAAAAGGCTGCGTATCAGAGGATAAACATCAAAGGGCTTATAAGTCAGTAATTGCCAGTTATCCACCCCTGAAACCGGCGTTTTGCCGAGATCTAAGGCTGATCACGACTTTGCCTCCAAACGTCATAGGCATTTGGACACCTGCCATGGCAGCAACTTGACTGCGTGATCATGGATAGGCTGCATTCAACATCAGTTCAACGGCATATGCTTTGACACCCTTCTCTGGAGGTCACACACTCTGGGCTCAGCATGGTGAACTTGGCTGGCTTGCATGAGCAGCTTGATGATTTGCAATCTCATTGGCAAAACGTGCAGAGGAATGCTAGGCAATCACCTGGAAAGCACCAGCACTTTGTTGATGCAGTAAGACATCCAGGTGACCTTGATACAGCTGACGCTGAGGGTTGCTGTCCTCAACAGCAAATAGCCACCACAATCAACAACAGCAAACATCTTGTCTGCTGATAATGCAGCTCGTGCTGATCCTGTGGCAGTCAGCCAGGCAGCCACGCCAATGAGCAGGACACCATCCGCAGCCCCTCATGCATTTGCTTCATCACAGCAGTCAAGCTTCGTCAAGACAGCAAGGAACCATCTTGCTTCTGACGGTATAGCTTGCTGCTGTCATGCAATTAGAATACTTTGATCATGTCACTAATTCCGAGGTTTGCAATGACGCTTGCAGCTCATGCTCGAGAGCACAAAAAGCAAGCCAGCAATGCTGGCCAGTCAGACCTGGTCACCCATGTCACCAGTCTGTCTGCAAGGGAAGAGCTTAGTCCTGCCCTCACTTCCACCTTCACACCTCCAAGGAATCTGCCAAGCTGGCAGGCAGCGTCGCCCCAGCTTTCAGCTCGCTCCAGCACTGCTGCTGCCGACAGGCATAGGGCCAGATATCATCCTGCAGATGATGCTGAGAACCAATGGCTTGGCAGCTCAAATACCCCACAGAGCGAGCCCCTAAAGGGCAAGCCCTCCCAGAGGCGCAGACCGAAGCCCAGACGCCCCCAGTGGCAGGATGTCAGCATAGATCTCAGCGCTCTGCAAGCCTCACAAGCAGAAGCTGCCTCTGTGTCAGGGCATGATGACAAGCTTGTAGGCAGTGTGCCAAGCATAGAGATTCCGGGTGTTGTGCACATGTCAGGCGTGAGCCCAGCGTCACCGTCACCCCCGAAGCAGCATGGCTGGCAGGCACTGCAGCACAAGACGTGTGCCAGCAGTCAAGGCCTGCCTGCTTTGTCATCAGCTGCTCCATCTTTGCAGCCCTACCAGGCTCTGTCTGCATGGCATGAGAATCTTGAGCAGCCTCAGCAGCGACAGAGTCATGACCACAGGCCCAATCTCAATCCCAATGTGCCTTCTGCAGAGCAGGCCTTGCAGCATGCATCTCAGCATGTCCATGCTCATCTAGCCAGAAACGTGCTGCCATCAGCAGAGCAAATTGTGAAGCATGCTGAGCATGTTGCGCCACCACGCTGCCTACCACCACTGCATCACCATCAGTCAGCGCTGCTTGAGCCCCGTCACCAGGCAGCTGCTGACTCAGCTTTGGCTGCTGTTGAGGCTGGGCCTTACTCTGCAAGTCAGGGCCCAGCAGAAGACCCCAGGAGTGCTCAGCAGGTGCCCATGCAATACATGCGGCACCCCTGTGGGTCAGGATCACCTGGAGGCCTACACAAGCTTCATCGCTTACTCAGACCTATCAGCAGACCCAGGCCTGAGTCAGGACTGCTTGACCCTGGAGACACAGCAATGCCTTCAGCAGCTGGACATAGACAGAGCGGGACATTGCAGGGGGGTTTCCAGCATGTCCATTGGGCACCTGTGCAAGGCCCAGAGTCTAGTCAATTGCCTGCTGCATGTGTGCCGCCTAAGCCACCACGGCATCTGCAGCCATTGGCTCACTCACAAACTGATGCTGATGACAGTCACTGGCAGCAACATCACCAGCAACATCAAAGGCAGCCAGAGCTGGCGCATCACCAGGTTGAGCCTGACATGATGACACCGCCCAACAGCCACTGGCAGCATCAGGCACCGCCCATCAGCCACTGGGAGCATCAGGCACCGCCCATCAGCCACTGGCAGCATCAGGCACCGCCCATCAGCCACTGGCAGCATCAGGCACCGCCCATCAGCCACTGGCAGCATCAGGCACCGCCCAACAGCCACTGGCAGCATCAGGAAGCTGGCATGAAGCAAGATACAGGGTCAGACTTGCATGCCAGCAGGCCACATGATGAGCTGAACAGAAGGGAAGACTCACATGCTGCTGCAGATGATCTGCAGGATGTCAACATGCGCTTGCAACAGGTGATCACCCACAGCTTGTGGCATGCTTGTGCTGCAATGCCTTTCCACAGGGCATATACATGGAACAAAGCATGTTTCTTGTGATGACATGCTTCTTCTCTGTCTGGCTTCATTGTTTGCTCTTGGGTTATGAATAGCAGCTTGGGCAGCTATTGACTGAGTATACAAGCTTTGAGTAAGTCCGTTGAGCTGGATCCTGCCTTTGGACCTGTACAAGCGCTTGGCATGATGAAGTAATGATGTGAACAGGACTACCAAACCATCAACTGCTTTTCCAAGAATGCATCGTTTGGTCTTTTACCCTCCATGACATGCAATATTGGGTTGCAATGCATGCAGTCACATATGCCATGCACAGTCAGCAAAAAAATGTGTGAGGCTGATGCGTACATGACGTTTCTGCATTTAGGTGCGCAGCTGTTTGAGGCATGGCAAGCAAGAAGAGGAGCAGCCAGAGATTCCCAGCTCATCTAGAAAGTCACCCTCAGGTGTGCGTAAAACACTGAAGCTGCAGTTGCAATGTGGGGCTCTGATGCATCAACCTGCTTGTGCAAGCTTGCATTGTGAGGCTCTGCTGCATCAAGCTGCTGGTACAAGCTTGCACTATGAGACTCTGCTGCAGCAACCTGCTTGTGCAAGCTTGCACTGTGAGGCTCTGCTGCAGCAATCTGCCAGTGCAAGCTTGCACTGTGAGGCTCTGCTGCATCAACCTGCTTGTGCAAGCTCGCACGGTGAGGCTCTGCTGCATCAACCTGCTTTTGTAAGCTTGCATTGTGCATGTGTAGGCCCTCAAACAGCCAGGGGTCGAAGAGCGATAGGTGATGGAGGCTTTGCTGGCATGCGTCTCAGTCAGGTCATGCCTGCCCTGGCCCCCATGGGACCCCGCCGCCACACCAATACAACCCCCCACCCACCAGCATCTGAGCACCGCTCTTCAGGTGCCTTTGTTCTGTGCATGCCATCCAGTCTGGGAGCCAAGTGTTTTCTGAACCTAGTCACTCTGTGCAAAGCTTGGCTGCGTAATTAACTTGCATGTACCAGCAGCAAGCTGGTTTGCAGCCAAAGGTCACCAGCTGCGCAGTAAAATTTGCTGCCACAGACAGGAAACTGTGCAATATTTTGAGGAAAAGCTTGCAGCGCAGACAGTGGAGGTGTGGGGGCCAGCAACAGACGCCAGGAAGGGCTGGATGCTTGGCAGGGACAAGGGCTGGACGAAGTCTTGAGGCCTGTGCAACCTTTGGGGCCTGTGCAAGCAGGTCAGCTGGCACACAACCAGCTGTGCAGCAATCTAAGTGTGCCACACATCAGTGCTGGCTTGCTGCTTGCTGAAACAGTATGGTGGCTTGATGACTTTGCTGCAAAGCTACTGGGTCAGGCTGCAGTTGAGGATCCATCTGCATGCCAGTCTGGCGCCAGGCAACCTGTATGCAGCTTTCCAGTGTGCCATTAAATGATCAAGTGTCAGATATACAAAGAGTTAAAAATTACTATGCTTTGTGAGAAAGCAAATAAAACTATTCAAGCAGATGGCCAAATCGTTTGATATCGCAATAGATGCGCTGCATGCACTGCTTTCAGGCAGAAATATCACTCAGTTTCCCTGTGAGGGCCCTGGATGTCACCTCAGCAGTGCTTCCTACCAGACCTGAGATGTCTAGCAGCGATTGCATACGCCTAAGCTGGTTGTGTTGCAGGCCGCCAGCGTATGCCTCCTGCACCAGGCTCAAGCGCGGCTCTGCGCAGCACATATGCTGGCTATATCCAGGAGCTGCAACAATCTGGAGCCAACATGGGCAACCGCTTGGCCTTGCATGCAGGGAGGCAGCAAATGGTACGGTTTCCTGCAGAGCATTGCAAGCACCCTGTCCCAGACATGTGTCAACACTGTATCTGGGCTATCAGTGTGCCCGCAGCACAATGCACAATTCCCTCCAATTGGCACTGTGTTGTCCATGTGGGGGTACGACACTGTCAGCCTCTAGGCAATGTATACTGGGTTCATGTCAGTGATTGCATTGCAGGGGCCAGGTGTCAGCAGTGCTGCTGATCTCAGCCAGAGACACCCTGCAGTGCCAGGCAGCTCACAGCAGCTCCCAGGCAGAAGCAGTGTACAGCAGCCTGGTGAGTGTCTCAGTGTACATTGCGTGCGTACTATGAGCATGCTGCATGCCTGGTAGACATGTAGAAGAACAATCTGCAACTGCTGTGTATCGCGAGCATGTATGTCATTGTGCAGCAAACATCCCTGATGCCATGTAATGACTGGTGAGTACAACAAATCCTGAATCCCAGGAGTATTTGTTGATACAACTCTGCATGACATCATATGATGAGCATCTTGTGCTGTGCTCTCCATGCACAAATTGTCAAAGGGAGTGGGGCTTCTCTTACTGCTCACAGGCTTCATGTCATGCAGGGGTGATCAGGTGACTACAGCAGACACATTATGTGCTTGTGTCTGTGTGCTTGTTTGCATCAAGAGTTATCTTTGGTGCGCAGGTCCAAACATCATGTCCTTGCTGCGGCGCGTCACTTACACTGAAAAGGCTGCACAGCTACGGCAGGCGGACAAGATCAGGGACAAGTCTGGTGGAGATGCTCAGACTGAGTGCAGCATTTGCCTGGAGAGTTTTGTGATGCAAGAACAGCTGCGCAGGGTTGGCTGCGGGCACCTGTTTCATCCAAGATGCATTCAAGAGTGGTTTGCTACCGGTGACACGCGCTGCCCTATGTGCCGTTTTGATCCTGTGATGAAGAAGTGGCCTGGCTGATTATGGGTTTGTTGGCAACTGTTGTGCATTGGTGCTGAGAAAATGGCAGCCATGCTGTTCTCAGAGTCTTTGACCTGCGATAGTGCATGCTCTGACGCCATGTAGCTGTCAAAGCACACTGTGCATACTCTACAGAGTGTACACTTTTTGAGATCAATGTCTTTAAGACCTGCATTGTAATGCCGACAATGCTAAACAAGACAGTGACTTGCAAACATCAGCAACAGGTAATTTACAGATGGTTCCGTGATCATTGTGGGGCTCATGGTTTAGCTGCAGAGTTTGCTGTGATGGCAAACTTTGTTAATGCTCAGCCTCAGGCTGATGTACTGCCTCTACGAATGTCCTGCAATAGTTATACTGAATAAGAGCCATCACTGTGAAAGGTCTAAACCACCAGGATTTCTTTCAAGTGCGCAGCAGCACATGCGCATGTTTTGTCTCATGAACTAAATATCAATTCTTCAGCACCTGTCTATCTCAGGGACAACATCAGTGTCTTAGCATCTACCTGTAACTAGGGGGCAAGCTACAAAAACTAAACTAGCCTACTTACTGTCGACGTCATTATTGAGAATCACACAACACGCTGTGTATCAAACAGAGAGCTGTAGGTTTAGCTTGAGTGCCAGTGGCAATCAATCTTTGGTAGCAGCACCTGGCTCATGACATTTAAGCCCTTGAATGAGGTGTGGAGCCGGTTCATGCCATATGCTTGTTTCCTATGTGGATGTGCCTGCTGCCACAATCAACTTGTGTACGATGTTATACAGTGGCCTCATCTCATCTGGTGCATCAACATCACCTGCTAGTATATGGTCTGCTGTAATACTGGACCCATATAGCTGTCGGTTTAGTTTCACATCCACTGTAACCCGTCCACCTATTCAGGCAGAGCAAAGTGTTGTGGAGTTGAGCAATACTTGGCTTACATATCTGGCTCAAGATCACATGGGACGGGACATATTCAAGATACACCATGGACATCAGCTGCTGGCTTGGCAAGTGATAAACTGACTCGAGCAGAGGCCTTGCTGCATGCTTTGCTTACCTTTGACAGATATGTCCAGCAGTGCCCCATCGGCCATACTGTAAGGTATTGCTTGTGTCTCTGACACATCAGACTGGACAACCGCAGAACTTTTGCCAACGATAAGATCTAGGTCTGCGCCTAACAGAAACTTTGACTGTGACTTGTGCACAGCAGCATCACTGCCCAGGACCACAACAGTCTTGACGTCATCATACCCTGCAGCAGGTGTGCACATGCACGTCAGACATATGTTTTTACTAGAAGCTGCATGACACATGTGTGCACAAGATGCAAGACAATGCACAAGAATGTTTCTGTGGATATTCATTAATGCTTGAAGGATCACATCGCATCAACTCACCCACTGTCAGCCCAAGACCAATCTGGTGCATTTGCAAGAAGCATGGCGCAGACCACTTCGTTATGCCATCTTGCTTGCCTAGCTTTCTGATGGTAAATGCTGAACCATGAAGGTACGACGCAGCAGCGCCAATGAGCTTAAGATCAAAGAATTGCAGGCCCTACAGACAATACAGACAGCTGAGTGTCAAAAAATACATAAGATATCCAATGACCATGTACCACCAAAAAGGAATGTACACCCAATTGCTCCTGATGCCTGCCAACAAGTAACTGTAAGTGCTTTGTATTTTGTAAAAATATTTATCAATCAAATATCAAATATTTATCAAATTCGTACCGAACAATCTCTCAGGCTCGGCAGCGGAATGATGGCCTTTGTTTTAGCCATGCCCTCTCCGGCCGGGGTGGTCATTTTGATGAGCATTGTGCAGGCATTGTTGTTAGCTTCCGTAAGAAGTTGGCTCGGGTTTATCATGACTATCTGCAAGCAGACGCAGTGCCTGGAGGTAGGGCGCAGATACGACAACGTTCTCAGCACCTATAAATGTGTAATGTGAACTCTTATGCAACGCAGCGTACGACGTGGCATGCATCGGTCCCCGCCCTTCCGCGGCCGATGTGTTACTTCGACAGTACTCAAGTGGTACTGGTTACCTGATTGCGTCTTACGTACTTTCCGTGCTCTGATACAGTGATACAGTGAGCAAGCAACACAGAACGATCGACCCCAGACACTAAATTAGCGACCCTGTTGAGCAGCTGCACAGATGTGCCACAGCTGGGCAGCGTTTTGTAGTGTGCAGATAATTAGTGATGCAGATAGAGCAGGAGGACTCGACTGCATCCCAGCTCGAAGCATCCCCAGCTGATCCCCAGCACAAAAGCACGTGCGTATGTCATCTAGGCGGAAGGTCGCTCAGCTTTGTCAGCGACTTTGGCCTGAGAAGTTGATTGTCAGAGGTGCTGTGACACCGATCACAATCAGATCACTGTCATCAACGGAGTCGGGGCTCTGGGTGAAAGAGCTTTTCTCACGAGGCATGCACACTGGTGCATCGTGGAATTTGACACATAGGCGTGCTCGGTGTAGTATTCTGCCCGAAGGCATACACGAGGACTGCGTTCGCGAAAGACATGGAGTCTGTGGAAAGCTTGTTGCAAGAGTCCGAGTTGTGTTTCGATAGCAAAGACTTTGCTGGGGCTCTTGCAAAGGCTGACCGAGCCCTGCAACTGGAACCAAGCTCCGCAAATGCTCACTTGTAAGTGCACCTGCTGCGATCACTCCTTGTTGATATGCCACCTGGTCGAATCCATGGCTTCGGCCAAGGCATAGGCACCTGCTGATTTGCTGTTTGTGCTGTCCCAGTCGAGCTGGCAAAGCAGCATTTGGTATGGGAGACACTAAGAGGAGCAAAGCTGAGTATCGTCTGGCCATTGTTGCGGATAGCTCTAATGTCCCAGCCTGGGAAGGTTTGGCAGAGCTGCAGATGGCAAATGGGGAGGTTGCTGAGGCACAGCAGACTTTTGAGCAGCTGGTGAGCTCTCAAAGCAACTTCACATGATGCTTCAGGATTATGCCGCCTTTCCAGCACATTGTCAAGTAACTACATCTGCATGTGCTGATGCAGTTGCGGTTGGCTATCAAGACTGGAAACACTCTGAAGGAGCGTGAGTATCACTGGCGATCAGCAGAAGCATTCGACAGGCTTGGGGAGTTCACAGATGCAGAGGAACAGCTCAAAGCTTTGCAGGATATGGAGCTCACCAAAGAGCAGTATCTGGAAACTTTATGTCATTTGGCTGACATTCAGGTACCAGCATCAACACCTCCCAACATTACCGTTTGGTTCAAGCATGTCAATCAAAATCAGTAGCACAAGTGTCAGCTAATGTCCTAAGCTGGCATTGCTGCAAGCGTTTTCAAGTCTCAGCTGTTGATTTCCAACAATTACAAGTGATTATCTTCCATCTTGCCACACAGTTTGCGCTGTGCTTGACCCCTGGTAAGCCCATGTGGACGGTATGCAGGTCAAGATTGAAGAGCAGCGCATGGAGCAGACTGTACATCAGACCATTAGGTCTCAGGAGAAGAATCCGGGCAACCTTGTGCGCAGTGTCACCTCAATTAGACTTGGGGTGGATGCTGAGCGTGCAGATGAGCAAGACGCAGAGGAGGGTTTAGCAGACACTCTCAAGGAGATTGTCAAGCGAACTGTACCGTCACCATTGTATGCAAAGTACCATGAGCAGCACCTTCAGCGGTTTCTGTCCAGACTTGGGGCTTACACACCTAGGTATGCCTCTTAGCTGTTGGGATCAAGGATACAGCCTTCTGTCTTGATGTCTTGCCCATCTCAAGCTGCTGTGTTGCACGACGTGACATGCAACCTTGCAGCCAAAGGAGGGCTTGATGTATGCGCTGTGTTAGCAAGCCAGTTTCTACCCATGACTACGTCACACTACCACGCCTGCAGACACCCGTCATGTCTGACATTTACAGCACATAAGACGAAATGTCATGTTGCACAGATCAGCCTTGCGGCAAGATAAGCGTGCCGAGGCTCTCAAGGAGTGCGTAAAGATGATCTCAGCCCCCGGCGGCGGTTGCTGCACAGTCTTCCCCTTTGAGGCGGCAATCTGGCTGCTTGAAGAGCAAGAAGAGCTGTTTGGCAACGGCAATGGCAGCAAAAGGGTGCAAAGGTCGAGCACCGCGAGCTGCACCAACCTGCATCGTCTTGTCAGCAAAGGCTCGCGCAGCAATCTGCTAATCAGAGGCCCTTCCAAAACCAACCTGTACCAACAGCCCAGCTTGTCTGGCACCAATTCCAGTCTGCAGAGCATGGGAGGTCTGCAGAGCACCAGCAACCTGCAAGGCCTAGGGATGGGCAGCCTCACAAGTACAAACAATCTGCAGAGCATGGAGCAGCAGACGCCTAGCCCACAGCAGCTCAACTGGTACAGAGGCGATTCCATTAGGGGCGTCGATCGAGAGTTCATTTACAAGGTCCACACACTGCCACCCCTCTTGATGCCGCTGCTACTAATGCTGCATTCTTGCCAGACCGACATTGAGTGGTGCCCCACACTGTCAAGGCCGCTGACCATTCTGCCAGGCACAGATAACTGGAGGTGCAAATGAGCTCATCAGTCATTTTTGCATGTGATCGATGCCATACACACGTACAGGTTGAACCGGCTTCCTCATGAGTCAGCACCTGCATATTCGCAATCTTTATTGTGGGAATCAGCCCTGTCCTACACACCTTGGATTGACAACCCATCTGCTCTTGTTATTAACTTGAGCAATGACACTTATGCTGCTTGTTGACTCAACAAGCACCCTCTCTTGTGTTAACGTCAGCTCATTGTACATGCTGAAGTCTGCTGTTGTTGGCTGCAGGTGATGAGGGAACAAGAAGAAGACGCTGCTGCTGCTCAACATGTGGCTGCTGCTCTTGAGAAGAAGAAGGTGCAGGGCCTGTCCAAGGTTGGTCGTCCGGCCTCTCTACCTTGTAACAACACTCTAGCAGACTGTGGCCGCCGTGCCCAGCAGATTGCGCGTGGCTGCATCATTGAGCATTGCATTGCATGCCGCTAGTTCCATGTTGAACTCAGACCCCACAAATCACGCCTGAGCCTACAAATTTGAAATCATGGCATCCCTCTCCTTCACTCAGTGTCACAAGTGCCTTTTCCACAATTGCTGTCAAACATTGCTGTCAGTGCACTAGCAGCAACTATCATGCCATCTTGGGCTCAGATCAAGCAGCACATGCACATGCAGCAAAGATTGCTCTTGTCACAGGCTGAGGAATTTGGTAGGCGGCTGGCGCATCAGTTTCCCTGGAGCCCTTCAGCTTCTGTGGCGCTGGGGCTGGCCCTGCGGCGCCGCTACCTGGGGCAGGTTGGAGCGCCCTCCCTTGCTGCTCACCGCAAGCAGATCATCAAGGTGCATCATCACACCCTACTCTGTGCTCCCTGGCAATGGCTGCATGGCTGTTATCACGCCCTTTCACATTCAGACTTGCTGATTGACAATGCACTGCATGCTGGACAGCTGTCCTAACGAGTACGCAAGGCAGTGTCACGATCAGTGTAGTCTCCCATTGAACAGGTTCAGAGACTGTGTGTTCAATTGTGTTTGTGCTTTGTTCAAAACCAGCATGTCAGCAAGCTGAGCTTTTGACGTTGATGCAATCGTAGCTAAATGCAATCTTCTTCATGTATCGGGAGTTATGTATGTCTCGGCAAGTGCAAGCAGCACTTGCACAGCTTTTGAAAGCAAGCTAGGGTCTATGATGCTGATGCGCATATGGCCCGCAAAGCATGCATATCAGCAGTGCCCAAGCTCCCTTCTTTGGCAGGTAGAATGCGTGCACTCACAGATCAAATGGTGAGCATGTGTTCACTAGTGTACTCCTGTCAAATGCAGAACCTGAAGCATGGCATAGAGCGAGGCGCAAACAGCGCAGCCGGCTGGAAAGCCCTTGCAGAGCTGCAGTACCAGAACAGGCAATTCCAAGATGCCTATGACACGGCAGTGAATGGCTTGGAGTGGTCCGTCAAGAGGCGGCGTGCTGGGCATGAGCAGCTGACAAGCTTTGCACTAGCCCTCAGACTGGTGGTAGCTCAGTGCCTGCGCCGCCTGCAGAGGCTTGATGAGGCCGAGTACAACTTCCAGGTCCTGGCAGGTAAATGCATCAGTCAGCTACAGACAGGCCCCTAGGGAGGCTGGACTGATGTCCCTGCCTTGCCCATCATACACACCCTGCCCATCATACACACCCTGCCCATGCAGGTGCTCAATGATCCCTGATGCTACTTGGACACATGTGCATGCAAATGTGGTGCAATGTAAAATGCTCTGTAGCAACTCAGGAAACGATTACTTGACATATAGCCATAGCTCACCTGCAAATCACAGATAAGGCTGATCCTGGTGTTGTGCTGGTAATACATTTGAGCTGCTGCATGCTGGCAGCTGGTATCACCAAAAAGATGTACAACTGCCAGCATGCAGCAGCTCTGATGTACTACCAGCAGAACACCAGGATCAGCCCTATCTGTGATCTGCAGGTGAGCTATGGGTGTGCTGCAAGTCGTCGTTTTCTCTTCAGAGCCTTCTACACTGCACCACATTTGCATGCACATGTGTGCATGTAGCATCTGGTGTTATTGTGCACTTGCATGGACAGGTTGTGTGTGATGCAACGCATGGAGGTCCCCTTTGGGCCTGCCGGGTCAATTAGCAACTAGGTCTATAGGTCTATATATACATAATGTGTATATATATACATAATATATATATACACATCATATATCATATACATCATATATCAAACTTGGTGGTTGATTTCTGCCTATCACTTGCAGCAACAGAAGGTGACACTGTTGTCATGGAAAGTTAAAGAGTCTCATTCTATTCGCCAGTCATGTTTCTGCAATCTGCCCCCTTCCCCCCTCCCCCTCCCCCGCCCCTGGTGGCCAATATGGCCAGCCTCACTTGTCTGTGCATTGATCAGACTTCACCTTGTCCCCTGCCTTCATACTAAAACCCCCCCATTGTCAACTGCTTTTCTGCAACCATGATACTATTATTGTGGGTGCCAGGCTGTTGTATCATGCTTTCTTCTCATCCATGCCTGTATTGCACAATCACCCCAATTTCACATCAGGGTATGCTCAGAAGGTTTAGCTACCTGTTAAGCTGCTGCTTAGATGCTGCTGTCAGCCTGAGAGGGGTTGGACGACTGCGGCCGCACATCGCCTAGAAGCATGACAACTGGCAACTGGGCATGCAGGTTGGACAACAGAGGGCGACTCTGCTTTCAACGAGCTGTCAGGCAGCTCTCCTCTGTCCATACGGCAGCAAGCCCTGAGGGGCATTGCCAAGGTGGCCCTGGAGAGGGGCAACAAGAAGGAAGCCAGGCATCAGTATGAGCGCATCTTGGGCAAAGCCCTGATTGGGCGGGGGCCCCCTGCTGCCCATTGGGCTCACTCTGAGTATGCCTGGCTGCTGTTTGAGGATGGCAACTTGGAGGTATGACCTGCTTCTTGCCCATGGCTTTCTCGTTTATGAAAACTGGCCTCACAGCACTGCACAGACGAGTCTTGCACCCAGGATATGGCATGATGCACAGGCAGGGCTATCCTGCTGTATGGTTCAAGATAGTGACTGTATGCTCAATGCTCATCTTTGAGATGAATTGGACCAACAACTAGGGCAAGCTTATGCTGTTTGTATGCAAGCTTGAGGTTGCTTGTTAAATGGCAAAGTAGTGTTCACACAGAAGCAATTATTCCTGGTCATGCAGCCGTCTGCTGCATAACAGTTTGCGTCAAAGACTACGCAGCATGCAAGACTACACTGCCTGACAAGCTCAAACTCATGACAGCTGTTTCCACCCAACCCTCATTACTGTTGCCTGGATCTGCAGTTGGCAAAGCAGCAGCTTGAGACAGCCTTGCGCAGCGCGCAGCGTGAGTCCATGCTCATCACAGACAGTGAGCTGGCAGAGGTGCACTACAAGCTGGGGCGCATCTGCTGGACCATGGGGGGCAATGAGCTGACAGACCCCACCCAAGCCCGGGCCCACCTTGAGGCTGCCACCAAGGAAGACAGCGAGATACAGGTCTGCCTTCACAATCCAATATTCTGTGGTCATTGGTAGCTGCTTATAACTTGTCGTTGCCCTGCAGATTTCATGTCAAAGGCCCGCAGAGCAGCTGCTGCTCTGTGGGCCCTTGGGCTACATTTAGCAATGGCTGATGTGCGATGGGTTGGTAGCTATTTCAGAAGCTGCCTGCTTCCATGTGTGCAATGGAAGCTGTGTGTTGCAATTGTGGACTATTGGTCACGTATTTCTAAATGCATTTTGAGAGGGTGTACAACGAATGCCACCTGATCTGTCAAAAGCCCAAAAGAGGGCAGCTAGCATGTGTCTACTGCACCTCTTTTCTGTTTGTTCTGTCCTCTACTGAAGTGCACCGTGTGGGACTGAGCCAGCACTGCTGCAGCATCATGCGGCAATGGCTTGCTTCCCTTTCATGGCAGGCAGATTGTCAGCACTGTCTGCTCACATGCTTTGCAGTGATGCTCTGCACAAACACATCGGACAAATAAAGCGTTGAAGCACACAGTCATCAACATCTGGCTGATGTGGTCCTGGCTGTGTCAAGACAGAAGGCTTCCTCTGGCTTTTGCAGGCTCTGGCTTACCAGTGGTTGGGCCGATGGTATGAGGATATTGACCAGGACTTCAAGCAGGCTCAACATTGCTATGAGCGTGCTGTCACCTTGGATGATGATGATATCATTGCTGGTATGCTTTGCCCCCGAGGCTGCATATGTGATGCACAGACTTGGCATCTCACGAGATGCCTGAAAGGATGCGACTCAGGCATGCAGTACTCAGATAACTTCAAACCAGCCACTGTTGTGCATCTTGTGGTCAGATACTTGTCCTTGTGTCGTGTGTCTATGCTAAACTGCTTGACTTATGCTTCAAAGTTTTGCTAGGCTTGCTTGTCCTTATGATCAGTGGCTTATTTTTGTTCCTTCTGATGCAGCTGAGGCTCTGGAAAAGCTGAAATCACAGGGCAAAATCACGCTGTCCCCTGCCCACTCCAGCAGGCTGGTGGACAGGATAGCAGCCAAGAAAGCAAGTGCTAAGAACAAAGCCAAGAACAGCACAGCCATTGGGAGAATCAGATATGAGGGTGCATTGGAGCGTGCCCTGTCCTGATCTCACTTGAACAGTTTCCTGACGGCAAACTGTACAGCTGTTTTGAGAGGTTTGTGTTTGTGGCAAGCAGCAATGGCAGGTGTGTTAGATTTGGACTTTTTGGCTTTGCTACTGAAAAAAGCAGTACAATTTTGGCAGCTTGATGTGAGCAATGGTGCTTGTGCAAGTGAGTGTTAAGCAATCTGTCGTTATATAGGTTTGTCATGGTTAGCCAGGACACAGAGCTGTCAAGTGTTTGATTTAGTCCCAGAACTTCACTCATGCTTCAACGATACCTTGAACACATGGTTGGAGCCAAGGAACTGTCTGGGCATCAGCTTTTTCAAAAATGCTGCCCTTGCAGATATGTCGCAAGTCAGTTGCATGTGGCAAAACACCCGAGCCTAGCCAGAAGCCAGACCTGCTCGGTGATTGACTGCCTGTAAATCTGCTCTTGCAAAGTGAATGCAAGCTTACAGCAGCAGTCAAAAGTCTGCATCCAAACATTTGCATTGCTGTACATTGCAGCATTCCTTTTCATCCTGGTATCATGAGTCAGCTCATCACTGGGGATTACGTGATCAAGTTTGAAAGGAATAGCTTTAGAGTTCAGCTGTCAGCGAGGGGTATAGCAATCTGCTTTGCCTCGGCGCAGCCGAAGGCGCAGGTA
>JAABUK010004776.1_pt1 | contig 21740 bp, 15 predicted proteins | sample 5559141 | NCBI WGS metagenome assembly JAABUK01 (sample SAMN10711869, study PRJNA513367) | rock metagenome | isolation source: Antarctica rocks | place: Antarctica: Victoria Land, Pudding Butte nord | collected 2016-01-03
GCCCTCGGCCCGAAGCTCATCCGGCTCGGCGAGAGCGCAACCAAGCTGATCGGTGCGTGGTCCCGTCCATATTTGTCCGAGCTGGTCAAGGTCACCGGGGAGACGGCGAACATGGCCGTGCTCGACGGGACCAAGGCCGTCTATGTGGCGCAGGTACCTTCCGCGCACTCGATGCGCATGTTCACCGAGGTGGGTCGGGAGGTGTTTCCGCATTGCACTGGAGTCGGCAAGGCGTTGCTCACCCAGCTCTCCGACGAGGGGGTCCGCAGCATCGCCGCCCGCACCGGCCTGCCGGCGCAGACGGCGAACACCCACACCGACATCGACGCGCTGCTGGCCGACCTGGAGCTGAGCCGGCACCGTGGCTACGCCATCGACGAGGGGGAGCAGGAGATTGGCGTCCGCTGCTTTTCAGTCCCGGTCCCCGATGCGCCGACGCTCACCGCAATCTCCGTCTCCGGGCCCGCCGCACGGGTGAGCAAGGAATCCGCCGACCGCATCGTGCCGTTGCTCAAACGTCGCCAAGGAACTTTCGGCCGAGTTCGAGACCAACGTAGCCCTTTAACCCACGCCTAACGCATCTGCTGAGCGAAGACGGCTCCGATACTGATGTCGAGCCACAGGGCTGCGACAGCAGCCAGGAACTCACCGGCGCCGAGCAGGAGTGCCTCGGTCAGGGTGCTGCCTCGCGCCGCGGGGTAGAGCAGCATCGCGGCTGGGAAAGCGAAAGCTGCGATGAGTACGGCCCTGCCGAGCCCGAATCGCTGTTCTACACGACTGCAGGTGGCAGCCCCGATGACACCACCGACGGCGCCGGCGCCGAAAACAACACCGATCATGGTGGGGTTGAGCCCGAGAGTCTGGCTGGCGTAGAGCACGAGCAGGGCGTTAGGTGACCTGATGCGTTTGCAGGCGTGGTGACGATCCGCTCCAGCAGGGCGCGGGCTCGCTGCTGGTGCTCAGGCGTCAGAGCGGCGTCGGCTACGTCGAGGGACCGCAGGTCGGAGTCCGCCACGGGGGCTCATGAGGCGCGCCTGGAAGACGGGGCAAGTGGCGGCCGTGTGGTGCGGCCCACTACGCTCGCCCTCCTCAGCCCGCCCTTGCGAGGGATCGGGAAGTGACCCCGGGATGTCCTGCCGGACGACAGGGCCCGGGGTTCGCCCATACGTGGGCGAAGCCGGAATCGCCACGCGGTCTGCACCAGTCGGCGGTCCTGGATCAGTGCGCAGCGGCCAAGCGGACCGCAGCTCAACCTCGGCTACGACGTGATCCTCACCAACGGGACCACTGTCACCACCGTTGCACACGGAACGACCGGAACTCACGCACCGGGCGCGCACCACGCAGATCCCGCGCACGCACCAACTCAAGCGCGACGTCGTCGAATTCGCCGTCGTCTCTCCGGAACCGCACCCGACACCCAACAGGGCCAGACACAACTCCAGGCTCCACCCGAGCCAGACAGACTCAGGACGGACACGCCGGCCGCAACTCCCCAATTCTCACGAACTTGGCGCAAGCGACAAATCGCGACACGAAGATGAGAAAGGCGACAACTTCAGTGAGAACCTACAGCGGCTGTAGGTTCTCGTTTCACTTGACATCCCTAACCTTTCTCTTGAGCACGCTCAGAGGTTGGTGTCTCACATACTTGGCGCCGATCTGTCTCATCGATGTGGCACTTCTTCGGCAGGGTCGCCTTCCGCCCTGTTGTTGGCTCGGTCGAAGAGTCTGTCAGCGGGATTGGACAACCCGTCCGCAAACGTTGCGTTGGGCGGTCTCGGCGAACTCGACCGCACAAGGCGGCCACCCCGAGGTCTGTCCCTAACGGTGTAACGGCCATCTTTGGCGTCAGTTGTCGAAGGTTGATGCGCCCGCCGATTCGGCGTACCGGACCGGTCAGATGCTCGCTGCGCTCCAACGGGCGGGGGCACACCCCGGGGAGCAACCCGTGGCCAACCAAGCCCGTCGTCGAGGACCGATTCACCATCGACGACTTCCGCGACCAGGACGCGGGAACGTTGACCGGCCCAGCCGGCGTCTAAAGCGTGCCCGTTACGGTTGCGGGGGGTGGTTCGGCCGGGCTGCGGCCGCGTGGGCGCGATGGGCTGGTGGCTCGTGTCTGGGCACCAACAGCCGGAGTTCCACCATGGCTGCGAAGCGGGCGGGGGGGTCTTTCAAGTCGATTCCGCCTATTTCGGACAGTCGACGCAACCGGTACCGGAAGGTGTTGGGGTGGGTGTACATCGACGCGGAGGCGGTGGCGACGTCACCGAAGGCGTCGAGCCAGGCTCGTAGCGTCTCGACGAGATCTGTGTTGCGTCGGGAGTCGTATTCCATGAGCCGGGTGACGGGGCCCGTGACCCGGTCGCCTCTAGCCTCCGAGAGGTCGCGGAGCTCCAGCATGAGGGCCTCGATGTTGACGTCGGTGATTCGAGCGATCCGTTGAGTCCCCGAGCCCAGGCGAAGCACACGCAGCGCCCGGTCTGCCCCATCACGCGATCGCGAGAGCTCCGACCCGTCCGCAGCGACAGAACCGACACCAACGAGCAAGTGGCGGCTGCCGCGGATCCGAAGGAGGAATTCCCCGGCGACGCCGACCGCGCGTTCCTCGGCGTCAGCCTGATCTTGACGTACCGCGACAATGCCGTAGGCAACGTCGCCGATGAGCGCCGCGGCAGACCTCGGGTAGAGGGCGCTGAGGTGCATCGCAAAGGCGTCAGCGATCCGTTGCCGCTCGGCCACGAGCCGGGCGTGCGACGCCGCCGGCCCGGTGGCCACACCGCTCTCAAGCGGCGCGAGCGCGAGGACCAGACTGGCGTGACCTGCGAGGCCGAGGCGGGCGACCGCGTCGGCAGCCCCCGGGCCGGCCTCGAGCGCTGTGGCGACGAGATCAGCGCGTAGGCGCCTCTCGACGTCGGCACCTGCTCGTAACCGGAGCAGGTGTAACGCGACCAGCTTCGCAGCGTCGCACAGGGCTTGGGTGCGTTCCGCGGAGAGCGGCGACTGCACGGCGGCCCAGATTGACCCGAGGACCTCGTCGCCGGCCCGAACTGCGAGCGCCGTTCGGGCGATGGCCCAGCTGGGATCATCCCCGTTGATGGGCTCGATGTTTATGGGGCGGTCGCTGCGGTAGAGCGCCTCGAAAACCCCGCGCTCCTCGAGCATCCGGGCGAACCGCTCAGGGATCTGTCGTCCCAGGATCGTTTCGACCCGCGACGGGTCGGCCTCGTCCTGACGCCCCGAGAAGGCTAGTACCCGGGAGTTTCGGTCCTCGATGGTTACCGGGGCGTCGAGCAGTGTCGCGATGGCGTTGGCGAGGGCGAACAGGTCGCCGGCCGGCATCCCACCGAGCGTCTCCTGGCCGGCGGCGCCGATGTCTCCCTCGGCGATCAGGGACCTCAGCATCGCCGCCAGCTGCGCCCATGAGGCTCCGCGGGTGAGGGCCAGTAACGCGACCCCGCAGCGTTGAGCAGCGGCGACGCACGCATCGTCGGCGAGGACAGGGGCACGGACGACAAGCGCCGCGGCGTGATGGGTGCCGAGGTGGTGCAGGATTCGGACGATTTCCTCCGACCCATGGACCCCGACTCCCAGTACTACCGCGTGGTGCGGCGGCTCGATCTCGTCGAGCGGGTCGTGGATCACGATCCCGCCGAGCGTCTCGGGGTCGTCCGCGTCGCCACTTACGACTTCGAGCAGCGTTGCTCCGAGGTCTTCGAGGACGCGGCCAAGGCTGGCCCTCGGGCGGGCGGTCATCGACATGAGCATCCCCTGCACGCTGTGGCTCGGTGACCGGACTGCATCTCGTTTGTCACGACGAAATGGTAGATGTGCTTCGTCGCGGCGTACAAGGCTCAGGCCGGGATCCATTCCGTCGCGACGGTCATCTCATCGAGGACTTCCGGTATCGGGTCCACCCCGATCCCGGGCTTCGTGGGCACGCTCAGATACCCCTCGTCGAGGCGGAACGGCTCGGTGATATCTCGTGCGTAGAACCGTTCGGACGCCGACGTGTCCCCCGGGAGGGTGAAGCCAGGCAGTGCTGCGAGGGCGAGATTGGCCGCCCGCCCGATGCCCGTCTCCAGCATTCCCCCACACCACACCGGTATCGCGTGCGCGGCGCAGACGTCGTGGATGCGCCGCGCCTCCAGGTACCCGCCTACTCGGCCGGGCTTGATGTTGACCACGGAACAGGCACCCATGGTGATCGCGTCGGCTGCCGAACGGGCTGAGACGATGGACTCGTCGAGGCAGATGGGCGTCTTCAGGACGGTGGCCAACCTCGCGTGACCGAGCATGTCCTCCTCGTCGAGCGGCTGCTCGATCAGGAGCAGGTCGAACGGGTCGAGCTTCGCCAGGTGCCGGGCATCGGCGAGCGTGTATGCCGTGTTGGCGTCCACCTGGAGCAGGACGTCGTCGCCGAACCGCTCGCGCACGGCGCGCACGGGCTCGATGTCCCATCCTGGCTCGATCTTCAGCTTGATGCGCAGGTAGCCGTCCTCCAGGTACCCGGCGACCGCCTCGAGCAGGGTGCCAACGGAGTCCATGATGCCCACCGAAACCCCGCAAGCAACGCGCGTGCGCACCGCGCCGAGCTCGCGCGCGAGGGGTACTCCTCGGCTGCGCAGCTCGGCGTCGAGTACGGCCATCTCCAGGGCTGCCTTGGCCATCCGGTGCCCCTTGACGGCTTTGAGGGCGGGGGCTACCGCTGTGCCGTCGAGGTGCTTGACGTGCGCGAGCGCAGGCACCAGAAACTTACGAAGCACCTGCACGCAGCCGTCGAGGTACTCGGACGAGTAGAGAGGGTCGCTCATGGCTACGCATTCGCCCCAACCCTCACCGTCCGGCGTCACGGCGCGCAGCAGCAGCGCCTTCCGGACGGACTGGCTGCCGAACGAGGTGCGGAACGGTGAGACGAGCGGCATCTCGATCGTCCTGACCTGCACACCGCTGAGCTTCACTGGTCCGTGTTCCTTTCCACGACGTACCAACCGGCCCCGTCGAAGTCGACGACCCGGGCCTTTTCTGCCAGGAGTCCGCCCAGCGTCTCTCGCAGCGCGCGCCGCCAGGCCGCCGCACAGGCACGGTCGGCGGCCCGGACTGCTTCGATGTCCCGTGGCACCGCGACGAGCACCGTTCGGGTCTTGGCCCGACCGGCCATCGGCCACCCGGTCTCTGAGACAGCAAGGGCGAAGTCGGCACCGTCGAACGCATCGCGACGCTGTGAGTCCGGGCGTGATCGACCTGAGCAGGCCAGGGCAACACGCTCGGTGTCGAGGGCCCAACGGACGAGCAGCCGGTCGGTGTCGTCGCCGCCGTTGATCCGGTCGTCCATCGGGCCGTAGAAGTTCTCGAGGTACTCGACCGGATCGGCTGCCAGCTTGCCGAGGTTGAAGTGGGCGTTGCGCGCGACGAGGGGGTCGAAGGTCCAGGTGATCTCACGCACGCCCCGCTCCAGCGACCACGCCCGCTGGTGGACCTTGAGGGCGAAACCGACGTTGCGACCTTGCATCCGAGACGACACGCCGGTGATGTGGCTGTGCATCGCCGCCTGGTTTGGTGGCCCGAAGAAGCCGATGGAGGCGCCGACGAGCTCGGTGCCGTCGAATGCGCCGCCGACGTAGCTGCCCGCCTTGCTGAGCGCCCGTAAGAGCTCTGTGGTGACCACGGAGCCGCTGCCGTCTGGTCCCCAGATCGCGTCGAAGAGGCGCCGCACGGCGTGCAAGTCGGTGATCTGGTCAAGCTGGCATACCCGAAGACCGGCGGCGGCGGCCGAAGCGGAAGCCATCTCCGCGGCCTGTTGCACCAGGTCACGGTTCGTGACGCCGTCCGACGCCCGCGGGAGAACGCTCACGACGACGTCTCACCTCGTGAGGTCGAGCTCGCAACGGTCTGCCGGCTGCGCCGTTCACGGAGGAGCTGCGTCACCAGCGCGGTGAGGAGGGCGGTGCGACCGGGCAGCTCAGAGACGACGACGTTCTCGTCGGCGGCATGGGCGCCGCCTCCCACTGCCCCGAGCCCGTCGAGTGTGGGGGTGCCCACGCCTGCGGTGAAGTTGCCGTCCGACCCGCCGCCGACCGCGGCTCGAGACAGGGGCGGCAGCCCGAGGTCCTCGGCCAGGCGCGCCGCACGATGGAAAAGAGCCGACGACGCGGTCGCCTCGAGCGGCGGCCGGTTCACCCCACCGATGATCTCGAGCCGCGCTCCCTCAAGCACCGGTCGGAGTGCGTGGAGCGCCCGGTGGACCCGCTCTTGCTCGACAGCTGTGCGCGCCCGCACGTCGACGGCCACGTGCCCCCAGGCGGCGACCGTGTTGGTCGTCGTCCCGGCCTCCATTCGCGTCGGGGTCACCGTCGTTCCAACGACGGCGGATCCGAGCTGGGAGATCGCGAGCACCTGGTGCGCCGCCTCGATCGTCGCGTTGACGCCGCGCTCCGGCTCCAGTCCCGCGTGGGCGGCGCGACCACGCACGACGACGTCGTACAGTGACACGCCCTTCCGTTCGGTCTTCAGCGCACCGGCTTCCGCCGACGCCTCCAGGACAAGGGCGGCGGCCAGCCCGCGCGCCTCGTCCTCGATGAGCCTGCGCGACGAGGGGGAGCCGAGCTCCTCGTCGCCGGTGACGAGGAGTGTGACGCCGTCGCGGTCTTCCACGGCAGCCAGCGCGTGGAAGCCCATGACGAGCCCGGCTTTCATGTCGAAGCACCCAGGCCCTCGGAGCCTGCCGTCACGCACCTCGAAGGGGTGCCGGTCGAGAGACCCCGTGGGCCACACCGTGTCGTGGTGTCCGAGCAGCAGTATCTCGGGGGTGTCCCCGAAGCGCCAACGGAGGTGCGTCCTGCCGTCGAGCACGATCCGCGTCGGCTGCACGCCGAGGAGACGGGTCCCCACGGCGGCGACGACGTCGGCGCTGCGAGCGACGGCATCGAGGTCAGTCGACGGCGACTCGCAGCGCACGAGCTGCTCGATGTCGTCGAGCATCACGAGACTTTCGGCGTTGCCCTCGCGCCGGCGTGCACGTACTGTTCCCCGCTCGGCAACCGGTAGAAGACGACGGGCACCCACGACTTGGTCCCGGGCGCGCGGAACGCGAAGAGTGACTCGCCCACCGGTACCAGGTCGTACTCGTGGGTCTTGACCTCCATCAGCTCGGCAATGGCTCCGGTCGCCGTCTGCCGTAGGCGTAGACCGTCCTGGCCGTCGAACACCTCGATGCGGGCGCCGGCCCGTTCGTAGGTGCCGAGGTGTGGCTTGGCGTCGACGGTCGGCGGCTGCTCCGGGGGCACCAGCGGTGCCGGCATCTCGACGCCGCCGAGCTCGGAGAAGATCTCGCGGAACAGCTCCTCGTAGAGATCGCGGCCGTTCCCGCCGTTGGTGAGCAGCGTGACCGCGAGCCCCTGCTCGGGCAGGATGCGCAGGAACGCCGCCTGGCCGAGGGTGGTGCCGTCGTGACCGATGACGCGCCGACCGTCCCAGCCGAAGCGGATCCAGCCCACCCCCCATGAGTCCCCGAGCGTGTACTGGTCGGGCAGGTCGACCTGGTGCATGGTCATCGCCCTGGCGCTGGCGGCGTCGAGCACCCGGGTGCCGTCGGGGGCGACACCCTCCTCGAGGTGCATCCGCGCGAAGGCGAGGACGTCCCCCGCCGAGGCGGTGATGGTGCCGGCCGGGCCCACCGCTCGGGGCAGGCCCCACACCTTCGTCGGATGTGGCTCCTCTTCCCCTTCACCGACGTGCCCCACCGCGGCTCGTAGCAGCAGCGCCTCCTCGGGCAGCGTCACGGTGTGGGTGAGCCCGAGCGGGGCGAACACCTGCTCCCGCATCGCGTCGTCCCAGGTCTGGCCGGTGATCTTCTCGATCACCCGGCCGGCGAGGCTGAAACCCGAGTTGCAGTAGGAGAACGTGACCCCGAGGGGGTGGTTCTGCCCCGCTTCAACCAGCCGGTCGACGTAGCGCTCGAGGCAGTCGTCGCCGCGGCCGGTGTCGGTGAAGACGTCGCCGTCGATCCCGCTCGTGTGGGTGAGCAGGTGACGCATCGTCACCTGCTTCGTCACGTCCGGGTCCGCGAGTCGAAGCTCGGGCAGCACCCTGACGACGGGGGCGTCGAGATCGAGCTTGCCGTCCTCGACGAGGCGCATGGTCAGGGTCGCCGTCCACACCTTGCTGATCGACCCGATCTGGAACACCGAGTCGTCCGTGACCTCGACCCCGGTGGCCTTGTTGAGCACCCCGGTGGAGACGACGACGGGCTCGTCGCCGAGCCGGAGGATCCCCAGCTGGGCGCCCGGAACCCGGTGTGCCGCCGCCAGCTCGGCCAGCCGCTGCTGCCAGTGCCGACGCTTGATCGCCGGCCGTCGTGGCCGGCCAGCCGGGACGGCATACTCCTCAAGCCAGTCGACGACTCGTTGGTTCCAGTCGGCGCGGTGGGATGGCTGGCCGGTGATGATGAACAGATGCGAGGCGCCCGGGTAGAGCACGAGCCGCGAGGCAACACCCTGCTCGCGCAGTGCGGTGAACCACTGCTCGGCCTGGGCGACCGGGCACCGCTCGTCCTCGTTGCCCTGCACGACGAGCGTCGGGGTGGTGACCTGCTCGACCCGGGAGATCGGTGACCGAGAGGCATAGTCGTCGCGGGACTTCCAAGGGAGCCCGCCGAGCTCGTGGTCAGCCAGATAGTGCCCGAGATCGGATGACCCGGCCATGCTCGCGAGGTCGCACACCACCCCTCCGGTCACGGCGGCCGCGAAACGGCCATCCAGGCTGGTCAGGTGGCACGTCATGAAGCCGCCGTAGCTGTAGCCGGAGACGGCGAGACGTTCGCGGTCGGCCACCTGTTCCGCGACGAGCTGGTCGAGGGGCTCGAGGAAGTCACGTGCGTCCAGCGTGCCCCACTGGGCGACGGTGGCGGCGAAGAAGGCCTCGCCGTAGCCGTCGCTCGCCCTCGGGTTAAGCAGTAGGACCGTCCAGCCGCGGCTCACGAGCACCTGGTGATAAAGGTGCACCGAGTCGGCCGCACCGTTCCACGCGTTGTGCGGTCCCCCGTGGATGTCGAGGAGCGTGGGCTGAGGTCCGGACCGGTTCGGATCGCGCAGGACCCACCCCTGCACCGTCGTGCCGTCGGACAGGGTGAACTTCCGCTCCTGCGGCACGAACAGGTCGACCGAGTCCGGGCCGTGCTGGGTGCGCACCGTCACCGCTCCGGTCGCGAGGTCGACCGCGGCCACCTCGCCGTACGAGGTTGCCGTGCCGAGGACTACTGCGGCGGTGCCACCGGACACGGTAGCACCGGAGACGTTGACGGCTGGCCCGCCGACGACGCACCGCGGCGTCCCGCCATCCAGGTCGACGACGTAGAGGTGGGTGCAGCCACGGTCTCGCACGCAGAAGGAGACCGCACGCCCGTCCTCGACCAGCTCCGGCAGGGCGCCCGGATAGCCCGGCCCTCCGGTCATCACATTGCGGTCGAGGTCGGCGGCCAGCTCGACGGTCTCGCCACCGTCGAGGGGCAGTCGCAGCAGCCGGGCGTGACCGACCTTCGTGTCCTGGCGGCCCACGGCCACCAGTGCCTCTCCGTCGGCCGTCCAGGCGACCGGGTTGACCATGCCCTCACCCGGACCCACCAAAGCCGGCTCGGCGCGGCGCGCGGTGGCATCGACGACCCAGGCCGCCGTCGACTGGGTGAGGTCGGCGTCTTGCGAACGGCCTGCTGAGAAGGCGATCCGGCCACCGTCCGGTGACCACGATGGTTCACCCGCATGCCAGTCGCCATGCGTCACCCGGCGCACCTCACCGGTCTCGATCTCGACGAGGTGCACGTGGCTGCGCATCGCGCCGAGCAGGCCGGCCCCGTCCGCCTTGAAACCCAGACGGTCGGACACGGCCGGCGTCTGAGCGCGCCGCTCAGATGCGTCCGTCGAAGACTTCTCCCCGACGTCGGGCAGGAAGGGAGCCGAGAACGCCAGGCCGGATCCGTCCGTGCTCCAGACAGGACGGCCGGCCCCGAGCGGCAGGGACGTGAGCTGTTCGGCCTCGCCGCCGTCCACTGGCAGCAGCCACACCTGCGCCGGCCCGCCATCGGCGCGCAGGAAAGCGATCCTCTTGCCGTCCGGGGACCACGCCGGCGACGTGTCAGCCGGGCCGTGCGTGAGCCGGTGCGGTTCTCCGTCTCGGGTCGGCACGAGCCACAGAGCACGGACGTCACGATCACCTTGGCGGTCGCTCGTGCGCAGCGCATATACGATCCGCTCGCCGTCCGGCGAGATCGCGGGCTGCTCCGGGACCGCCAGGTCGTAGAGGTCCTCGATGGTGATGCGTCGGGTCACGTCAGTCTCCTTCATTGTCGCCTCGCTCTGAGGATCTTCAGGCGACGAGGCACTGGGCTAGTGCGAGCCGGACAACTGCTTGAGTCCCGCTGGGCGGATTCGACAAGGCATGCGACGAACGCACCACCGGGATTGCCTCAGGAGCCCGCCGGCACAGGAACTGTGCGCAGCTCGGCGAAATGACAGGCGGCGGCGTGGCGATGGTCGGCGGCGGAAGGGTCGGTCGACACGCAGACCTGCCGTTCGGGCACGACCCTGGGCCCGACAGGGCACCGCGGATGGTAGCGACAGCCGCTCGGCGGTGCGTGCGGGTCCGGTGGCTCGGCGTCGCTGATGGCGCTCGGCTCGTCGGCGAGGAGATGGCCGTGCTGCGACGGGATGGCGTCGATGAGGTCGGCGGTGTAGGGATGCTGAGGCGCGGCGAGGACGGCCATCGCGGGACCCGCCTCGACAATTCGACCGAGGTACATCACCGCGATGTCGTCGCTCACGTAGCGGACTATCGACAGGTTGTGGGAGATGAACAGCATCGTCAGACCCAGCTCACGCTGCACGAGCCGCACCACGTTGAGGACAGAGCCCTGGACGGAGACGTCAAGGGCCGACGTCATCTCGTCGGCGATGACCACCTGGGGCCGCCCCGCGAGCGCGCGGGCGAGGGCGACGCGCTGCCGCTGACCGCCAGACAATCCGCCAGGAAGCGCAGCAGCCCGGTTCGGGTCCAGACTCACGAGCTCGAGGAGCCGGCCGACCTCGGCCCGCCGGGCCGCACCCCGCTGGACGGCGCCGGGGGGGAACGCCTCGGCGATGGACTCACCAATGGTCATCCGCGGGTCGAGAGACGAGTACGGGTCCTGGAACACCATCTGCAACGGGCGACCACGTCGGGGAAGAGTCCCCACGTCGACGCCGTCGAGGAGCACCCGGCCCGCGGTCACTGGTGCCAGGCCCACCGCTGCGCGAGCCAACGTCGACTTGCCCGACCCTGACTCGCCGACTAGGCCGAGCACCTCGCCCGACGGGACGGTGAGGTCGACGTGGTCGACTGCGGTGAGACCGGTGCGGGACGGCCCGTAGCGGACGGACACCCCCTCGAAGCGCAGCTCACTCATCCGCGACCCTCCCCTGGTTGACGAGTTCGAGCGCTAGGCCGTCCTCCATGACCGGATGCCAACACGCCGCCCGGTGTGCCGTCCCCATCGGCATGAGCTCGGGGTCGACGCGTCGGCACAGGTCGCTCGCACGAGGACACCGAGGAGCGAAGGCACAACCCAGCGGATAGTCGTCGGGCTCCGGAGGTCGCCCGGGGATCACGACGAGCGGCTGCTCGCGGTCAGTGTCGAGCTCCGGCACGGCGGACATCAGCGCGCGTGTGTACGGGTGCCGTGTCGCCGTGTGCAGCTCGGAGGCAGGCAACTCCTCGACGATGCGGCCGGCATACATCACCAGAACCCGGTCGCAGGTCTGCCCGACGACCGTGATGTCGTGGGAGATGAGCAGGATCGCGGCGTTCGTCTCCTCGCGCACGGTGGCGAGCAGGCGGAGTACCTGTCGCTGCACCGTCACGTCGAGCGCGGTCGTCGGTTCGTCAGCGATGATGAGCTGCGGGGACCCCATGAGACCCATGCCGATCATCGCCCGCTGCCGCATTCCCCCGGAGAACTCATGTGGATACTGCCGGGCCCGACGCTCGGGCGCCGGCACCCGCACGGCCCGCAGCCGGTCAACGGCCCGGGCTAGGGCCTGGCGCCTGCCCATCCCCTGGTGCTCGACCGCGACCTCTGCAAGCTGCCCACCGATGCGACGGGTCGGGTTGAATGAGGTCGTCGGGTCCTGGAAGACCATGGCGAGGCCGGTGCCGAGCAGGTGCCGGGTCATTCGCTCCGGCGCCGCGAGCAGGGGGGTGCCGTCCACGTCGAGTCGCGCCGCGGTGACCACTCCAGGGGGCTCGATGAGCCGAGCGGACGCGAGTGCGGTCAGGCTCTTGCCCGAGCCGGACTCGCCGACCACTCCCACGGCTTCGCCCCTCGCGATCGAGAACGTCACGCCGCGCACCGGGTTGGTCCACCCCGCGCGGCTTGGGAAGGACACGCGCAGGTCCTCCACGCGTAGGACGGCATTCGCATCTGATGGCCCGGCCGCCCGGGACGTATGCGGGTGGGCGCCGTGGACAACTGGGGCAGCCTCGTCGGGCAGACGCGGGGCAGGCGGGAGAACCGGGACCGGCGTTGCCTGCGGGGTCAGGCGCACGGTCGTGGCACGTTGCCCGACCACCGCGGCAATGGTCTCACCGAACAGGTTGAACGCGAGCCCGGCGACGACGACGGCGACGCCCGGAGCCAGCGCTGCGGCAGGGTTGGTGTAGATGCGGTTGAGTCCCTCCCCGAGCAGACGCCCCCAGTCGTACGCCGGTGCCTGGACGCCGATCCCCAGGAACGACAGTCCTGCGAAGGCGAGCAGGGCCCCGCCGGCTCCGATGGTCGCGTTGACGACGAGCGGTTCGGCGATGTTCGGCAGAATGTGCCGCAGAAGCAGCCGCAGACGTCCGACGCCGGCGACGCGAGCGGCAGCCACGAAGTCCCTTCCCTCGACCGACGCCGACAGGGTCTGCGCCAGCCTGGCGAACGAGGGAGCGATCGCGAGGCCGATGGCAAGGACAGCCCCGGTGGTGCCGACGCCGAAGATGACCGCGAAGAAGAGCGCCAGCAGCAGCCCGGGAAACGCCACGGCGATGTTCACAAAGGCGATGACGACACGTGCCGCGCGTCGCGGCAGCACGGACGGCGCCGAGCCGAGCACAGTGCCGAGCACGACCCCGATAGCGCTCGCGAGCAGGGCGAGTCCGATCGACAGCCCGGTCGCGACGAGCACCCGGTAGAAGATGTCGCGGCCGAGCGCATCGGTGCCGAGCAGGTGCTCGGCCGAGGGGTCCTGTTGGATGGCGGTGGTGTCGATGGCCGATGCCCGGTCACCCCACAACAGCGGTGCCAGAACGGCGAGCAGGAGCATGGCGACAACGAGTGCCGTCGTTGCCGCGCCCATGGGCGTACGGACCACCGACCCCCACCGCGTCGCCCTGCTCACGCCGGGTCTCCTATCGTTGAACGCGGGTCGAGCAAGGCAAGCAGCAGGTCGACGGCGAGGGTGACGAGGAGCACCATGGCGCCGTACACCAGCACGATGCCCTGGACGAGCGGGTAGTCCCTGGTGAGGATCGACGAGACTATCGTCGAGCCCAAGCCAGGCCACGCGAAGACGTTCTCGACGAGCAGGGTGCCCGCGACGAGGCCGGTGAGGAGCAGCCCTCCGAGGGTCAGCGTCGCTGTCAGGGCGTTCGGCAGCGCGTGGCGGAAGTAGATCTTCGGTGGCGGAAGCCGCTTGGCCCGAGCCGTGCGGATGTAGTCGTTGCCGAGCACCGTGAGCATCTCGACGCGCACGATGCGGGCCAGCACCGCTGTCGGCCCAAGGGCCAGCGACACCACCGGGAGGACGTATGCCGGCGGCCCGGCGTCACGCCCGGCGACCGGCAGGACGCCGAGGCTCACCGCGAACACGTACACGAGGCCCACAGCGAGGAGGAACTCGGGGATGGCGGCCAGCACCACCGACGCCGAGGTGAAGGCGAGCTCGCCGACCCGGTTGCGTCCCCCCCGGGTCAGGATGGCCATCGACGCCCCGAGTGGCACAGCGATGACAATGATGACGACGAAGGCGAGAACGGCAATCTCCACGGTCGCCGGGAGTCGTTCGCCGATGACCTGCGCGACGGGGACGCCGCTGCTCGTCGACGTGCCGAACTCCCCTCTCAGCACTCCCGTCAGGTAGTGCCAGTACTGCGTGAGGAGGGGGTCGTTCAACCCGAGCGCCTCACGCCGGGACTCGACGAGCTCGGCTGGGGCGTTGATCCCCAGCGCCGCTCGCACCGGGTCGCCGGGGATGAGGTGGATCATGAGAAAGGCCGCAGTGGCCACGATCCACAGCGACACAACGAAGCGCCACAGTCGCCGCGCGACGAAGGTCAGGACGGGATGGTGTCGCAGCCTGGCCAGCGCAGATGCGGGCGCCGCGTCGTTCGTCGTGCTCGTCATCGCAAGCGCGCCCCCCGACGGACCGGTCTGGCGATGCTCATCCGAACATGCGGATGGAGGCCGGGGCCACGCCGTCACCGGCGACGAACTGCGTCTTCTTGCCGAAGATGGGCACGACCGTGTTGTAGTACGGCACGACGTCCGCGGCCTTGATGGCGGCTACCTCGGCGGCGGCCCAGTCGCTGCAGCCCTCGTTGCCGGCCTTGCTACTGGCGGTCTTCACCGCGGCGTCGTAGGCGGCGTTGCTGACGTGCGCGAAGTTGACGCCCGCCGGCGGCACCGGGCCGGACAGGAAGGGAACCACCTGGCTGGGCAGACCGGTCGTGACGGGACCCATCGAGATGTCCCACGAGCCGGTCTTGAAGAGCACCTCGTTGAGCCCCGTGCTGTCCACGCCCTTGAGGGTGGCGTCGACCCCGATGCCCTTCAGCGTCGACTGGATGAGCTCCGCGGTCGGCACGGCCGACGCCACGGCCGTCACGTACATGACGGTGACCGAGAGCTTCTTTCCGCCCTTGGCACGCACTCCGTCCGAGCCGGCCAGCCAGCCGGCGGCGTCGAGGGCGGACTTCGCGGCCGCGGTGTCGAAGGCGGGGATGTTGCCGGTCACGGTGTCGGTCCGACACGGGTTCGGCGCCACGGTGACCATGCCGGTCGAGGGTTTGCCCTTGCCGCTGGTGAGCACCTGGCCGAGCTTGTTGAGATCGAGGGCCTGGACGAGCGCCTTGCGCACCGGCGCCTCGGCGGTCGGGTGCCCCTCGGCCTGGTTGAACCACAGCATGCCGAGAGGCGACAGGCTATCGACGTGGAAGAGCTTCTGGGCCGCCAGGCGGTCCTGGTCGGGGCCGGCGATCGAGGCCGCGTTCAGGCCGCCGGAGACGAGCAGGTTGGCAGCGGTCGTCTCGTTGGAGATGACCTTGAGGGTGACGGTGTCGGGCAGGCCCGGCTGGTCGCTCTTCCAGTCACCCGGGCCCCACGTGAAGTCCTTGCGGCGGGTGAACGTGTAGTGGTCGCTGGGGACGATCTCGGAGACCGTGAACATGCCGGTCCCGGCCCCGCCCTTGGCCAGCTGGCTGCGGTCGGTGAGGCCCTTGCCGCAGACGATCGGTACGTAGGCAAGGTTCACCAGCAAGAAGGAGGCCGGGGCTCCGCTGGTCACGGAGACGGTGCGTGCCGCGTCGTCACCGGTGGCCGTGGTGCCTGGCGCGACGAAGAGTCCCGCGAGGGGGGACTTGTTCTTTGCGTCACCGATGTAGCTGATGTTGGCGGCGACGTCGGAGGCGGTCAACGGCGTCCCGTCAGCGCAGGTGATGCCGTTGCGCAGGGTGAACGTCGCCTTCGACGTGTCCGCCTCCCACTTCTCGGCCAGGCCGGCGACGATCTTTCCGTCGGCGTCCTGTTCAACGAGCCGGCCGTAGAGGAAGCGGTCGACCTGGCGGGTCACCGAGAGCACCGTCTGGTGCGGGTCGAGGTTGCCTGGGTCGGTGCCGATGGCCATCGTGAACGTCTTGCCGTTGGCGAGGGTGCCACCGCCCCCAGCAGCGACGGTTCCCGACGACCCCGACCCCGAGCCACTGCTGCAGCCGGCGAGGGTGAGCGTCGCGACCCCGAGGAGGGCCAACAGGGTACGCGGAGATGGCATCGGCGGCCTCCAGCCGGTCGGTGAATATACAGACAGGATGGGCAAGATGAGCGCACCCGTGGTCGTCATTCGGGACGAAAGCACGTCGCTTTCTTGTCCGTTCGAACGAAGAAGTGTCGCTCACGGCACGACAGCTCACCGGGCCCCGAATGCGTTCGGTCGGAGGTTCAGAGGCTCAGGTCAGGACTGCCGACGGTCCGCCCGGCCCGTTTGGAGATACATCGCGCGTCCCGACTCGTCGTCCCCGACGAAAGCGTGCGGTCGGTGCATACCGTGCTCGGGCTTCGCGGACAGCAAGGTATGCCCCCGCCAGCCGACGAGCTCGGTCTTCTCCGGCGTCCCTGCGATGTCGGCCAGGATCCCCTTCGGCGTGCGCTCCAGCCACAGCCGGCCCTCGCCGTCCTGGCTGACCACGGAGTCAGACACGCTCGAGGAGTATGTCCCCCACGCAGCGGTCGGCGTCGACCGGCGGCGCGTTGGGGCCCGGGACCGGCAGCGGCGGCAGCTCGATGCCCGCAAGGTCGCGAAGCACCCGCCCGACGACCTCGGCGTACACCGGGATGGCATTGCCGCCGTTGGTCAGCACCACGACTGAGACGCCTCGTTCAGGAGCGAGCCGCAGGAATGCGGCCTGGCCGACCGTGCCCCCGTCGTGGCCAATGAGGCTTCCTCCCGGTAGGTCGAACAGCTCCCAGCCGAGTCCCCACGCGTCACCCAACATTCCGAGCTCTGGCAGCTCGACCTGGCGTTGCTGCATGGCCTTGACGCTCAGCGGACTGAGCACGGCGCCATCGGGTCCGGTGCCCTCGGACAGGTGCATCCGGGCGAAGGCAAGCAGGTCGCGCGGGCACATGGCCAGCATCGCCCCAGCCGGGGCGTTGGAGCGCATCAGGGACCACACCGGCGCGGGGACGGGCCGCGCGTCCGGGGTGGGCTGGATGTGGCCCACGGCGGCCCGGTGCAGGATCGCCTCCCATGGAGCGGTCGCGGCGTGGGTCAGCTTCAGCGGCTCGAACAGCTGCTCGCGAAGGCACGTGTCGTACGGCTTGCCACGAACGAGCTCCACGATGCGGCCGAGCACGCAGTACCCGGCGTTGTTGTAGGAGAACAGCTCGCCTGGGGATAACAGCTGCGGCACGTCGGCGAGGCCAGCAACGTACTTTTCGAGGCAGTCGTCGTCCCAGCCGGTGTCGGTGAAGATGTCCCCTTCGAATCCGGAGGTATGGCACATGAGCTGGCGGACGGTGACGGTTTCCGCCGCCGCGTCGTCGCCAATCGTGAACCCGGGGACGTAGGTGCGTATTGGTGCGTCGAGGGCGAGCAGGCCCTCGTCGACGAGCTGCATGGCGAGCGTCGCCGTCCACACCTTGGTGATCGACCCGATCTGGAAGACGGAGTCGACGGTCGCCTCCACTCCGGTGGCCTTGCTCAGGACACCGCAGGCCGTCTCCACCACCTCGTCCCCGACCGAGATGGCGACCGCCGCCCCGGGGACAAGGTGTTCCGAAAGCAGCGCCGGCAGCCGGTCCTCGACCCAGTCACCGACGTCCGTCAGTTTGGACATGCGTTCCTCCTCGAGGCTCGATCGGCCGAGGTTAGGCCCTCGTTCGCGCTGACGCCTCGTGTCGGCGAACAGAATCAAGCCGGGAGTATTGGGTGATTTCCACCAGCCGGCCGATGTCAGCCGGGCTGCCCACGCAGTGCCTGCCCTGGTCGAGCCGACTCTTGGAGGGCCCCGTCGCGCACGACCATCGTTCCCGCGACGTACAGATGCCGCACGCCGACGGACGGGCGGGTTGAGTCCTCGTACGTGGCGGTGTCGCTGATCGTCGCCGGGTCGAGGACCACGATGTCCGCGTCGGCTCCCGGCGCGAGGTGTCCCTTCGCGCGGGACGCGGGTGCGATTTCGTCGAGCACCCGGGCCGGCAGGTAGGAGCAGCGGCGGAACGCCTCCAGCCAGGTCCATACACGGCGCTCACGCACCATCAGCCGCAGGGACCGTGCGAACGTTCCGGCGGTCCGAGGGTGCGTCCGGCCACCCGGCGGCAGGGGCCACTGCTGCGACTCCATCACTCCGCCGCGCCAGATGACCGGCATCGCGTCGCTGGCGATGATCGCGTCGGGAAAGGCCAACGACCGCTCCAAGAGCTCGCGGTCAGCCGGGTCCTCCTCGTCGAGGAACTCGACAATGCACTCCGCGCCCGGGTCCGCCGCCCGCACCTCGCGCAGGCGGGCCGCGTCGGCGATTCGCTCACCGGTTCCCACGAGGACGATGCTGGAGGGACCGATTCCCCACGCCGGCAGACGGTCTGGGTCGAGGAAGAAGGCGCCGACGCCGGTGGCGCCGGCGCCGTAGGGGTACGCCTCGACCGTCACCCGCGATCCCGCGGACCTCGACCGGTCGAACAGGTCCAGCACCCTGTCGATGTGGCGTCGCGACGTGCTGTTGACGTGGCAGTGGTGCATCGCCGCACCTGTTTCGCTCGCAGCGGCGAGCAGCTCCTGCGACCCGTCGATCGGCGTCGTGGCGTCGGCCTCGACGAGCTCTCGGACATGGGTGAACGTCGGGGCGCCGGCGGACGCGGCGATTCGCGCGACAGACAGGTACTCGGCCGGGTCGCTGCGCGGGGCATACCCCATCAGGACGCCGATCCCGAGCGCGCCGTGGGCGAGCTCCCGCTCGAGCAGCGACAGCCAGGCCCTGAGCTCACCCGGCGACGACGATCGCTGCCACGCGGGGTCGCCGAGGAGGCTGAGCCCAGTGGCGAACTGTGCGTCGGGCTCGATACCGAGGTGTATCTGAGCGCGTGCCATTCCCCAGGAGGCGGAGAAGCCGTAGTTCAGCGGACGACCCTCCCGCGCTGCGTCGGCGTAGGCGCGCGTGATGGGCATGAGTCCGGCCTCGAGGTCCAGGGCGGTCGTCACGCCATCCAGGGCCTGCAGACGCTGACCGGCCACGGAGTGGACGTGGCTGTGCAGGTCGACGAAGCCTGGACCGACGACGAGTCCCGTGACGTCCAACACGGTAGCCCCGTGCAACGGCGGCAGATCAGGTCCGACGTCCACCACCGAGCCGCCCCGGATCGTCACGTCCGCGATCCGGTCGACGCCGGCCCCGGGGTCGATGACTCGGCCACCGCGAAGCATGAACTCCATCAGGCAACCCTCACAGCTGATGACGGCAAGACTGTTGGCGTCGGCAACGAGCCTGGAGAGCTACGACGGTGCCTCAGCACAACGTTTCGCTGCACACGTGCAACGGCTGAGCCGTTCCCGGCGCTGCCGACGCACAAGTGCAGGCCAGCGCAGCTCAACCCGGCAGGCGGTCTGGGCGGGTCGCCAGCCGGCCCCCAAGGTGGACGCCGTCCACCGTGCCGTCGGCTGCTCGGCGGAAGTAGCCCTTCATCCCCTTGGCGTCGCCTTCGTCGACGATGTACCGGTCCGGAGCTCCTTGGAGCATGGCCAGGACCAACGGCGGCTGCTCTTCCGGCTCCTCACCGGCCTCCCGGAGCGCAACGGCCATGGACGGCTTGATCGTGATCGCCGCGGACAGGCGACCGGCGTCGGCACTGATCTCGACGACTGCGGCAATGGTCTCGAAGCGTCCGGTGTAAGGAGCGAGTTTGTCGTCGGGCAGCCGAAGGGGCTCTGGCTCGCGCTCGACGAGGCCGAGGTAGTGCTCGAGCGCCCACTGCACAATCTTGCGGTTGAGCCGCGGGCCGTTCGGGCCGGAGTTCGTCAGCGAGGTGACGGCGAAGCCGTGCTCCGGCACCAGGAGGAAGTCGGAGTGCTGGCCGTTGGTCGTGCCGCCGTGGCGGACGGTGCGGGCACCGGCGACCTCGCCGAGGAGCCACGAGATGCCCACATAGTCGCCGAGCGCGCTTCCTCTCATGTCGGCGGTCGGCTGCTGCATGCGCTGGAGCTGTTCCTGCTCCAGCAGCCGGGTGCCGTCCGTGGCGGTGCCGTCACCGAGGTGGAAGCGGGCCCAGGTGAGCTGGTCGCGCACCGGCGCACTCATACCTCCCGCGGGCGCGTTGCCGCGCGGCATCGCCCAGGGGCGGGCGACGGTGACACTGCCGTCCTCGTGGCGGTTGTGCCCGACGCAGAACCGGCGGGTCATGACGTCACTGGGGAAGAAGAACGTGTCCGACATACCGAGCGGGCGCAGCAGCAGCTCGGCGATCGCCTGCTCGTAGGTAGTGCCGGTCACCTTCTCGATCACCCGGCCGGCCAGGGACAGGGAGGCGTTGTTGTATGAGACGGTTTCCCCCAGCGGCGACACCTGCTCGATATCGGCCATGCGTGCGACGTACTTCTCGAGGGCATCGTCGCCCGCACCCACGTCCTCCATCAGGTCGCCCTCCCACCCGGCCGTGTGGTTGAGCAGGTGCAACACGGTCACGCGGCTGGCCACGTCCTCGTCCTTGAGCCGGAGCTCAGGGACGTAGGTGCGGACGGGTGCGTCCAATGCGACCTTGTCCTGCTCGACGAGCCGCATCAGCGCCGTCGCGGTGTACGTCTTGCCCGTGGACCCGAACTGGAACAGCGTGTTCGCGTCGACGGGCAGCGGGTTCTCCACGCTGGTCGTCCCGGCGTAGGCGTGATGCTCTACGCCGTCGTGCAGCACGCCGGCGGCGGCTCCTGGGACAGCTAGCTCAACCAGAAGCTCCTGGAGCTTGGCCTGCAACTCTGACTCGGACACCAATTCCTCCAGTGCTGTCGTAGGCGGACCATCAGATTGATGCTCCTCTAACCTACAGCGTAGGTCTACACCGTAGGTAAGGGCCGCTAGCCTTGTCAAGTGCTCCCCAACCCCGCCACTCCCGCCACTGCGCTCAGCCGCGACCGGATCCTTGCCTGCGCCGTCCGGCTTGCAGACGAGGCCGGGCTCCATGCCGCCAGCCTGCGAGGGGTCGCCGGCACGTTGAACGTGCACGTCACGTCGCTGTACAACCACGTGCCGACCAAAGACGCACTGCTCGACGGCATCGCCGAGGAGCTCCTAGCCGGTGCCGGCTTTCCTGTGGGAGACCTGCGGTGGGAGCAATGGGTCCGCCAGTTCGCTGACGCGTTTGCGCGCCTGGCCAGGAACCACCCCGGTGCCTTCGCGGTACTACTCCGCCGGCCCGTCCAAGGGGCCCGAGCCGCCGCGACCTTCGAGGCCGGGCTCGCCGCATTCTCCCGCGCCGGGATGGACCCGCCCGAGGCCGTGGGGGCCGTGCGAAGCGTCGCATTGGCGCTGCTCGGCTGCTGCGCGGAGCTGGCGCAGCTGGCGGCCGGCCATGACCAGGCCACCGACATGACCCCTCTGTCACGAGAAGAGTTTCCCGAACTCAACCGCGCGGCCGAGGTGGAAGACCATGTGGTGGTCCTGACGACCCTCACGGAAATACTCGTGGCCGGGCTCGCGAGCGGCTGCCCACCCGCCACGCCTCAGACGCCGACACGTAGCGGCCCGGAGATCGCACTCCGGCGGAACCGAAGGGCTCCTGTGTCGGACCACCAGGACTTGGCCGATGCGGCTCCCGCGAAGCTCGCCGAAATTGAATGACTCCATAACAGTGGACTTTCGCACTCTCCGGGTGGGTCAGGCGGCTCGTGCGAGCGTGTCGATGAGCATGTCCACGATTTGCGGGGTGAGTCGCTGTTGGCCGGAGATGGCGTTAATTCGTTGGCGCCACAGGG
>JAABUK010004777.1_pt1 | contig 21740 bp, 20 predicted proteins | sample 5559141 | NCBI WGS metagenome assembly JAABUK01 (sample SAMN10711869, study PRJNA513367) | rock metagenome | isolation source: Antarctica rocks | place: Antarctica: Victoria Land, Pudding Butte nord | collected 2016-01-03
TTTACATTGTTTGCATTAACCGATGGATTGGTAACCTTTAAGAAAGGAAGAAACGAAAGAACTACAGTATCGGTGCTACCTCCGGAAGCAACAGCTTAATTATTAATTTTGACAGTTACAAATAAGTTTTTAATTTTAATGAATATTTACTAACCATTAAATTTTAAAAACATGGCAACTGCAAAAAAAGCTGCTGCTCCAAAGAAGGTTGCTGCTAAGGCTGCTGCTCCTAAAAAAGCTGCTGCTAAAAAAGCCGCTCCTAAAAAAGCTGCAAAGAAAGCTGCTCCTAAAAAGAAATAATATTTCTTTCAGTTTAAAAAATAATAAGTCCCGGGTTATTCCGGGACTTTTTCTTTTATGGCTATCACCCATCAGCTATCAGCTTGGTACCCTCCAAATTTAACTACTATTTACCTCAACTATCAGTGCAGGTAATATAACATTACCGGCAACACTTTAATACTTAAAAATTTGTTACTTTCCTTTTTTTAATTCACTCAATCCCTTATTAATAGTGCATTCCATAGAATGTATAAATCGATTTTTCTTGTTAACCCATTAGAAGTCTTAAATGTATTATGCATCATAGCAATCAGCTTTAATATTCAGCTAATCAATAATTAATATGAGCCAACGGCTGATAGCTGACAGCTGATAGCTATTTCTTATTTTTGAAACTTAAACCTCATGTCCATGGATAACTATGATATAGCCGATAAATTTTCTTTGCTTTCAAAGATGATGGATATTCATGGCGAAAATTCTTTTAAATCTAAATCGTATGCTATCGCATCCTTTAATGTTGAAAAAATTCCTGACCAGCTATCAGAAGTAAAAAGGGAAAACATATTTTCTTACAAAGGCATAGGTGAATCTATTGGCAAAAAGATTATTGAAATTTTAGATACCGGTGAATTATCTCAGCTCCGCGATCTCCTATATAAAACGCCACAAGGTGTAGTAGAAATGTTACTCATAAAAGGAATTGGCCCGAAAAAAATTTTTACCATCTGGAAAGAAATGGAGATTGAATCATTAGGAGAATTGCTGTATGCATGCAATGAGAACCGGTTGCTGTTATATAAAGGCTTTGGTGAAAAAACACAGAAGAATGTGCAGGATGCCATTGAATTTTACATGAGAAGCAAGGGTAGCTATCTATATCCTGAAGCAGAAAAATCCGCACTTGCAATCGATAAAAAAATAAAAGGTGCTTACCCAAAATATCAATCTGAGTTAACCGGTGAATTTAAAAGACAGCTTGAGGTAATTAATATAGTTGAATGGATTACAACTATACCCCTAAAAGAACTTAAAGACTTTTTTGAAAACCTTAATTTTACAATAGAATCAGAGGATGGCAATACATTTATATTTAAAGGTTCTGAAGGCATTAAATTGCAATTTCATGTTACAGATGAAAAATCATTTTTTACAACGCTTGTAGAAACCAGTTCCAGTAAGGAATTCCTTCAATTTTTAAAGCAACAAACTGTTCTACCAGGAACAGATATTATAACATCTGAAGAAGATGTGTTCACTGCTTTAAAACAACCATTTATCCCTGCATTTTTAAGAGAAGATCCTGATATCTTTAAAAAACCTCCTGTTCAATTACTTATTCAGCCGGCAGATATTAAAGGTATCATCCATTGCCACAGCACCTGGAGTGATGGCAACAGCAGCATTGAAGAACTCGCAAAAGCATGCATAGCTGCAAAAATGGAATACCTGGTAATCAGCGATCATAGCAAAAGCGCTTTTTATGCAAACGGATTGCAGGAAGATCGTATAAGGGAACAACAAAAGCATATAGATGCGTTGAATATAACATTGGCGCCTTTCTACATTTTTAAAAGTATCGAATGCGATATCCTCAATGACGGTTCACTTGATTATCCAGATGATATCCTGTCTACATTTGACCTTGTTATTGCATCGGTTCATTCCAACTTAAAGATGTATGAACAAAAGGCTATGGCACGCTTACTCAAAGCTATACAAAACCCTTATACCACTATCCTTGGCCATATGACTGGCAGGCTTTTATTAAGCCGTAATGGTTACCCGGTAGATCATAAAACAATCATTGAATCATGCGCGGTTAATAATGTTGTAATAGAATTAAACGCTCATCCACGCAGGCTTGATATGGACTGGCGTCATATTAATTACGCCATTGAAAAAGGTGTTTTAATTTCAATCGATCCTGATGCTCACTACATTCATGGTTTTGAAGATATAAGATATGGCGTGCTATCAGCACAAAAAGCCGGGCTTACCAAAGAGAGCAACCTAAGCAGCTTTAGCTTGAAAGATTTTAAAGACTTCCTGTCAAACAGAAAAAAGTTAAAAGGCATTTGAAAAAACCGCCACGAAGGCGCTAAGGCTCCATGGCGCACAAATATTGTAGCTTATCAATTTAATTTTCTTTGTGTTCCTTCGTGCCTTAGTGCCTCCATGGCAACACCTCACACCTCTAAATCCGCTATTCTTAATATCGGCAGTTTTACAAAAAAGGAAGTGCCGGTACCTTCTACCGTCTCAAACCATATCTCTCCCTTAGCCTGTTCAACAATTGTTTTACTCATTGCCAATCCTAATCCGGTGCCCGATGACTTAGTGGTAAAGTTTGGCATAAAAATTTTGGATCTCATAGCAGCAGGAATACCATCGCCGTTATCAGTGATTGTAATAATAACGGATTCCCCTGCTACCTCTTCCTTAACTATAACCGTACAAGTTTCCCTTTCGGTGCATGACTCCACAGCATTCTGAAACAGGTTTGTAAACAGCCTGTTCAACTGGGTTTTATCAGCTAACACCAGTATACGAAGGTTAAGTGGTATCCATTTGAATCCGGGTGTTTCGGTAGATTCGTATAATGATGCAAGAGAATACATCATTTCATTCAAGTCAAATATTTCATTCCTTACCTGTCCAATATTTGCAAACTGAGAAAAATCTGCAGCTATCTTCGACAAGTGATCAATTTGTTCCACAAGGGTACGGGCAACATTGGAAGACAATTCTTTTACATTTGCAGAATCATTATCAATTGACTTCTGCAAGTATTGAATGCTCAGTTTCATTGGTGTCAATGGATTTTTTATTTCATGAGCAACCTGCTGTGCCATTTCCCGCCAGGCGCCTTCACGCTCGCTCTTGGCAAGCGCAAGCGCACTATCTCCCAATTTAACCACCATTTTATTATACTCCTTTACCAGGCCGCCAATTTCATCATCACGGTTCCACGCTATCTCTTCATTAAGTTTTCCTAAATTAATTTCCCTCATCTTATGTCCAATTAAAATAAAGGAAGAAGTGATCCTGTTGGTAATAAACAACGCAATGACGCCCGCCACCAGAAAAACAAACGCATTCAGGTTAATGATGGTTACTAGGAATTTTGAAATTTCGCTTTTAAGTTCTTCCTGAGATACAAAGGAAGGAATATTCAGATAAGCATATGTTTCACCCTTTTCATCTCTGATAGGACTGTAGATACTTTGGTACTGCACATCCCCGATTTGCTCCTGGTTAATAAATTGAACCATTTTTTCATTATTCATATTGTAGTAGGCCAGGGGATTCATTTTTTTACTCAGTATCCCTTTAGCATAGATTAACGGATTAGAGTATACTTCAAGATTTCCCTGCAGATCGTATAAATTTATATCCTCACCATGTATCTTTGCTACATCCTCCATAAGTTTCTCAAGGGTTTCATTGGAATGTGTTTCATACAATTGCAACATATCGTTAAACACCTCATGATCTTTTATTTTTGTCTGAATGTCTGTTGACATTATTTGTATTGCCTTATTTAACCGCTCCTGGTTATCCCGTTTAAATCTACTCTTAAAAAAGACAACCGTAGCTACACCAATTACAAAAAATGAAACCAGGCTGATAAAAATAATAGTGCCATGAATTTGTGAACGAATGTTTAACTGCCAATATTCTTTTATACTATTCCATCTCATTCTTGATTGAATAAGTAACAGGATGATTCTGAATGCACTTATGAGGATTAGAAAAGTAGTAAAAATCCAGGAAAAAAGTGTTATTGCTTCTATAATATAGTTGTCTTCTTTAGTAAAAATTACCACCTTATTCTTCGTATCCTTGTACCATAATTCGGCATAACCATTTTTCGTTTTTTGGGTAAACTCTGCATTGGGCAATCGGCTTGAATCAAGATGTGTAGGAAAAGGATAAGTATTGTAATACTCAAATAGTTTGTAGTCGTTATAAATAGCATAAGAATATATAGGGGAGTAATCTGCTAAAACATCTTTGTTAGGCCTGAAAAGTTCAGGCGCTAAAGCATTGTTTTTATAACGTTTGGGATGAGAAACAGTGAAGAAGTAACCGACGATTTTATTTGCCGTATCACGTATCGTTTTCTTGGAAATATATGAATATTTATCAAATCCTTTTTCAAAATAGCGCACATCGTTTACGGTTGTGGGCTTTCCCTCAATCTGAAAAATTGTATTCAACGTATCATAAGATACAGATTCACTATTAAACAGTGGGAGTTCACGTTTATCAAATGTATAGATCCTGGTGTCAAACCTATTCAGGTAGGGACTGAAATTTTTAGTGATTAGACTGTCTTTAAAAGTTGCATTTGAAGAGTCAACCTTGAACCTCTCAAAATTTGAATATAAAAAATCATTATCGAAATAGGTTTGTGCAATGCTGATTACATGCTCCCCTGATGGATCTGCGCGCATTGATAATTTTTCCGACATCAACTTCCTTTGTTCTAATTCAATTTTCTGATTTTCATAGATTATAATTGTCGTAATTGAAATTGAAAAAACGAACAGCCATAACAGCACAATTGAAATGTTCAGTTTGTAATAAAATCCTGATAAAGTTTTTTGCTGCATTAACCACATATATACAATCAGCCATATCAGTGTATATAAATTGAGCTCAGTGTTTTGATGGTTATTTAGAAGGGTAATGATACTTAGTCCTATTATAGCAGTTAATAAAAACAGCAGGTATTCCTTACCTTCTATCAGTGTATGAACAAATGCCAATATCATTTTGGATAAAAAAAAGTAAGCCAGTGAAATGTTTGCCAACACTAAAAATCCAACAAAGCTGTATATTTTCAGTCTGAAGAAATCAGTTACATTAAAAGGAATTTTTGAATCAGCCACCAGGCTTTGGATAACGTTTGACCCGCCAAAGGTTATGGATACCAGGAATAGCAACTTAATAATCAGGGCAGGCCAATGCCAGCGCGTATTCTTTAATCTCAATGCAGGTAATCCTTCTGTTTCATACCGGATAAATAATATAATCCAGCAAAGAAGAAAAGAATTGATAAGAAGATCGCCCAAAGAGTTTAGCACATAACCGGAGCTGTATATCTTAACATCGAATAATTGAAATTGATGCAGGTTAAATATGCCCGGGTAAATATAAGTAAGGCTGCGTAAAAATATTATGAATGAAGAAAGGAAGATGATGCCTTTAAGATAACTAAACCTTGTTGCGATAAAAAGGGCCAGGTTATTAACAAAAAGCAAGACAAATAAAATTCCTGTTACAGTAAGGATTAATGAAACCCAGTTGTAATTATTTAGTTTTAAAACGGGTTTCGGTTGCACATAGAACAATGTGTTTCCGTAAGAACTTTTTACTGCATATTTACCTGGTTGCTGAGTAATCATAATTCTTTCTTCAGCTGTTGGGTGCCCGGCAAATTCTTTTCTTAAACTGCTGTTTTGTATAAAGTATTGCTTGTAAATTGGAATAAGCGCAATTATAACCTGCTTCTTTCCATTGCTAAGATCAACATTCTTGTAAATAAATTCATATTGACCGTTGAGTAAGCGAACAAACCCATTTTTTTTATTGGTATGTAATATTTCATAAGTTGGCGAAACTTCCGGGCTGCTCCAGAATTTTAAAGTAATCAATCCATATACATCAGGTTCATAAAGAAAAACACCGTATGGTTTTCCAGTGATTTTTTCCAGCTCATCAAGTGAGTACTCCTGCCTGGCAAGCTTCTGAAGTAAAGATGTTTGCTTTGTAAAAGATTCAAAATCCCTCTCCTGCTTTTGTATTAAATGCTCAATAGACTTATTAAGATATCTTGTAGAGTTGAAGTTGGCCCAATAATTATTTATAATAAAGGCTATAGTAAACAGCCAGGCAGCAGCAAATAAAAAATACGCATTTTTGCGTATAACATGATGTAGAATTTTTTTCAATGCCGGTATTTTTCTAATTTAACAGAGTTCCAGAGATCATCCATTTCAGTTAGTGTTAATTCATGTAAGGATTTACCATCAGCTGAAGCTATCTGTTCCATCCGGCTAAATCGATAGATAAACTTTTTATTAGTTTTTTCCAGGGCATTTTCAGCATCAATTTGCAAAAACCGTGCATAATTAATCAGGGAGAAAATCAGGTCTCCAAACTCTTCTTCTATTTGAACAGGTTTATTAATATCTATTGCTTCTTTCAATTCGCTTATTTCCTCTTCAACTTTATCCCATACCTGCTCCTTATTAACCCATTCAAAACCTACCTGCTTAGCTTTTTCCTGTAAACGCATGGCTTTAACAGTAGCAGGTAAAGATTTTGGAACACCACTGATTACAGAAGTTTTACCTTCCTTTAACTTTAGCTTTTCCCAATTGCGTTTTACTTCCTCTTCATCAACCACTGTAACATCACCGTAGATATGAGGATGACGGAATAAAAGTTTCGCAACGATACTGTCAATAACTTCCTGTAAAGTAAATTTACCTTGCTCTGCCCCTATTTTAGCATAGAAAAGAACATGAAGCAAAACATCCCCTAATTCCTCTTTTATACCATTCCAGTTCTCCTCCGTTATTGAATCTGCCAATTCATATGTTTCTTCAATAGTTAATTGCCTGAGGGTTTGAATAGTTTGCTTTTTATCCCATGGGCATTTTTTCCTGAGGTCATTTAAAATTTCAACAAGTTTTAAGAAAGAAGCTGCCACTTCGTTAGCCATAATTTATATTTAATTTAAAAGAGATCGGATAATAAAATTTATTTAAGGTCCTAAGTATTCTTTAAACGAAGGCCCTGACGTTGACAAGATATTTATGAATTCAAATAAATATTTTAAATGCTGTAATATCGCATAAAAAATCAGGCGTTTCTTGCTTTATTTCACAATAGTAGTAAGTTAAGCATGAAATTACTTATTGAATTGCTGCCCACAGTCAGCTTCTTGCCCGCCGTAGCTTAGCGAAGGAGGATCCACCTATCAGGAAATCAATATCAATACGTATTCCTCCCCTGATAGCTGATCGCTGACAGCAAAGGCACCAACTATAGTAAACATGACAATAGTATTAAGAATGCGGGATTTTTGGAAAAAATAACAAGAATTTATAAGCGCTATAAACCTTTAATGGCTCGCATTTCGTTGGTGATAATTATGAAGAAGAGACAACGTATGTATAAACCAATCAGTATACTGGCAACTTTGATAATATTTTATGCATTACCTGGTATTTCCCAGTATTATTACAAGGACCTTGTATCTATTCAACAAATTAATAAAACATACCAGGTTTATAAAAGTAATAAAGTTACTAAAGTAACCCTGAACAGTTTTCAGGGCAGCGTACCTGTTACTGAAGGTTTCATTTGTGAACAAAAAGTAAATACCTCTAAAAATGAAGTGGTCACCTATACAAAAACCCTTGATATAGGGGAATCATTTTTTACTGCTTATTATAATCCTGAAGGATTTTTGATTAAATCAATAGATAGTTCGCAGGAAACCGTTAGTTCATCGGTTTACGACTATAATGCAGCTAAACGTTTGATGACTATTAACTATATCACTCATGCAACGGACAACAGTTCAAACTTAACAGAAACTCACTATTGGCAATACACAGCATCTGGTATTCCTCAAAAAATGCTGCGCATAAAAAACAACAATGATACTACAGTTGCTATTTTCAAAACAGATGAAAAAGGAAATGTGATTGAGGAAGACATTTCGGGCAAAACTGCCAGGCATCAGAGGATATATTACTATTACGATGAAAAAAATCGCCTTACAGATGTTGTTCAATACAATGAAAAAGCAAAACGTTTACTACCTGATTATATGTTTGAATATGAAGATAACAATGAATTATCAACTATGACTATTGTACCTGAGGGCAGCTCCGAATACCAAAAATATTACTATAAATATAATGAAAATGGTTTAAAAGTTATTGAGTTTTGTTATAATAAGAAGAATCAATTACTAGGTAAGGTTCAATATAGTTATTCCATTGGGAGGTGATTCTTACCTATCAGCAGTCAGCTTCTTGTCCGCCGTAGAAAGTAAAGGAGGGTCGGCAGCCAGTGTAATAACACCTATCAGATTTTTGTTGCCTGAAAACCGAATGTAATGCTGCAATCCTTTCAATTTTTAATACAATAGTCAGTAGTCTCTTGTAGCATCAATCCTTCAATTATACTTTATTTTTATTATACTGATCAGTTTCAATAATTAAGACAATTGGTAGAAGCTGCTGATAGCTGACAGCAAAACCATTTAAGCTTATTTAGCAGAAATTTATTTAACAAATATCAAAAAGTATTAAAAGGTAAAGAATGAATTTAGCTCATTCAATAAATACTTTCCTTTTAACTCTGACTTAAAAAATGGTTTTGTTTTATTAATAAATATCATGCAAACCCAAAAAGAAATATTATTATTCATTGTTTCATCAACCTTCCTATTTTTTCTACTTTTTAGTTTTATTGTAACAATGCTCTTCTTTAATAAAAGACAACAACATGGATTTTTAAAAGAAGTTGATCTGATTAAATCAAATTTTGAGAAAGAACTTTTTAAAACCCAACTTGAAATACAGGAAGAAACCTTTCAACATATATCATTGGAGCTACATGATAATGTAGGTCATTTTCTCTCATTGGCGAAACTTCATTTAACCACTTTCAAGATATCATTACCTGATGAAATAACTGAAAAAATAGATGCAGCTACCTTGTTAATAGCTCACTCCCTGGATGAAATCCGCAATATTTCAAAGAGCCTGAATACGGAAAACATTAAACATAACGGCCTTATTAAAACAGTACAACAACAAATTGAACAGCTTAATAAGTTTGGACAGTTTAAAGTAAACCTTGTAATTACAGGAAGAACCTGCTATCTCGAAGATCTGAAAGAAATTGTTCTTTTCAGGATCATGCAGGAGTCTCTTAATAATATTGTTAAACATTCCAAAGCAAACACGATTCATATAAAGCTCCACTATGATGAAGAAAAATTATTGTTATCCATACATGATAATGGCATCGGCTTTATGGTTGAAAATTCACTTAGTAATGAAAATCAGGATTCATCAGGATTAAAAAATATTATTAAGCGAAGCTCCATGATAAATGCGATACCTGAAATTTCAAGCAGCCCTGAAAAAGGAACCACTATTACTATTATTACCCCTTATTAAATCAGCTTTTATGAGAGAAAATTCTAAACTGAAGATAGCCTTAGTTGATGATCATATTTTACTGCGGGATGCCCTTGCAGGTGTGATTGGTAATTTTGAAAATTGTAAAGTAATGGTAAGAAGTGATAATGGAAAAGACTTTATTGAACAAATTAAGAATTCTTCACTGCCAGATCTGATAGTTCTTGATATTAATATGCCTGTAATGGATGGATATGAAACCGCTCAATGGATTAAAGATAACCATCCGGAAATAAACATTATCATACTAACCATGTTTGATTCGGAAATTGCTTTAATCCGTTTATTGCAGTCAGGGGTTAAAGCATTTTTAAAGAAAGATACTCATCCCAAAGAACTGGAGTTTGCCATTGAATCAGTTATTAACACTGGTTATTACTATTCCCAAAACTCTTCAGGTAAACTGGCGAATGTATTTCGTAATCCCAGTCGCAATTTTACCAGTTATTCGCTTTCATTTACCGAGAATGAAATTACCTTTTTGAAATTCTCCTGTTCTGAAATGACTTATAAAGAAATTGCCAAACAAATGTATATCAGTCCAAGAACAATTGATAATTACAGGGATTCTCTATTCGAAAAGTTACAAGTAAAAAGCAGGGTGGGTTTAGCAATGTATGCTATAAAGAATGGTATTGTGAACTTTTAATAATGAGTTATAATTATATCCGGATGTGCTTAAATCAAGGGGCTCTTTATGATTCTAAGGCTAATAGCCAGCATATTAATCAATGAGTTTATTTCGCATACCATACATAATCAGGCCGGCAATTGTTTTAACTCCTACTTTAGATTTCATATTCTGCCTGATAGTTTCTATTGTTCTGGGGCTTAAAAAAACTTGTTTGGAGATTTCATCCGTGGTTTTATCATCTGCTATGAGCCTCAATATCTTAATTTCCTTTTCTGAAAATTTTACTGGATTTGGATAAAATTGACGTACAGCCCTTTTATTTTGCAATTTTGCCAAAACAGCTTTATTTACTAAATCATTGAAATAAAAATCGTTACTCATGCATGACAATATCGCCTCATAAATTTCTTCCGGATCGGAAGTCTTAGTAAGGTAAGCATTAGCCCCCCTTTCCATCATCTTTGTAATCATTTCCTGTTCATCATACATAGTTAAAACAATAATTTTCAACTGCTCATATTTTTTTCTAAGTATTGGAATTGCATTTATTCCGTCAACTTCTGGCATCCGTATATCCATTAATATTACATCAGGGCATTTTAACAACACCTTTTCCATTAGATCTTTACCATCTTCTGCTTCCCAGATTATATTAACATACTGTTTTTCTTTTAGCGCCATCCTGATACCGTCACGAAAAATTTTATGATCATCGGCTATAGCAATTTTTATAACTATTTCATCACTCATAAAGGTTAATTTGGTCAATTGTTCAGTTTATATAAGAAATTGACATGAGGGAATTAGTACTGATTCATAATTTCTATATCAGCAATATAATCATTGAATTTACATATTAAACCTCCTGTTTAAGATGAAATGTTTTTAGTCAATACAAGGTCATCCTTTTATTATAATTTTATTTCCCGTTATACAATGAATTAATAACCTGGTTAGATCTAACAAATAATGCCGCAAATATAACTTGCTTACATTCGATTATTGAATTCATGCTTACTAGTGTCGTGTCAAGCATAAAATGTCGTATTAATTGCTATAAGCCGTCAGCTATCAGGACACTAATGTATAAATGTATTTCCTCCTGATAGCTGATAACTGACGGTTGATAGCAAAAGCGACAATTTAAGGTTGACATGACACTACATTATTGTTGTTAAGTAATAAGCCAAGAATAACGACAAACTGCAGTTTTAATTGTTTATTTTTTATCAGCAACATTAAAGTACAGTCTTTAAATAAAATATTTCTCATACCAAAACGTTTAAGAAAGGATATTTTACTCAATATTCTCTTATTTTACTCTTTTCCTTGAACCTTATTAATTAAATTTCTACAATTAGTATTGGTAAAAATACTGAAAATATTAGGTATTTTTTCTAAATTTTTATACGTAACCGTACGATTAATTTCAACGTAAAATCACTAGCAGCCTGGCTTGTATCCAATTATGACATCAATTAGTCCATTTCCTTCCTGTTGCAAACCTTTAAATTTTAGCGGTATTTCGTAATAACAAATCAGAATACTCAAACTTAAAAAAATCCACGTATGCTACAAAATCAACTTACTCCGAAAAATTTAAAAATAGTTGGTGAAGAAATTTGCCATGAGCTTGGTGCTAAAATGGTAAAAGATTTCCAGGATGAAAATCCAACTGAAATCATCGCTAATTATATTGGCCGAAATATCTTAGAAAGAATTCTTGCCCAGCCAGGCTGTGAAGGCATAAGGTTCTATAATGCCATTAATGAAGAAGGCAGAAAAACATTGGTATATGTAGGTATAGACAGTAACGAGCAGATTATTTCTCAATATGTTGGAGTGAATAATGCAGGTGAATTAGTAAAAGCAAAAGGAATAGTAGCAGATCGTACAGAACCACCAGATACCGAGGTAGAGTCATGGCTCTGGTAATCATGATTATACTTTTACAGTGAAATCTATGTGCTATCTTTGAGATAATTATTTTTACTTTGTCAGACTTACTTAAAATAATTTCTCTTTCTTCAACTTTATTACTCGTTATTTTTTATTATATATTTCGTAAAAGGAATAATGACAAAAAATTTCGAGTAATATTGTTGTATGCTATATTGTCTTTTATTTTTGATTTCCTTCCTCATATATTTTCACAAAAGCGTTTTTATTTTAATAGTTCTTTCACTTTGGTAGAATATACTTTTTTTAGTTATTTTCTGTATTTAAGTTATAAGAAAAAAATCTTTAAATGGCTTCTTGTTTCTTGTTTAATTATATTTTTCCTGGTATTTGTTTATAGTATCATGTATAACCACAATGTTCAATTTGACTACTTATCATCTTCAATTGCCGGAGTATTAATCATAATCTTCTGCATTTTATTTTTCTATGAACAATTAAATAATCCTGAAATAACTTTTGTCTATGCTTCAAAAAGCTTTTGGATTGTTCTTGCTTTCCTGATTTATATGTCAGCAACCTTAATTCTTTTTGTTTCAATTGGCGGTTTAAAATTAAGCACTCAGCAAAAAATATCTGTCTGGCAACTTAACATTGTAGCAAACATCATTAAAAATATTTTATTTGGTATTGCTTTTTATAAACTATTAATTATGTCAATTGATTCGTCATCCGGTAAAACCAGCAAGATAAAGTTGTATAATTAGATACTGCTAGTGTTATCTTTAAAAAATATTCTGGTATAATAATTAAAACGGTTCTTAATGTGGTGTCTGTAATTTTAATAGGAACTATTGGAATGCTTTCATTGACCCTCGGGTTAATTGTATTTATTATCTTTCATCAGCGCAAGGTAATTCGATATCAGATGACCCTTCAAAAAATGGAAGAAGAGCAGCAAAGCATCTTACTCAACGCATCAATAAGGCTTCAGGAGGAAGAACGTCAACGTCTTGCAGCCGATTTGCATGACGATGCAGGTCCCTTATTAGCTACCGCACGTCTGTACCTTAATGAAAACCTGGTAACACTTGAAAAACCAACTCAGTTACAACATATTTATGCGGCCAAATCTATTATAGATGACGCCATTCATCTTATTCGTAATATCTCGCATAGCCTAATGCCTCCAACCTTAAAAAATTTCGGACTTGAATCAGCGGTCAATGATCTTTTACATAAAATATCGGGTGCAGGAACAATAAATGCCAGTTGCCGCTTTCACGATTATCATACCCGGATAAAAACCGACCATGAACAAATTGTATTCAGAGTAATACAGGAATTAATAAATAATATTCTTAAGCATAGTAACTCAAGTTATATTCAGGTAACTCAAAATACAAATAGTGAAAAATTCTTTATCCGTATCCTCCATGATGGAAGTGGTTTAACCCAATCAGATTTTGAGAGATTAACAAAAAGCTCTGGTGGACTAGGACTAAAAAATATTAGTAGCCGCCTTAAAGTGCTATTTGGAAAAATACTATTTGAAAAGGATCTTTCACAAGGTTATTACAAGATTACTATTGAACTTCCTAAAGAAGAAGAAAACATTATGCAGGAAAAAGTCGAGATGTAAATATGCGTATATTTACCATACAATTTCTTTATTCATATGGGTGTTATAAAGGTAGCTATTGCTGATGATCATAAAATTTTCAGAAAAGGTGTCATACTTTCCTTACGTCCTTATAATAATATTAAGTTCGTTCAGGAAGCAGACAATGGCCAGGAGTTAATTGATGGACTGGCTGCTTCCCAACCTGATGTTATCCTTATGGATCTTCGAATGCCACTAAAGGATGGTATTGAAACCACTAAATATATTGCTAAAACATATCCTACAATTTATATTCTTGCTCTAACAATGTATGAAGATGAACGCTTTGTTAGCCACATGATGGAAATTGGCGCTAATGGTTATTTATTAAAAAGTGCTGAGCCGCAGGAAATAAAACAGGCTATTGTTGAAGTATGTACAAAAGGTTATTACCTGAATAATTTCGTAAATCGTATACTATTAAAAAAATCGCATGCAAAGAACCGCTCTATTCCAAATTTAAATAATGAGACTACTATTACAGACCGGGAACGGGATGTTATCAAATACATCTGCATGGAGTTTACAGCACAGGAAATAGCACAAAAGCTCGAGGTCAGCCCTCGAACAGTTGAAGCAATCAAAGATCGCCTTATGGAACGCTTTGGTGCAAAGAATACCGCTGGACTGGTGTTTTTTGCTGTAAAGAATAATCTGATTGATTAGGTATAAGGTATGAGGTATGAGGTATGAGGTATGAGGTATGAGGTTTTGACAAAATGCTAATTATAGATGCTGCTTACATTATAGATTTATTTCCGATGTATCACATAAATGCTATACCTGATACCTCATACCTCATACCTCATAACTGATACCTGATACCTCATACCTCCATATCAGCTATCTCTCCTTCTACAATCAACGCTCCTGCAGTTTTTGCTTTAATTTCAGCAACAGTAACTCCAGGTGCTTTTTCTAACAATTTAAATCCACCGGCAACCACTTCTAATACCGCCAGATCGGTAACAATTTTTTTCACACACTTAACACCTGTAAGTGGTAAACTACATACAGGCAGCAGTTTGGATTCACCTTTTGGATTGGTATGCATCATAGCAACAATAATATTTTTTGCACTGGCCACCAGGTCCATAGCTCCTCCCATTCCCTTAACCATTTTCCCCGGAATTTTCCAGTTAGCAATATCTCCTGACTCGCTTACTTCCATAGCCCCTAATATGGTAAGATCCACTTTACCTGCCCTTATCATACCAAAACTTTCTGCACTGTCGAAAAATGCACCACCCGGCAAAACGGTAACAGTTTCTTTTCCCGCATTAATAAGATCAGGATCAACTTCATCTGATGAAGGGTATTCACCCATACCTAACAAGCCATTTTCGCTTTGAAGCATAATAGAAGTTCCCGCTGGAATGTAATTAGCTACCAGTGTAGGAATTCCTATTCCCAGGTTTACATACATACCATCTTTTAATTCGCGTGCAATACGTTTTGCAATGTTGTATTTGTCGAGAGCCATATTAGTGGTTAATTATTAATGGTTAATTGTTAACGGTAAGCTGTTTAACTGTTAATACATGTAGAACTTAAAATTACCTAACTTTAAACTTATCTATTAGCAACTTACCGTTAACAATTAACAATTAACAATTAACCATTAACCATTAACCATTATTTAATAAAGATTGCATGTACGATGTATGTAATTTTTTTTTAAGAGAATTTTCAAAATACAATCCAAGTTTACTATTATATGTTTTTAACTGGTTATAATTGTTTCGAAGAAATACTATTGCCTTTTCTACACCTTCACTTCCGGTTCCAAAATCATTTATTGAATTTTCTTCATTCTTTTCCTTGTCTTCCTGCAGATCAGAAATATCATCCATTAATAAAAATGAAGGTATCAAAGCATACCAGTTTTCTACAATTTGATCTGTTACTTGTTTATTTAAATCAAGAAAACAAACACTAAAAAGAAATGTGTCAGCTCTGTTCAAGGCTTTGCTTGAAGTGCCCAGGTATTTATAAGGTTTTAACTGTTCATCATCAAAATAGATCAGCAGGTCATTATACAAAGTATAGTTCTTAATACAGTTTCTCATTATAGTCTTACAATTTGTCAAATGCTCCTTAAAATCAATCTCTTCCAATTCATGTAATGCCGCACTGTGTAAAACTTCTTCCATTAATTTTAGATAATCGTTGTTCATCATGCATTCACGACTAACTCCACATTTTAATTGAAGATCAAAAAAAAGTGGAATGAACAAAAAGCCTGTGCCACCTGCAACGTATAAATATCTTCCTTTCCAGTACTTATTATTTACAGGAACTTTCCGATTAACAAATAATTTAGCAATGCTTTCATCCACCCCAAGATTGTAATGTAAATATTCTTTACTGGTAAACATATTTAATCAATGATTAATCAGTGAATAGCTTTAGGATTAATAGTGAGCCGCTCTATTCTTTTTTGATATTGACTACCTTGAAAAATGCGATGTACATAGATACCTGCAACATGAATATGATCAGGATCCAGTTCACCAGGCTGCATTAGGTGTTCAACTTCCGCAATAGTTATATCACCGGCTTTAGCCATTGAAGTAGAGAAATTGCGGGTTGTTTTTCTGAAAACCAGGTTGCCCATTGTATCGCCCTTCCATGCTTTGACTATTGCAAAATCCGCATGCAGTGCATGTTCCATTAAATACATCTTTCCATTAAACTCACGTATCTCCTTGCCTTCAGCTATTTCGGTTCCGTAACCTGCAGGAGTAAAAAAAGCCGGTATGCCCATACCCGCCATGTGAATCCTTGTGGCCAATGTTCCCTGAGGTATAAGATCAACCTCCAGTTCTCCACTCAACAGTTGTCTTTCAAATTCTGCATTTTCTCCAACATACGAACTCATCATTTTTTTTATCTGCCTGGTTTTTAACAACAAACCCAGGCCAAAGTCATCTATGCCTGCATTGTTAGAAATACACGTAAGATTTTTTATACCTTTCTTTACCAATGCTGTAACACAATTTTCAGGGATACCACATAACCCAAAACCACCTAACATAATAGTGCTTCCATCTTTAATGTCAGTGATTGCTTTATCTGCATCAGAATAAACTTTATTCATATATTTATCTTGGACCATTAAATTACAATAACCAAAGCGGAAAGGAAATTATTTGGTAAGAGAATCCTTAGATATATAACTAATTTTTCGTTCATTAGCTCCCCGGGCCTCTAATGTATCAAACAACACTTTTATCAAATCCGGATGGTTCGTATAATATGTAAAGCTTTTAGAAAATTGCTTTTCAGATGTTTTGTGCATTTGAAATACTTTTTGATACAATTGTATTCGTTCTTTTTTTACATCTTTGGCGCTGTCTTTAACCAAGCGTAAAGTGGCAAGTTCATCTACCTGAATCATATCCCATAAAATTGTAACCATCTTATTTTGAGAAAGTACGGTACTCTCTGATCCGGTGTTATTACATCCCAGTAACATGCAGATAGTCAGTATCCAAAATTGCCTCATCATCTTAGCTCCTGTTTATAATTATTTGCATTAGACACATCTAACCTTGCAAGCATTTCCAGGGCTCTGGAACGTTCATCAGCGGGAGCCTTTTTAAATATTTTAATAAATTCTGTACTCTTTCCAAGAAAGAAAAATTGCAGCATCATTAAATTAGGCGCATCCTTACTCACATTGTTTAAAAGGTTTAAAGTATTCATGATAGCATTCCTTGCGTCGTTTTCATTGTCGTACATATTATCCATCCCTAATCTGTAATAACTGTACATAGCATCATGAAGTAATGCATAACGGCTATTGGTTAAGTTTTCCATAAGCCAGTAGCGGTTGCGTTGTCCATCAAAAGCCCGCCAACCGGAGATGTCGCGACCGTCCGGTGCGTTGTTTACTATATTCTGGGCTTTCTGAAAATATGGATCACCACCTCGCAGGGAGAAAGAATCAAAATCTAATCCGAGTATAATATTTATATAATAAGCAAATACTGCCGTTAGATTTGATGCTGCAGGATCAGTTCCTGATATCCGGTTTTCATTAAATTCCAAATTCTGATATTCCACATAACGAAAGTTTACACTTTCATCGATAAAGTTAATAAGAGGTGACTCATACGATGAATTATAAACAGGCCTTGCTGCCTGAATAGTTAAAGTAGATTGAATATTACCATTATCTGCCGCAGTTACATTCAATAAAAAATTACAAACAATTCTTTCATTGGGTTGAAATGTTTCCTTAGTCCATTTACGGGTATTAACAAAATTAGTTAAGGCTGCCTGTAATGTTTGAAAAACTTTCTTGTCTGTTTGAGTACCTACCCTGCTTGCGTTAACAGTAATCTTTGATTGTATTTCCTGGCCACGCACGAAATAAACAAAAAACAAAAAACAACTACTAAAAATAAAAGCTTTTTTACTCATATAACATCTTTACAATTCTATCAACAATATCTGTTGCCACCTGCTTTTTGATTTTTCTTTCGAAAGATATTTCATTGCCATCTTTTTCAAAAATAGTGATTTTGTTTGTGTCATGTCCAAAGCCGGCACCATCATCATTTAAAGAGTTGAGCACAACCATATCTGCATTTTTCACCGACAGCTTTTCACGTGCATATTCTTTTTCATTACTGCTTTCCAATGCAAATCCAACCAAAACCTGCCCTTTTCTTTTCTTTTGTCCTAACGTATATAAGATGTCTTTAGTACGGGTAAGTTCCAAAGTCAGGGTACCTGTTTTCTTTTTTATCTTTTCGTTAGAAACTATTAAGGGTGAATAATCTGCTACGGCCGCAGACATTACTGCAATATCACACGCTTCAAACCTGGCTGTACAGGCTTCATACATTTCTTCTGCAGACTTCACCCGATACACTTTTATACCCTGCCTTGTTATTTCCAAAGATGAAGGCCCTAAAACCAGGTCTACTTCTGCACCTCTACCGGCCAGTTGTTCAGCAATTGCCAGTCCCATTTTTCCTGACGAATGATTTCCAATAAAACGAACCGGATCAATGGCTTCATAAGTAGGGCCAGCAGTTACCAGGGCTTTTTTACCAACAAGGTCCTTGACAGAAAAAAAATTATTACTAATGAAATCAACAATCGTTTCCGGTTCACACATTCTTCCATCACCTACCAGACCGCTTGCCAGTTCTCCATTTCCAACAGGAATGATAGTGTTACCTGCAGATTTTAATTTGTCAAGATTATTTTTAGTAGTCGGGTGATGCCACATGTCTTCATCCATAGCAGGTGCTACTATAACAGGACAGGTTGCAGAGAGATAAGTAGCTAACAAAAGATTATCGCAAAATCCATTGGCCATTTTTGCCAATGTATTGCAGCTTAAAGGAGCGATCAGCATAATGTCCGCCCATCTTCCCAACATTACATGATTAGCCCATGAATTGTCCTGGAACAGTTCAATAAATACATCATTTTTTGAAAGTGTGGAAAGTGTAAGTGAAGAAACAAAATCCTTTGCAGCAGGCGTCAATATTATTTTTACTTCAGCACCGGCCTTTACAAAATAGCGAACCAGTAAGATGGATTTATAGGCTGCTATGCTTCCTGTAATGCCTAATAATATCTTTTTATTTTTAAGCATAAATAAAATTATGCAATTAATTCTTCGAACACTTTTAAATCAGTCAAAAGTAAAAGCGACAGTTTTCACTGTCGCTTGAACGTATACTATACTACTTTGTTAACTGAATAAGTTGTCTTCATTCTTCCTGTAATAAATTTTATCTTCCATAAATTCCTGGGTAGCCAGCAAAGAAGGATTCGGCATCCTTTCATAAGCCCTCGAAATTTCTATCTGCTCTTTATTTTCATGAATTTCTTCCAGACTATCGGTATGACTTGCAAACTCTTCAAGTTTATTATGTAATTCTTCTTTTAAAGAAATGTTTATCTGGTTAGCCCTTTTTGCAACTATTGCAATAGACTCATACAAATTGCCGGTTTTATTTTTAATATCAGTAAGATTTTTAGTCTCTGCAGTATTACTGGTATTGGAACTAAGCTGCCTTCTTAACTTGCTCATTTTTTATAGCTTTAATATTAGTTTGTGATAAATTTAAAAAATTTTCAACATCCTTTTTTAATGAACTGGCAGGAAACCGGTCAATAAAGTCATTACATTCAGTAATAACCTGCCCGTAACGTTCTGCCTTCCTTTCATCAATACTAAGAGATGCATATTGATAGTAAGAACGAATGATCTTAAGTTTATATGCGTCACTCTTTTCAGATTCAGGATAATTATTCATTAAACTATTGTAGGCGATAGCTGATGCTTTATACTGACCCAGGTTATAATATAAATCTGCATTCCTGGCCTCTTTTGCTTCAAGCTTGATTCTGCCTTTATCGATAATTTCAGTAGCATCTTTAATTCTGGCAGAACCGGGATGTGAATTGATAAATATTTGCATTAAGCCCATTGTTTTGTGGGTATTTGTTTGATCAAGTTCTAATTTAGGTGATTGTTTATAATAACAATAAGCCCTCATATAATCCATTTCTTCTGCTTTTGCACTGGAAGGAAAAACCTCTACAAATCCTTTAAACAGATTTTCCGCATTCAAATAATCCTTTTGATAAAAACTACAGTAAGCAAATTTATAATAAACATCTTCAAACTTGTCCGTTCCTTTAAAAATTGGAAAGAGTTCTTCATACAGTTGTTGAGCATAACCGTAACTTTTTTGTTCATAGTACTTGTTAGCCATCTTCAATTTATAATCATAATCAGTACTTTTTTGCACTTTGGCAAATTTAGAACAGGATGAAAAAACAACTGATAGTATTATTAAAATTGATAAAAATCTCATAAAAACATATAAAGTTAACAGTTCTGCGCAAATATGAATGGAAATTATCAGTTTACCGAAAAGTTATGGTTAATGAAAATATAAAACCCTCCATAAAGGAGGGTTTTATATTATTCGATAATTAACTCAAGTCATTTGTTATTTCTTCTTTCTTAAGCTTGGATGAGGAGCAGGAACGGAATTCGGTGTTTCATCAGTACCGGCTTCTCTTAAATCAACTGTGTTCGCATCACCACCAGCTTCGCCATACTTAAAGATGAATCTATCATTACTGATTCCTTCTTTCTCTACAAGGTAGTTAATAACTGTATTAACACGATCCCAACTTAACTGTTGAACGCTTTTGCTTGATTCTCCATAACCAACAACTGCTACTTTACAGTTTGGATTGTTACGGATCGTTTCTGCAAGACTTGCTAATACTGCTTTTGCATCATTGCTTAATGTAGATGATTTAGCAGCAAAAGAAATACTTGGCAAGCTACCCAGATTGCAATTCTTTATACCACCAGCCTTGATTAATGAATCAAGTGTTTGGCAACATGCTGGTTCAGGGCATTTACCCACACCATCAGCATCTACTGGCTGGCACTGCGTTGGCGTAATCAATTCTTTGTCTTTATAATCAGGAACACCATCACCATCGGTATCGCGACTTACTCCATGAGAATCAACTGGTGCACCTTTAGGCGTATTAGGTTCAAGATCAAACTGATCAGTAATACCATCACCATCAGCATCATCAAGAATTGGTTTCGGAAATTTCATATGCTTAGGCGCATTTAATTCGCTGTATGCATAATCCAAAGGATTCACCCAATATAAAGGCTCGATCCGTTTTGTAGTAGAACCAAGATTGATATTTAAACCAACTGTAAAATAATTATATAAATCATGCCTTCCTGTAAGAACTTTTCCACCATTACCAATTCCTGCATTCTGCCAGCGCTGTCCATCAGACAAATCAGAAAATGGAAGAATTACCCTGTCTTCTATCGCCAGGTTAACTTTCTTACTAAATTTAAATGCTATACCTCCACCTAATGATACTGTTGGAGTAAAAGGTTTACTCAAAAACTTAGATTTGTTAGCAAGTTCACCAGTTGATTCATAAGTATCATCCAGTAAATTTTTCAAAGCTTTTTTGGTAACTTTCCTGTTGCTGAAATTCCCACCTG
>JAABUK010004778.1_pt1 | contig 21738 bp, 17 predicted proteins | sample 5559141 | NCBI WGS metagenome assembly JAABUK01 (sample SAMN10711869, study PRJNA513367) | rock metagenome | isolation source: Antarctica rocks | place: Antarctica: Victoria Land, Pudding Butte nord | collected 2016-01-03
TAGTTGTACATGTTTCTTATGTTTCTTCAGTGTTTTGCTGTAGATGATAATGTCATTTAGGTAGATCTGACAAAACTGATGTAGATAATCAAACAGCACGTCGTTTATATAATGTTGATAGAAAGTTAAGTCGTTGATTAATTCAAAAAACATCACGTGATATTTGTAGAAGTCAAAAAAGGTAATAAAGATAGTCAAATCTTCGCTTCTTGAATGCATGCGTAGTTTGTTGAAGACGACTATTATATTCAATCGAGTCAGGTACTTGCTATCTTGAATACGAGCGAGAGTTTCGTCTATTAAGAATAGAGAGTAGCGATCTCGTTTAATCAAAGCATTAAGCTTTCTATAATCGACGCAGAAACGCAGACTATCGTCTTTCTTTTCGATGAATAGTATGAGCGAAGTGTATGAGATCGAGCTGAAAGATATAAAGTTCTTATTCAGATGTTCAATCAGGTAATTCTTCATCTTTTGAAGCTTGTAATCAGACATATGGTAAAGACGACTTTGAGAAGATGTTTTCTCGTCTGTCAACTTAATTTTGTGATCATAGAAACGATGAGAAGATAGTTGATCAGTCATAGCTCAATCAAACACGTCTAGATAGTCATGATATTTCGAAGAAAGCTTAGCTTTGACTTCTTTCAAGATTTCTTCATGTGAAAGCTCTTATAGATTTACATCTTCGAGTTTATTTCTAGCTGTTTTTAGAAGTTGATCGATTTTCGTGATGATGATCACGAAAGTAGTCACATTCGATCGTTTGACTAGTGATTTATATGCTGCAGTCTCTATCATTGCTATGTTCATTGAATCGAAAGATGAAGCGAAGTTGACTGAATTAGATGATTTCACGATTTTACTGAATAAAGATAACTTCTCGCTGAGTTGAGTGACAACAGAAGAGGTAAATCTCTTTAGTATTTAAGTAAAGGTTGAACTCTTCTGTTCTATCACAATTTTCTTGATGACAGAAAGAAGAATTGAGCTAGCATTGATATGAGTCTTTGAATCAGAAAATTGAAGACGATCATTTCTCATATTAATTGTTATCTTGATCTTATTCATTCATGTTTTTTCGAGAATCATCTGATGCTGATTCAATCAAGTAATCAGCATAAAGATGAAATGTTTCATATGATCTTGAACAGTCAGATTCGAATAAATTGCATGAGTAATGAGCTTTTTTGCATAATGATCATCGAATTCTCTTATTGACTTGAGCTTGATTAAAGATAATGATTCAATTTGCAAATGATCACAAACATTCTGCGCGATTAATTCATTAATGAACGAATAGTCAGCTGCTTCAGTGTCAATCAATGACTTTAATGAGTAACTAATTTCATCGCTAGATAGTACACATTCAGTAGTCAAAGATTTCGAGACAAAAAGATCATCTGATGAACTCATTGTTGAAGAAATTAACACATCTTTCATCGTGTCTTTGATGAAAGTCACTAGTTTTTTGCCTCATTCTTCGATTTCTCTGTAAATAATTTCTTCTCTTCTTTCAACATGATGATCTCATTAAGACAAGAGGTAAATGCATGAGATGTCAAAGTACTAGTCTTCAGCTGAGAGCAGTTCTTTGAAAGATGACTCAATACTTTGCAGTTGAAGCAGATGATTGACATTCTTGATCATTCAGATTCAAGAATGAAAAAAGTAACGAGTTGAACATAGCTAGTAATCAAGACTGATGCTGATGTTGACGAAGAAACAAAACGTTTTTTCGAAGCTGCTATCAATTTGACTGTTCATTGCTCGTCATGTAGCTGATAATTGACTCATTGTTTATTATTCACTCTCTGAAGAAAAGTCTTGAGCTTATCAAGTGAGCTAAACTCTATGAGACAAACTGACAACGCGTTCTGAAGACGATTGTTGATTTTATTCTGTAGATCGTTCATCAGAGTTCAATCGTCGTAGTCAAGAAAGCTGAATATCTTTGTGAATTCAAAGTAGAAGAAGCTAAACGACTTATTGCTCTGCTTCAACGCATTGTATTTGCAACGACACTTTCGATTTCTATTCTGATCATCATATATTTCATTCAAATGTTTCAGCAGTTTCGTCAGTGATAGATAGAGTGAGAAAGCATCGATACAATGCTTTGCATAAATCTGCTCATCAGCATCATCATTTAGTCTGAATGTCACATAGACGATACGAAGCTTTTCGATAGAGTAATGATTCGCGTTGACGTCAAGCTTGTCAGATATCTTGATGATTCAGCTTTTTCAAGTAGATTCATCTGTGTCGATGAAGATAAATGAATTCAAAAATTTGATTGACTTGTGATGATCATTCTTGTTATCGAATAAAGTGAATGACTCTCATGAGCTTCGAGAGCGTTGATTGACTTCAGAGATCGATGAAACCTCTTTCTGATTGACTCAATGCTCGACTGACTGAGTCTCTTGACGAGACATAAATCGATCAGCTTGACGTTGTTTCGCTTTGAAGTTCAATCGCTCACTTTGTAGCTGATTGATCTTTTCTTCTAGCTCATCATTCTTTTCAAAAGTGACTTCTAGTTGTTTCGCTCTCTTTTTGTGATCGTCTTGTACAAGAATTCAGTGCTCGTTGAGCTGTAAAGTCAGATCTCGCTGACTTCAAAGCTCGTTCAGCATATCAATAATCTGATCAAGCTGATTTGCAACTCATTGACACAATTGTTTCTTGTTCTTTATGTTTCATGATGTTGTAGCTTCTTCAGCCTTGACTGAAGCATTAATGAGTAGAAGTGAGACTCTTCTATTGACAGTGCTTCTAAGCAGATGAGCTGTTCAAGACTCAACTGACTCGACGTTGCATGTCATAATGATAGTAGGTAGAAGTTGTTGAAATAAAGATAAATGAGAGATTGATGTTTTGATTTGATGCAAATTCAAAAAAGCTCTTGTGAATTTTCTGATAATAGTTGATTGTATATATTCGAAGAATTTCTTACGAATAGAATGGTGAAAATGAATGTAGAATCAAAGAATTTCTTGCAATCTAAAATGATGATGCAAATTCAAAGAATTTCTTGCGAATTTTCTGAATAAACGAAGTAGATTATTTCGTATCATCTACACGTCAATAGCAAAGTAGTTGATGAGCATTTATCTAATGTTAGAGATCTGTCTAGAGCGAGTCAGATAGAAGTGTCATTTAACTAGAAGATAAATGCTAAGAAAGAAAGATAGTTACAGAAAAGAAGCTGACTACATATGTATGTTTCTCAGTCGACGCTAGACTCAATAGAAACTAGTCAAGATGACGAAGCGAGAATAAATCTGACAAGACTAGAAGACTGAGTCTGACAAGACTAGAATCATGACACACACGTTAAAGAATGAGTGACTTAGTCATTTTAAATTGCTTCAAAAGCTTCGTTTTCATCATCATTCTTGCAGCTGCTCTGAGATTCTTCGTGATAGCAACAATTATTTGATAGTTCAAGAAGTTGATATCTTGTAACATTCTTAATTGCAGATGCAATCAGTTCAAGCAGTGCATGAATACATGTTTCATCGTCTGATGATTTCAGTTGCAATCACATCACATGTTATCTACGTCTGAAACATTTCTGAAGTGCAGATAAACATTCAAATTTATGCGTTCAATTTTGATGTGAATGATAAAAGTGCTTTCAACTTTCTGAAAATCATTTTGCATCTTTATCATTTTGTTGAACAGATGCAATCTTTGTGTTGAGATGACGTGAACATCTGCAATGCATTTTCTATATTTTTTTCATCATTGCTTTCACTGACTTCTGTGATACTGTGCTATTGCAATGTTGTCACTAGTCGAAATCGTCGCAGCGAGAACTAATCACTTACGTCTTGACTGTATTTTCGCGTCTTCTTGAATTAAGTTGTTCAGAAGCATCATTTTCTTGATGACAAGAAAGTGAGAAATGATGCAATTAACATTCATTAAATGAATGCATATCAGTTTGCATGCTTATCTTGTTTTCTGCGTACAATTGTTGACTTGACTGCGTAACGTGATCTTGTCTTACAGCATGTTCAGATGAATATGCAGTGAACTTGTGTATGTTTCTACTTTCAAAGTCTCAATGTTTACTCTTTTGAACATCTTTGCAACATGACGCAGAATCTGATTCTGTAGTGTTTCAAGTCTGCATTCTTTGCCTGACAGTTCTTTCTTTTTTTCTCACTGATGTCAAACTGATGCTTTGAATGCAATTTCTGATCTTACTAATGCTGAGTATATTTGTCTTGCTTTTGTGAAGATTGTCTTTCATGTGAAGACTTTGAGTCAACTAAGTGCTAGCATTCATGTGACGTGATTCGCTTCGATTTGACGAAGATACGCGTCTTATTGCAATTTCATGTTCAGTTGTACTCTCAGAACTTGCATGTTTGATTTCAACTTGATAACTGAGCTTTCTATTTATATGCTAGTCATCATGTCAAATCTTTTTGATTTTCTGATGAAATGCGTAAGTTCATACTTTTCTGATGCAAATGTTGCATCATGAGTGCAAACTCATTTTGCGCAGATGTTGTGCATTCTGCTCAGTGTTTTGCAAATTTCTTCAATGAATTTATCATATGCTAGAATGTTAATGTCATTTATGAAGTTGAGCACTTTGATCTTAATTCTCAATGCTTTGCACTTCTCAATCAGACTTGCGTTGAAGAATAGAAAGAGAATCGATGAAATGAGAAATCTTTGCAATATGTCTGCATTTATCTCACGCATGTCACTCATTTACTCATTGAATCTCAGCGATGTTTTTTGATTCTCAAGAAAGCTGCATGCTCATTCAACTATATAGTCTGAAGTTCTTTTCATTTTCAAAGTATGCAGAAGTTTGACATGCAAGACTTGATTGAATGCTTCAACAATATCTAAACTTAGCATGAACGTTATGTATTTAATTTTGCAGTCTCATATTGTGTGAATCTGATCTACTAGTAGATTTAATGTTGAGATCACAAATCACTTGCATCTCGCTCTCATTTAAGCATCAGATAGCATGTAATAAGTCTCAGTTATATTGCTCAGTCTTTTAGTCATGATCGACTTCAGAACTTTGTTCATGATATCAAGCAAAGCAATAAGTCGATATGTTTTTGAATCAGTATAATTGCTTTTCTTCAATTTGCATAATACTATCATTTGAGTCTTTTTGAACTGCTTCAAATGATATTTGTATGTTACACATGCGTTGAATAAACTCGTCAATATCAAGATCAGTTCTGCAAGATCTGTCTGCAGCACTTTGTTCAAAATGTTTAAGATGTTTGATGCTTTATTTACTTTTATTCTTTTGATTGTCTGTCTCACTTCATCTTCTGAGATGCGTAAGTCAAATGACATTGTCAAGAGTATAAATAAGTTTGCGATGTTGTTGATGTTTGTCTGAAAGAATGAAAGAAAGAATTTTTCTTGCAATATCTCGATTTTTTTCTTGAACGTTGTTATCATTTGATCGATGTCACTTTGCTTTAATGACAAAAACTGAGAAAGTTTTTTAAATAGCTGACTTTTGATTCTGACTCATTTTGCGAAGCATCATATTGACTTGAATGCATCACTCAACTCATGCATTTGTGATCTGAAATGTGCGCGCTTTGCTTGTTGAATGATTTTGTTTTTATGATTGTTGTGTTTCAAATATTTATTTCACACATTTAGTGTATCTTGTATTTTTCATATGATTTGCAATCATCTTGATTTCATTACTATCTTTGAGCAGTTTGAATTTCAGAAGTTCTTTGCTCAACTTGATGACTTTGTTAAAAGAGTAAATTTCTCAATGATCTTCTGTAACATCTTGATAACTTTGCACACTTTTTCATTCATCATCATCTTGCTGTTCAAAGAATGATTCGACGAAAGATGCATACACAGATACGCGCTTAATGCTTCTGTGTTCATTTTCTTTCATAATCATTGAGTTAAAGATTGTACTGAAGTTGTTTATAAACAAAGTTCTGTGACAATTGAAAGATGATTCAACTCTTGATGCAGATTAATGCATATCTTGCACTTGCGTGTCATGAACTGTATTTTCTCGCTGCTAAAAACTAAATTAATAGTTGTAAACTGATTGTGAGTCTTGCAAGTAATAATGTCTGATTTCAGCAATAATTTCAGCTTAGCGTTAGTAATGATGTCAAGTAAACTGTTGATCACTGCAATGTTGAGTGAAGCATCTTCATTCTTCTCAGTGAAAGTGATGTAGATTGAAATCTTTCATGATCAGTTGTTTGCAGTCATCTTTAAGTAGCTCGCTCAAGCGAGAAATGATTGAAAATCTCTTTGTAGATGTAGAGAACAGTGAACATGAATTGTAAATGTTTATAAGTTGCAACATCTGCGTTTTGTCATCTGTGTTATAAGTTAATATTCTGATTAAGCAGATGTTTGACTCAGCTGTTTCTATCATTCATTGATTGAGTTGTAAGCATTTGTTCACATATATGCAAGTTCTTGACTGTGATGACGTGTTTTTCACTAGGTAAAAGAAGTTGTGAACTGAGTTAAATGATTATGTATCATTAATGTTGCAACTCTGCTTCTGTATGACTACAATGTCAAAATCACGAACTTCTCTGTTGATTAGAAATGATTTCTGAATTTTCAATGATTTTCTGATGTTGTACTGCAGTATTTGTAAAAAAGATTATTTTATCATAAAGTTATTTGTAACTGTTGTTGACTCTGCAAAGAAAAGACTCTTTAAATGCTCTCAGTCATTGAGAATTTGTCTCATCTTCTGATTTGTCATTTCTGACTCTGCTTGAGCAACGTCTCATTTGAGTCGTTATTCACGCAAAAGAAATGATCAACGCGTCTCTTCTTGACTTCTATCATCTGTCATGTCAATTCATGAGCGACTAGACTGCATGTTTTCAGCACAACTGTCGTTGAGCTCAATGAGTTCATTGAACTTGAAGAGTTCATTGAATCTGCAGAGTTTGAAGACAGCGAAGAGCTCAAGAATTGCAAAAGTGTGCGATTGTATTTAAATGCTTCTGAATATCTGAATGATCTATTTCTATAAATTTTGAACGCTTGTTTCATCTGCTGTCATCATTTGAAACAGATGCATCTTCAGAGTTCATGATTTTCGTTGCAGTTAGTGCAACGTCTTTTATTCAAAGATGTCATGCACTTCTTGATGTGATGTTTATCTGTGCACTTGACGCAGCGTTGATTCTTTCTGCAGAATCTGATCATATGATCAAATTTCTGACATCTGAAGCACTGTGTGATGTGACAGTTTTTCTTGAACAGTTCATATGTGCATTCATGATATGCATCTAGCATACTTACGTTCATCAGTTGATTCATCATTGCTTCGATTGCTATCTTCATGATGAGCGACGAATGAGTCTATCGAAAATATGTTGTATACGTTGCATGCAATATACATAAAGCATGATTTCTATGCTGATTTCTTTCTTAAGCTCAAGAAGTTACTCAGAGAGTTTTCTTATGACAGATTCACAGTTCAAGATGAATAAAATCTTTCACTGCTTAAATTTCAACAGTTTACTTCTTAAGCATGAGTTGCAGACGTTTTGCCTGCAATATGCATGTGTATCGCAGTTGATTTCTTTTTTAATCACATTGATACATGCTACTGTTCTTTCAAGCTATATAAACAATGTCTTTGACTAGAGATTGATTCTATCATCAAGACATTCAAGAGTCAGAACTCAGTGAAGAAATGAGATTCTTGAGATCGACAGTCATCGTCATTGTATATCATGTCTTGCAGACGCTCGCTTCGCTGATAAAATGTGCAACTTATCTGTTTCATGTTATCTGTAGAGATTTCTCTCATGCAGATCGATTGTATTTTGCAAAGATATTCATATGCTACACTTTTAATCAGACAGCATAGTTCAATCATTCTTTATTAACTTGCTTGTGTTTCTCTTCTTTTAATGAAGTCTTCTCGTCAGCGTATCACTCATGTATAGAATGTCTGTGTCTGAACATTTGTTAAATGATATTAACAAGATTCTTGAGTTTGCTCATGTTGAACTTAATGAGTCTTGTGAGTTGCTTATGTCGTAGTAACAGACATGCAGTCTTAACAAGATCTATATGTAGTTAGCACATAAATTTAAAGAATGTTCGTGATTCAAGTTCTTTCTGCTAATCATTCTTAACAGATCAAACATAAGAGTGTTCTGTCTCAGTTCTTGTCATTGCAACGACAAGATACTGAATTGAATGATTTTCATAAGTGATTTCTCTCGTAGTTCTGCGTTCTATTTGACTTTCTCATCTGCATGTAGATTGCTTGTAGCATGCGCATTGAGATTATCAAAGTCTGCGCGATCGCGAAAACTCTGCATGCAATCAATGCACAGCGCTTCATCATCACGCAACGTCTCAATGTCATTCAAACTAATTAACGTAAAATCTAATGTTAATTACTAGAGATGTGTAAAGAGTATATGACATATTATGTGACTTCATCTTCATACATATATGAAGATGACTATCTTATTTAGCTGATCAGTATCATTGTATGTATCATAAAATATTGTTTTTTGAAATTTGTTGAAAGTTTCATCAAATTTAGTGATGAATCTTTTAAAAGTGTAAAATAAGAATCAAAGTTGTAAAATCAATCATGCTGTTTTTTCAATGCTTCATATATAGTATATTCAATGTTTCATATGTGATAAATTCAATGCTTCATATGTATGATCTATTCAGTATCTCATATGTGATCTACTCAATGCTTCATATGTATTATATGTGATTTATTTAGTAAGTCACATATGAAACATTGAATATACTACATATAAAGCATTGAAGAAACAGTGAGATTGATTTTACAATTCTGATTCTTATTTTGCACTTTTAAAAGATTCATCACTAAATTTAATGAAGCTTTCAACAAATTTCAAAAAACAATATTTTATGATACATACAATGATACTCAATCTCATCATATCTCGATCAATTATTTTTCTCAAAGATCACAAGAAAAGAATTTTTGAACTATCTCATAATGATGTCAAGATATCAGATATTTATTGAATTCTACAAGATGAATATCATGTTAATATAACTTAATGAACTTTGCACAATTGACTTTGCACATGACAGATAATCAAGAATACTCAAGCGAACATAAGTGATGAATTTCATGATCAAATCAGAAAATTCTATCTATTTCATCTGTCTGACAAGAATATACTTTGAATTTTTAAGAATGAAAATTCTAAAATCACATGATTCTTTCTCATATATATATGAAAGAAGTTGAAATTGAAGAATTGCGTTGATTTAATTGATAAAAAGATAGCAGATGCAGAAATGCTGTTTATTGTAAAAGTTGAACTTTGAAAGAAAATCATTGAAAATTATGAGCGAAATATGCTTCATGCTCATTTCTGAAAGCAAGATCATTTAATATCATGATCATTTACATCTTCAACATGTTGTCTTGCTTTACTAATACATTATAATACTTGACTTTATGATTTGATTAAGATCTTGAATTCTGATGATGTTATTCAATGAAGATATGACTTGCAATGAACTCAAGATGAATACATTGTTTCAGATTTCAACTTCATATGATTAATTAACAATTATTGCAAACTGAACATGTTTGAATTCAAGATATACAAAGTCATTGATGCATACTTTCAATATATTGTCTGAATCTATGTTGAAATATCATCTCATATCAATATAGATTGTAATTGTAATTGTAATTCATACACTCTTGTGACATTGATTTAGACTCGACTCATGAGAAACTTTATGCTATTTATATCGAGTGAACAAAACTCTTTGAGAAAGAAAATCACTCGTCGTTTATATGATTACTTCATGCAGTCAAAACAATGAGATTGACACTGTGTTATCAAGTAATGAATCTATAGCTTTTATTCAACGTGTGATGCTCAAGTAAACTCTTGATGAGAATGTCTGTGCTGTTTGATTATGACACATCATTTTTGCTCTGCTCTTCATTGATGATATTCTATACAATGATGTTTCGATTCGATTCTCGATTTGAAGATGAAAGACGTTTTCTTTGCATTCGTGATGCACATGATTGTAATGTACATAGAGCTGCATTCTTTTATTCAATGATTATCATTCATTGAGCAAAGAAATATGTGATGAAAGAGAGATGCACATGATGAGAAGATAAAGTGTGATTGTACTGAGTAACTCTTTTCTTCTCTTGATTTGACTTGTGTCACGTAGACGTTGAATGAATTGTTAGTATAAACATGCAATCACAATCGTTCGATGATTGACTCTGATCAATAAAAGAGAATGCATTCTGATCATTCTTCTGCGCTCTCAATTTTTCATGTAGATAAATGTATGACTTGATGTTAAGTAAAAAAGATGAGTTCAAGCTCTCTTAATATATCAGCATAATCAATGAGTCACTACTTTTTTGAGCACTGTAGTCACGACTTTCAGACTGAGAACAACTATTTTATCTGATATCTTTTCATCAATTACTTAATGACACTGTTGATGTGATGAAGACGTTTCAGTATATTGACGCAGTCGATGAGTTGCAAATTCTTCGATCACTTGTAGTCACGACTTTCATACTGAGAACAACTATTTCACTAGATATTTTTTCATCTTTTACTGACATCAACATGTCATCAATCATCTTCATAAATTGATTGTGATTGTTAGAAAAAGTGTTATCGCGTAGGTGAAAACTTTGCATGATCAACTTTCTCATTCACACAACATTCTAACATCATTTGAATTGCGTTGAATTGAAATCTCTTGACTTTTTTGACTTCTATTCAAACACAGAATAGAATCAAAAGATTCGTAGTCAACATCATGAACAGATGAATCTCGTTGTCAGTCTCAGTATAAGTTATCTTCAACAATTTTTAGATTCAATAAAAAAAACAGATAAGATTTCAAAAGTTATAAAATTCAATCAAGAAGTGAAAACAGACTTGCTTGCTATTGCACATCATCATCTTCGTTGAGATCATGAATTGAATATTCTCTTCAAGAACTGCTTTTTCTATGAAATGAGCATTAAGAATCAACATATTGAGTCTTGATGAAATCAGTTAAATAAAATGTTAATTTATCGCTGATGTGTATGTTATTTACTCAACAGCAACTCATCTTTATACTAATATGAACATAAATATACTTTCACAATCTTCATGAAGAAAACAACTTTGATTTTAAGTCATCAGCAAATTGCATTTGTCTTCATGCTATCTACATGCTCATACTACGTTGAAAAGTGTATTTATATGTTAAAAGCTGAAACTATCATAAGATTTGTTAATAAAAGAATTGACTCAACTATGTTTTAAATCAATCATGAATTTTCTATCATCACTCAAAATAGATTTCAAATTTAGCTCTTTAATTTAATTCAACTTTGCTTAATGAGTTATCAATAAATGTAAAAAGATATGATATGCTTTTGTTTTGATATGCTTGATTTGTCATGCTAATGAATGATAGTGATTAATGAGTATTTATCTATTGATGTTCTTGATTGATGTTTGAAAGTCATGACTGATCTTCATATTAATATGAAGCAGCTGAATGTTAACTTTGAGAAGAAATTTGCACATTGTAATCAATTGCACTATCAAAGATATCTTTGCTTGAAAGAGTTAATTTATCATCACATTGCATTAAATAGTTTATCTGACATGCATGAAACAACACATTCAAATGATGATGTACATTAAATGCTCAAGATCAATGAAGATAATGAGTAATTGAATATGTCATAGATTCAATAAATAAGAAAGTCGCTGCTCAGCATGTGTCACATTAACTATGACTTTGTTGTATATGTAATTTCATTAATTTTCAATGATTCATATGAAGTGAAAAAACATCATACATCACACTTGTATCAATATAATCAGACAGTATTGTCTTGAAACAGATGATTCTCATGTTAACTTGTCACTCAGCGTCAAATTCTGTTATGAATGTGATGATTCAAACTTATGAAATGTCTCTTCTGAATCATTTTTGACTTTCAGATCACATCACATTGAAGTTATTAATCTTATTGACTTTTCTTCTGTTGCTTCAACATCTTGATCATCAAATTCTCAAGCTTTCATTGAATCACAACTCATCATTCTATTCTCACAATTAAATCATCATCAAGCAGAGATTGCATAATAGAAGTCAATTTCAATAAGCAAACTTTTCATCAGATGAAATTTATCAGCAGCAAGCAAGACTATAAAGACTCATATTGCATAATCTTTTGCAGCAAGCTATCAGTTTGAAATATATTATATCATGAAATGATGTTTCATTAATGACATTTAATAATTAATAGCTTGTAAAGAGTGAAAATGAAATGTATTTTATACATCAATCTTTATATTTGTATGAGACAACAGACTGACTAACTTTCTAAATAAATCATGCTTGATTTTCAGTTGTTAATGTTCAGATCGAAGATCTGAATAACTTTATTCAACAATGTTTTTTGTTTCAGATGAAATGATATATTGATGTATTTATAAATATACTTTGCAAATCATATTTTATCAATGACTGAAATGATAGAAGTGAAATTACATACATGATAATGAAGACTCAGAATGCTGTGTGCATCAGTGAACTGCTTTCATATCTCAAGAAATCATTCAAATCAACATATCAAATATATATTATTATTGAAAAACAAGATGAAGTTGTCTTGCATAGTGATTCAAAATATTCGATTCAAGACATCATCAAAAAACTCAACATCAAGAAGAAATTCAAAGTCAAAAAGAAACTTGATATCAAGAAGAAACTTAACATCAAGAAGAAACTCAACATCAAGAAGAAACTTGACATCAAAAAGAAACTCAACATCAAGAAGAAATTTAACATCAAGAAGAAACTCAATATCAAAAAGAAACTTGATATCAAGAAAAAACTTGACATCAAGAAAAAACTTGACATCAAGAAAAAACTTAACATTAAGAAGAAACTTGATATCAAGAAGAAATCTTCTATCAAGAGAAAGTCTCATATCAGTATGAAGCTTCATGTACTATGACATGATTTGATTTGCTAACTGATATAAAACTCAGAACACTCAGTTGCAATTTAAACTTCATGTCGTTTGCTTTGAACAAATTTGAAAACATTGATAAATTTCAATTCAATGATGAAGAAGAAAATCTGTCATCATCATCTCAATATTTCAATGAGATAAATGAACATCACTTTAATAAAATATCAGAAATGCTCACATTTTACAACACTACAATTTCATCACGTCTCAAACTGACTTTCAAGATTATATATTTTACATTCATATTGATATGAAGATTGTTGATGAAGTTTTCAGAGTCGTGATGATAATGCTGATGTTAATTCAAGCAAGATGCAAGATCATAATGTGACTCGCTCAAAATTGAAATGTAAATACACATGATTTCAAGTGTCAGTCAGTGAATTCTCAAATCATCAATTTACTAGATCAAGAAAATAAAGAGAAAAGATGATTTACATACATCACAACACAATGACATTGTATTCTTTAGCTACAAACTATGCATCTGTTGTGATCAATCTTCATACAAACATGTGTATGCTGCTCTGTATTGCTTGTAATTATCATGTTGCTTATAGTCACAAGATCACGTCATTTTAATCATGATGTTGCTTATATATGTATTTTGCTTTCTGTATTTTGCTGCTTGTCAATCATACTTACGCTGCAATCATATCAATGTATTTTATTTCATGTTGTTTATAATCATTATACTGTTTATAATCATCATGTTGTTTGTAATCATTATGTTGTCTGTAATCATCATGTTGTTTGTAATCATTATGTTGTTTATAATCATCATGTTGTCTGTAATCATCATGTTATCTGTAGTCATTATGTCATCTGTAGTCACAAGATTGCATCATCTTAATCATGATGTCACTCATACATATATTTTGCTTCTTGTGTTCTGCTTCTTGTATTCTGCTTTCTGCATTCTGCTTCTTGTATTCTGCTTCATACTCACGCTGTAGTCATACTGATATGTGTATTCTGCTTTGAATCACTCGTAGTCACTGTGTTGTCTGTACTCACAGTGTCGTGTCGCTCGTAGTCATGATGTCGCTCGTAGTCATGATGTCTCATCACTCATTTCATGCTTTCGCTCATATTCAATGTGTCACTCAATACTAGAACAATGCATCTACACAGTGTAGATTAATCTAAAGATTGTACTACAATTTACATTACTAACTACGAACATCAGATTAACATCTATGAGATGGGTTTTGAATTTTGAGGTGGGTTCACAGCCTCGCTCGCTCGACGTTTGACATTCGACATCTGAGATTTGAGTTATTTCAGTTTGCACGATACGGTCTGCCGTAATCCTCCATCCGAGTAACGTCGCACCCGTACTTTCTAATCCCCACCCCATCCCACCCCATTCCCGTCCCCATAGCGCTATCATCCCCATCATCTCGCAAATGTGATTGTGATTGTGATTTGTGATTGTGGGGCGGAGCACTGGCTACTTACCATCATCACATTTCTAACTTGAGAAACCCCCATATGTACAGTACATCCGCCTCCGGAATACCCGCTATGCGCACCCATAGTATCTTCGCCCGAGGCCAGCGTTCCATAAGGTACCTTAGATTTGCTAGATGCACCTCAAGCTACCTTATGCTGGGCCTCCTTTGGGGTTGCGAGCCCGACGCAGCGCGGCCATAAGTAGGTAAGTAGGTAACGCAGTAGTGTCCACGTGATTGGATGTGTGTGGTGTTTTGTTTGGGATGGGGGGATGGAGCGTTTGGTGATGCAATTGCTTTGAGAGGCTGAGGAGTAGATATGATACGCTATCCCGATTTTGAAATCTTTGGATAGTTCTCACATACAATTCTCACATATATTTCACCAAAAGACATGCTACGTTCCAAGATCATCTACAATTCTGTCGACCCTCCATACCTAACCTAGCACCTAGCACCCAGCACTCACATCTACACCCCCTACCCTCCTCCTCATCCGTACACATATCCCCCCCCACACGACTAGACCTCTCTCTTGATTACCATCCAGGCTAGAAATACACTCCGCGAGGCTCACGAAGGCGTCGTCTCGTGTCGGAAGACGTGGAGTAGAGAGAGGAGGGAAACGGTGGGGAGAATAGTGTCGTGGTCTGTTCAGCTGGGGGGAGAGAGGCGGGACAGGACGCTGGTACTCCATTGTTGATGGTGTTGGGAATGGAAGGTCTAAGATACAGTGCCCCCCGTCCAGCGTACCACCTCGCCCCCCCAACCTGCTTTCTTTTTCCTACTCTCATATCCGTACCGCCCGCTCCATGCATCGGCCATCGCATTCGTCACTTCGTACTCCATACCCGCGGGCTTGCCACCCCATTACCTTCTCTGTTTCCTCATACCTTTCCCTCCAAAAATCCAAAATCTCAATACGAGTGTCCTCCTCTATCCTCTGCACCAGTTCTGCAGTATCTACACCAAATATCGTTCCCCGTCTCCCCTCTCTCTCTCTTTTACCAAAAAACAGCATTCCGCATCTCTCCAAGAATCAACTCGCTCGATGTCAAGACACGGGTGCCACAAGTATCAGCCTGAACCCCCCAATTTGTGCAGTATTCTAGCGAAAAAGAAACGAAAAAAAAAACAATCTCCAAAACAACCTCATACCAGCCCATTATGCCTACTGCTTCAGACCCTTCCCCACATCCTCTTTGAAAACTCCCAGAGGGGCTACCGCAGCTACCCCCCACCCCTGGACTCCACGCGCATAAACCCCGGCTGGGAAAGAAACATTTGCTGGAGCGGAAGGGGACTGGGAGTGGCCAATCGGGGAGCCCGAAGATGGGGAGATACGGTAGGCGGGAATGGGATTGATGGGAGCGGAGACGGCTGAGGAGGATGGGGGGGGGGAGGGATGCTCATGGTGGTGGTGGTGCTGGGGGAGGCTGAGGATGGAGATGCTAAAGGGGAATATGGTGGAAGAAGGGAGGGGGGATGGTGAGGTGGTAGAGGATTGGGGGATGGAGGTTCGTATGTTCAGCGGATCTGTAGCGATAGCAGCGAAAGAGGCAGGCAAACACTACTTCCCCCCCTTGTGTGCTTGGAAAGGCCGGTTTGTAAGACAAGGAAAAGCTGGGGTTTCCACCTGGCAACGTCGATTGGAGGGATGTGGTGGCAGGGTGCAGAGCGAGATGGAGAATGATTGCGCCTCCTTCTCGACCGAATGGATAGTAGGAATTGCTAGTAATGGATGATATCTAAGGTGGTGTTGATGCAAGTCTTCCCTGCGGAAAAATATATGGTTTTTGTTGAGGGATGGGGAAGAGATATTCATGTCGATATTAGAGGGGGGTAGAAGAGACCTCTTACTACCATGCCTTCCCTTCTCCGCCCCCTATCCCTCCTCACTTTCTAGTCACACCTCCTACCTCCTTGCACTACTAAACGCCTCCAACAAACTCTCCCCCTCCTCGGGCGTAATTAGATTCTCCAGCATCTCCGTCGCGCACTCCACCACATCATCCTCGATCGCCTGCTCATGATAGCCCTCACTAAACGCCAGCCTCGCCAGGATAATCAAATACTTGTGTTGCCCGCCCGAGATCTCCCGCAGCTTGTCCTGTATATTGATTAGAGATGGGTAAGTAGTCATGAGGTAGTACAAGAGGCGCAGGGCGGTATTGACAAGGTTCGATCGGTGCTCGTGACCGTACTGGAAGTCGTAGAGCGAATTGAGTTCCTCGTTGATAAGGAGGACTAAGCGGCCAATGACAACGGGGTCTTTGGCTAGGGCTTCACCGCCGTGGTTGGTGTCACACATGACTTCCATCAAGCTCAGGACTTGCTGGCGGATCTCGCAAATTTCCATCACATCGTAGGGCTGCTCGCCCTCTGGCGACCGCCGGACGTCGATGAGCCATCGCGATAGGAGGTAGAGGATCCAGGTCTCAGATTTCCCTTGATCGCCATCACCAGGCGGCACCCTCATCGCAAAGCTCGCCTCTAAAATACTTGTCCTTAGCAGGCTTACAGTAATGTGCATTTCCTCAACAGGCTGCAAAATATTCAGTAGCATTCCCGTAAAATCGAAGCGCATGCGGCGCCAGAAGCGGGTGATGTCGTCTGTGCGGTAGAGGTTGTAAGCCATGAGATGGAGGATTTCAAGACATTCTTTCGGGTTGATGTTGTCAGCTTGAATCGATAGGGCGGTTTGTTTAATGCGGGGGATGATGATGATATCGGTAGTATTTTGGACGAGGAGGACAAGGTCGTTTGTTAGGCCTTGGGATGTGTCAGGAGGGCTGATTAGCAGGATAAATTTGACAAGATCGAGAAGGAGGTGGACAGGCGGGTAAAAGGTCTCATGAATGCATTGCTGCCACAATGATATGATGATTAGGGAGAGAGCTGCGGGGAAGTTCTCAATGTCTGTCTTCATGCTGAGTACGAATAACTTATCCAGCAGGAGGGATGACAAAGCTTTCTCTGGATCTGATGGGAACGCGTAGCCTGCCAAAGCCTCAAACGACCGCGGTTCGTCATGTTTAATCCGATGATTCGAAACCTTTTGGGTGAACTGGAACCTTTGATCTCGGAGTTGAGGAGCCGGGGAGGCATCCGGTTCTACGACGGTTATACTTATCTGGCCTTGACCTAGATCATCAGATGAGCTGTCTTTTCTTGGCTGACTGAGCTGAAGTGGCTTGGAAGGACTGCCTTCTGTAGGTCTCTTCCTTTTAGAACCGGCTCTAGGAGTAGCGGATTTTGATCTTAGAGCTAGCTTTGGAGGTGAAGCTACCTGGATTTCATCGTCATCAAATCCATCCCCATAGGGTGCTTTACTCTTCTTAGGTGTCAAGGGTTTTGCTGACACCTCCAGAACCGCAACTTTGCTACCGCCAGCTTTGACGGCCCTTTGAAGGTTCTTCATTTGCTCGGTTTCCCGGGCCAGTTCATTCTCAAGAAATCTCTTCTGAGTTTCGATCTGCTGGCGCTCCGCCCGGGCTTTGTCAACCTCAATCTTCTGCCGTGCTGCCTCTTCCATGTGCGTTTTCTGCAGCGCGGCCAATCTCCCCTCGGACTCTTTTTCCAATTTAGCTTGATTTGCGCGAACGATTGCAATTTCGCCTACTTTGGACGTAGCATTGGCTTTGGCAGATTCAGCAACATGGTGAAGTACTTGGCGTTCGCGAAGTAGCTTTTAAGTATGTCAGTATATCCATACACTGAATATCCGGACAGAGACGCACATCCTGAACTTGAGCCTGTAGGCTTTCCACATCCTCTCCACCCTGAGACAATAGCATCTCACCAGGCCGATGACCTCTGTAGCCACCGTGTTTTACACCTACGCGGTCTTGCATGACAATGTCTCCTTGGGGGTTATGAAGGATATTTTGCTCTTTATATTCTCGTGAGTGAGGTGGGCCACTAAAACGTTGTTGCCGCCATTCTTCCCTCTGAGTGCTGTCACCAGCTACCCTCCCAAGGACAGTATTGCTGCGTGAAACAGAAATAGTAGGTTGTTCTGCGGCATCGTATATTTCACCGTCAAGCATCTCATCATCAAAGTCTCCATAGTCGGAAGAAGGTGGCTCAGGGTTTGCCGGATGGCCCTGTTGAGATTTAAGTCCTCCCCAAGATAAACCTCCAACCCCACTGGTAAGATCCGTCGAAGGTTTTGTCAATGGGCGATGATTAGGCTGGATAGAAGCATGGTTAAGCGGTTGCTGCGTAGATCTAATCGCGTTTTCTTGGAGCTCGTGGAAGGCCGCAGCCGGTAAAGCATCCAGATCATCATCTGAGTAGCCGTCGTCTCCTTGGACTTCGTCCATGGTGTTCAATGTACGCCTTCATAGGCGCAACTGCATTGAGCCCTTTACATAGCGGGAAATATCGCATGAACAACACCATGGGTACTGATAATCCACAGACACAACAGACTATAATGTAATTGGACCTTCGGGATTTAAATCAACCGAGACCGCGTGCGCCTGAGTGAGCAAGTTGAGCTCCCAGGTCAAACAATTTTCAATCCAACTTAACGCTCGTCCTGAGCTTGGATCTGCACAACATCTACATAACGGCCCCGGAAAGGGATCATATAGTCATACCGTAGATCGGACTTGTTGAAATTTCCGCCTACACGCAGCAAGCCAAGGCTACCGCTTTCTGACGCCTATCTTGTTTGCTGATCCGGCCAACCCCACCGCGCATTACAGGAACGGGGAAGGTGCACTCAGACTCTTATTGGAATTGGGTGACTAGAGCTGGGAAGGAAGGGCTCTTGCCAGTTGAAAATAAGATACACCCTTGCGTTGGGACAAGGTTATGGCTCCATCACGGCGCAACGTACAGTTCCAGCACCGGGGAAGCAATCCGACAAGTCCACGGAGACCAAGCATGTCAGAGATAAGTGAAGGGACATCGGAGCATGACAGTCCTACGAGAAATAGAATGAACGGGAATGGGAAGGCTGAAGTAAGCAATGCGGAGGTATACCTCTCTTAAAGTCCACCACCGTCTTAGGGAAGGCTTCCTCGCGTTGCCGGTATCAACTTCTCAAGAGCATTAGAGCTAATTTTTATGTGTTCGATTGGTACAGAGTGAATCACCTCCTATGTCCGAATACGAGAAAAAGAAGCAGACATTCATAACCCGTACGATATGGACTTTCGTGATGATCTTCGTATTCTTTATTGCCATGTTCTCCGGCCACATCTACATCATAGGCATCGTCACTGCCATTCAGATTGTATCATTCAAAGAAGTTATTGCGATTGCAAATGTGCCGAGCAAAGCCAAGAATCTTCGATTCACGAGATCTTTAAACTGGTACTTCTTGGGAACAACTATGTACTTCCTCTACGGAGAGAGCGTTATATATTACTTCAAGCACATTGTGCTAGTGGACAAGGTTTTGCTTCCATTCGCAGTGCATCACCGCTTCATTAGCTTCATGCTCTATGTTATCGGTCAGTATCATTGAATATTGAAACTGGAATATGTAATTGACTGTCCCAGGTTTCGTCTTTTTCGTCGCATCTCTCGAAAAAGGGCACTACCGCTTTCAATTCACCCAATTTGCTTGGACCCACATGGCGCTCTACCTAATCGTTGTCCAAGCACATTTCATCATGAACAATATTTTTGAAGGCATGATCTGGTTCTTCCTCCCAGCCTCCCTCGTCATTACCAACGATATCTTCGCCTACATCTGCGGCATTACATTTGGCCGAACTCAACTCATCAAGATATCGCCCAAGAAGACCGTCGAGGGCTTTGTGGGCGCCTGGATTCTGACAATCTTTTTCGGCTTCGCCATGACTAATATTCTTATGCGCTACAAATACTTCATCTGTCCAGTCAATGTAAGAAGATTCTTTGTCCTTTGATTTCCCCCTTTAATTGCTTCAAACTCCTATTCTCTCAAATTTCCCTCTAAACATTCCATATCCACCTAAAAGTTTCTGACTTTCCTCTAGGACCTGGGCGCCAACATTTTCACCGGCCTCTCCTGCACTCCCAACCCTGTATTCATCCCGCACCCTTACACCCTCCCCTCCTCTCTCTCATCCATGCTCCCCGCCTCTATTCCACAAACCTTCCACATCGCCCCCATGCAGTTCCACATCCTTGTCTTCGCCACCTTCGCGTCTCTGATTGCGCCTTTCGGCGGCTTCTTCGCCTCTGGTCTCAAACGCACCTTCAAAGTCAAAGACTTTGGCGAAAGCATTCCTGGTCACGGCGGCATCACAGATCGCATGGATTGCCAATTCATTATGGGCTTTTTCGCCTTTATGTATTATCAGAGTTTTATTGCCGTGTACAAGGCTAGTGTGGGCGGGGTCATGGAGAGTGCGATTCAGGGGCTGAGCGTGGAGGAGATGGGGGAAGTGGTGAAGGGTTTGACGAAGCATTTAGTCAATCAGGGCGTTGTGAGAGAGAAGGTCTTGGAGTGCTTAGTTGGAGAGATGGGGAGGAGGTGAGGAAGTCGTGTGTGGTGGGAACAAGTGGTTTCGATAGTTGATGGTTTTGAATTACGTCTAAGCGATCATTCTTAGGATGGGAATGGGTTTGGGTGCTTAGGAGCGTGTTCTTTGCTTCGTTAGTGTAAATACCCCTTTCTTGTTTCTGGATCTGTATCACGGAATGTGGATCGTCCATATATCGATCATTTCTGAGCATCGCTCTTTAAACTATCGGAGCTACAACTTACAGGCATGGTTTCGAACATCGACCTAATCCTCACCTTGTATAGACGAGGTTCCTACGTTATTGCACACCCCACAGTTGTGCTTCGTCGCCCCTTGTTTAGCGTGTCTCCAGAGCAATTGTTGCTACTGTGGTCGGGGAATAGCCAATAGCATGGCTCAGTGCTCGCAACCTACTTGTACGGCAAGTTGACAGAGCTGGCCGTCGAAATTGCTAGTGCTTGAAGGGGAGGTAGTCTGATGGGCCTGCTTACCATAAAATCAAGGAACGGAGGGAGAAGATCAATTGATAATACCATAACTCGACATGTGGAAATCAAGCTGGAGGATGACGGGGAATGAGATGTTCAAATATTCACCATCTAGACAACGGTGACGGTCGCAGTCTCAAAGGGTCAGCCTTATCCCATAGACTCTCCCTCCGCCACACAAGGCCAAGATGTCTGTACGCATCCTCTTTGTCGCCTGTTGGCTTTATTGCAAAATACCAAACGAATTCCGTAGCTCGAGTCATCATTATGTA
>JAABUK010004779.1_pt1 | contig 21737 bp, 27 predicted proteins | sample 5559141 | NCBI WGS metagenome assembly JAABUK01 (sample SAMN10711869, study PRJNA513367) | rock metagenome | isolation source: Antarctica rocks | place: Antarctica: Victoria Land, Pudding Butte nord | collected 2016-01-03
TCTCATTCTCCTTCATACGAAATTCAGGATCATAGACTGTGGCTGAGCGCTGTGACGGGCGAAGGGTGTTCAAGGAGAGCGAAGAAGGCCAGACCAAATAGTATATGTATATATATAGAACGTTGTAGTGTCCGAGACTAGATGTCGAGCATCATGAAAGCTGCTGCAGAAAAGATAAAGATTGGAAAGATATATATAGGTATGTAAAGACAAGATAACATAAAGATGATGATGTTGGTGTTAAGAGGAGGTGTAACTACAAAGGAGTCAGAAAGTTTAAAACATGGTGGATGCTAAAAGAATGTCTCTGCTTGAGGGTTTATATGCTGACGAATGTCGCCTGCTGATCTTTGTGGGAATCACTGGTAAAATGAATGGATATATAAGTGCATGAATGGATAAAGTAACTCTGCAAATGAAGGCTTGAGGGTGGAAGCAATGCAATGACACAATCAGTAATGAATGAGAACTTGTGACCTGCGTGGCCTTCACACGACAAGATGTCGAGGTCCACAGTGATGATCTGTGTTGTTGACTACGCAATGGCGGGATGAGCGTCACTGCAAGTCGTCAAACTCTGCTCTACGCCCGTAGCAGTAGCTTTGGCAATTGTGAAGCGGTGCTCTTCCAGATACTGTCACAACAAAATGGAGCTATGAATTTAGAGTTCTTTCCGGAGCTTGAACACACTCCGCAACTCTTCGAACGTGCTGACACTTGATCAATTCGAGCTTCATACCGGCTATGTGAAAAGTTCCAATGAAGATCTATCCCCTTCCGGAGTTTAAAGTGACCCTGCTGATGCTTCGGCGATATAGTGATAGCTACGGTGCTAGTGACTCCTCGGGTCTTAGACTGTGCGTCATCCTAGGTTGGCAGTGCCAATGTTGATGTCACAGGAGTCATGTTCCAGATCGACATTGCTGAGGAGGAGCGGTCCGCGTGTAACCACTTCGAATTCTGCATTGCTATCGAGGCTTTCAGACAATCTGCACATAAAGACTGCCCGCTTGCCTGTGCACTACTATTGAAATCACATAGCCTGTTCTGCTCATGCGCACCGCACGAGGGTCATCTAAACAGCATGGGCCGGGATACTGCATGCTTCACCAAACATGATCCGACCCTTACGGGTCTTTTGGAAAGATTCTACAAACCCTTTGCTTTAATCATACGCTCATACCTTCCGGCGTCTAACCATCTTCGCTTACAGACAGATGGATCCCTGTATTGAATGAGGAGCCTTACGTGTACTTGAGTGGGCTCCTGCTGCACCAACATCTTCAGCAATATCTTTCCGCGTGAGAGCGTAATACATCTTGGTAGTCAAGGGTATTCACTTTGTGATAGTAGCGAGGGCGTTGAATCCAATGACCAGGTTATTGCCCTTCTTTAAAAGTCACAGGAGTCATAAACAAATCAAACAAAGGCATCGAAGGTCGCATCAGGCTTTGTGGGCTATATACGATGGCGTCGCCGGATAGCGGTCTCGAAGTTATGCAATGAAGTCACATATACCCGTAGTGCTCCAATTGGAGGAATGCTTGTACAAATTATCATAGAAATATTGTTTACTTGACTGTTGTACCTCTCATGCCACGGAAGCACATAACTGAAAGATGGTACCTTTGGCAAACCAAGCAAAAGAGATTCAGGTCGAGCCATCAATGGCTGCCGTAGAAAATCAGAGTCCCCTTTTCGTACACGACTTATGCAGAAACCGGCTATAGTACCTACTCCAGGTTCCAAAACGTACAACGGGTGGTAGCGCTTGCTTATTTGATCGTAGCTTATAAGCTGACCCGATAACCCGGAATAGGCCCCATCATGGTTAATGTAAGCTAGGCCTCGGCGATATAGTAGGCTCACTGCCAATGCGTTTGCCAGTGTCTAAACGATATGGGACGATGCGCTGTCAGGTGCGACATTGACGATGCCCAGTCTGGAAACCATTGAGCCCTTCCCTGATTTCTGGCATCGAATTGAACGTCGCTTTGGATGATTCTTTCGAATTTCAATGGTGAGAACCTGTTGTTCTTGTCAGAGCTCTTGGGCGGTATTGGTAGACGTGAGATGAGATTAGATCAGGAGACGACCGTGCAAGTTTTCCATGGGTCTGCCACCGGTATTCTCAGGAGTCTCAAGACACTGCTAGTGGCTTTGGGGATGGTCGAGCATGTTGCAGCGGTGCGTCTGAATCCATCTCAATTGCGATCAAGCATGAGGCCCATTGTACTGCTATACGCCGATGCCACCAGTACAGTTCCATCGCCATTACCATCGCCATCTCACTGACTTACAGCATGAAACATGGTCGAGAAGTACATTACCATCATGGAAGCAGTTCAAAGGCCATCTATGCACAGGATCAGTCTCATACATGCATTCTCCGAAGCCGGTTTGAAACCAACGCATTCGAATACCATTTGGGTTCCGTTAGCGATCAAGACCAATTTCTTCCAAGCAAATGTTGTCGAGCTTGATGGTTACTTTAAAATACAGTGCTAATGCGGCTGATGCGGCTGAAATAGTTGACTCATCGGAGTTACCGGCCCAAACTGATGATAGGTTTGCTTAGCGCGATGACATTTGCCACCCAATTCAGCTTTATATTAGTAAGATTACAGCCTCAATTGTGCCTTTTGGTGCCTGAAGTCTTCAGTATCCTTCCCCCTTCAATTCTCTCAAGTCACCAACCTATACCATCCAATATATGTCATCATGCCTGGCCGTCCGCTCCCTACGATCCCAACTCACGACGTTGCGTCTCGCAACAACAAGGAATCTTGCTATGTCACGATCGGCACCAACGTCTACGACATCACCAAGTTTCTCGATGGTCACCCAGGCGGAGGAGACCTGATACTTGAGTACGGAGGGAAAGATGTAACTAATATCATGCGAGATGAATACTCACACTCACACTCCGAATCCGCCTACGAAATTCTCAAGGACCATCTCATCGGCTTTGTAGCCAACGAAAAAGTGATGAAAGCTGTGATTGAGCACGATAAGCCCGAAGACATTGTCCCCTTTCCACCGAACGCGAATGGGTTGGCAGCATTGAAGGCGAGCGGAGTAGAGGGGGAGCTTGCACAAAATAAGCCGGTCTTCGCCGCCACTGGCATGTCAGGTGTGGAAGACTTGACGAGAGAGACGGACTTGAACGCCGATTACGAGACACACAGGTTCCTTGACTTGAACAAGCCTCTCCTGATGCAAGTATGGAATGGGGGCTTCAGCAAAGACTTCTACCTCAAGCAGGTACACATGCCGCGGTATTACACTGGTGGAGACTCGGCACCTTTGTTTGGCAATTTTCTTGAGCCATTGAGCAAGACAGCGTGGTATGTCATACCCATCTTCTGGCTGCCACCGGTCGCCTTCGGATCCTACCTCGCATACACAGGCCTTGAATCTTTCTTCCAAACTGCCGCCTATTGGTCAATCGGTCTCTTCCTGTGGACGCTCGTGGAATATGGACTACACAGGGGGTTGTTTCACGTGGATGGGTGAGTCATGCTTGCAACCGTTGTGACTGCTGGGCAGATTGCTAATAAACTGTAGCTACCTGCCAGACAATCGAGTTGGCATCACAGCCCATTTCCTCCTACACGGCATCCACCATTACCTTCCTATGGACAAATATCGTCTAGTCATGCCACCCACTCTCTTTATCGCCCTCGCCACCCCCTTCTACAAGCTTGCCCACACAGTCTTCTTCTATGACTGGTACGCGGCTATCGCTGTCTTCTGCGGGGGAATCTTTGGATACATCTGCTACGACATGACCCACTATTTCCTACATCATAAGCAGTGAGTCTGGAAAGCATCGTCAGTTTGGAAATCATGCTGACGCAGTCACAGACTTCCATCCTATTACCGCCAGCTCAAGGCCTACCACCTCCAGCACCATTGGTCGGACCACGAGAACGGCTTCGGCGTAACAAGCCGATTCTGGGATAAAGTTTTTGGCACTGAACTCGAAGCAAAAGCTGCGAAAGCGGCTTAGTCTTGAGCATGCCCGGCAGTTATACTAATTTGTTGCATCACCACAGGGTTCGAGGGTTGACTTGGGCACGGCTGGGGCGTTTGAGCGAGCATTGGTCAGTTCCCAGTTTCCTGTGCGCACTTGTACAGTGACCTTGAGATTGCATGTATCATATTCTCATGATCATTATTGTGCATCTCCTGCTGCTCTAATTTTATGCCGGGGTGGCGCAATCGTGCAAGTGCTCACCATGCACGCTTTTCCGCCTATCGCGCTTTCTTGATGTTGAATATTCTACAGATTCTTTATGCATATGAGAACCTCATACCACACTCCGCTTTCACTCAGAGAGAACCGAGGTAAGGTCCGTGCAGGGCTGTCATGTCGCGTATCTCTTATCTCAAGGAAAGACTCAATCACACACTACTGACCCATGCTTGCTGAGTTTCGCAATTGATTCGAAAACCCGTCGCTGAAGCTTGGGCCGATCGGATGACGCCACAGTGCGAGATTGTGCGTCCAAGTCCGGTACCATCATTATTCGAGAACTCGCCAAGCTCGGGGATCCTTTCTCCTCCGATGTCGTTGGTGCGCATAAGGGTGCGGCCCACCTAGCGTGGCCTGGCTCTCGGATAGTCCTGCAGGAACAGCATCATTCGCCCATCCGATTGGTACCACCCTCCACTCTTGATTCGATCATGCAAATACCAATGGCTGGCATGTGGAGGAGAGCTACAAGCACCCCGCAGTCTCCAATTCTTAATCATGGCATTTGCCTCCATGCGATTCTCAACTCCACTGCTGCACGCAGTGGCTTCAATGTGCAATGGATGACCCACACAATCCATTGCACGCGGCAGCAAGTGCTAAAAACCTCGGTCCTGCCTTCCTTGGGGTCGATTGGGCCGTCTTCTCTCTATCGACCATCACTGTCCTGATACGGCTGTACACTCGAACATGGATTACACACAACATCGGCTGGGACGATGCGATGATACTTCTTACCCAGGTGAGGCTACCGTATACCCTCTTGCCATGACGAACGCTAATTCAAAACTTGGCCAGGCGATCACCGCTGTCGGCAAAGGCTTCGTTGTGACAGAAGTAAGCTATGGACTCGGCCAACACAAAAGCGATCTATCTGAAGAAAACTACCGAAATTTCCTGAAATACTACTACTTCGACACCGCTCAGTTTTTCGTGGCGCTGGCCACCTGCAAGATTTCGATATGCCTATTCCTCTTACGCCTGTCACAATTCAACAAGCTGAAGCGAGTGCTATGGTCTCTGATAGTGTTTCTGATCATCACACACCTGATCTTCTTCCTCTTGATCGTCCTGCAATGCCACCCCATCCACAAAACATGGGACTTGGGCACACCAGGGACATGCTTCTCGCTACATCTAGTGGCGAACATCACCGTTGCTCAAGGAGGTGCGTCCACAACATGAACAACCAGCCACACAAAACAAAACACTAACGCGATCCCTTCCCTTAGTCATCTCATTCCTAACAGACTTCATCTGCGCCGCCTTCCCCCTCGTCCTCCTCCGCAACCTCAACATCCCGCGCCGCTCCAAACACGGCCTCTGCCTCCTCATGGGCCTGGGAATCATCACCGGCGCCATCGCCATCGCCCGCACAGCCACGGCCTACGAAATCGAATCCCCAGATCTATCCTGGGTCGCCGTCCCCACCTCTTTCACACGCATATTCGAAGTCAATATCGGCAACATCGCCGCCTGCGTGCCCGTGCTGAAGCCGTTTGCACGCTGGGTGCATGCGCGCTTTACGGGGAGGGATCCGCATCAGATTCTGCGGCGGAAGATCTCGGAGGCGGAGATGCATGCGAGGTGGTATAGGCGGCGGTGGCGGGAGGGGGGGCGGTATGGGGATGGGCAGGTGGGTGGGGAGTTGCCGCCTGGGGTTATGAAGATGACGGCGATGGGGGCGGAGGATCTGACTTTTCGGACTGAGACGGAGAGATCAGGGTCGATGGGGTTGCCTGTGCAAGGGTTTAGGAGGGGGGATGAGGAGGAGGAAGAGGAGGGTATACCTGATGTTCCTGATGTGCACGAGTCGCGGTATTACCGTTCGCATAGCGGGCCGCTGGGGGAGGTGCGGGATGTGAAGGATGTTGTATAGATATGTCGGAGCCTAGGCTAGGTTATTGGATATCATGCTCCAACCAAGCGAGACTTTCCATCTGAACGCGAGCCTGTAGAATGTTAGGCACAAATTGACGGTCTCGCATTCCATACTGGATGACATGCGCTATGTGCCTGCCATTTCAACTCCTTTCAGCATACTCCTACACCAATCGAAACGAACAGTGCCGAATGGCCTTTAGCGGCCTAGTTCGTTTTGGCAGATTTTTCTTGCTATCAGAGGCTGAGAAGTGTACACTTTCCCAGGAGCCAGTATATGATCTCCCCGGCTTGCAAACAACAAACCTTAGATAGATTGCTTTAGAGCACAAGGTAGTAAGTTTTGTCGCGATGGAGGCCTCCAAAAGCAGCCACGTATGCCGAGAAGAAACAATGGTATTAGCCTCTCGCTAAGCTATATATCGACAAGCAATGGTCGACATTACACCTCCTGCGCAGTAGCACCTCGATGGGCGCAGGCCGCAGGATATGCTATACGTACACCCACACCCCTCAAACACGATCAAACGTGATCGCAAACGCAGCACCCGGAATCCAAGGCTCCGCAACTCCCATCTCTCCATGCGCAAGTTCCCTCGCTCCGAAAGCGCCAACGTAGACACGCCAATAATCCAGCATGACGAAAACTTGTTCCCTCGTGATCTCCGATCCGGCTCCGAAGACCATGTAAAGAGTGACAGTTCCGTTATGGAAAGCGATCGAGTGGTTGCGTCGGAATGGAGCCTGGCCTTTGGCTATTATCTTTTCTTGAATCCTGAGGGTAGATGCTATGACGGATTTTGTGAGGGTGGAGTTTGACACGTGGCGACCGTATTCTTCGAATTTGGTCAGGATTGGATAATGGGGATAGGTCCAGGGAGTGTCAGGCCAACCGCCGCGGCGGAGAGGTTGCATCGGTGAGAGAGGCTGGTGATGATATTGTCGGTGAAGAAGAACTTGGCAGCTGGAGCACGGAGGAGTTGTGTGGGATGGAGAGTGCAGTAGACAAGCGAAGGATGGTTGAGCAGATAGCAAAGGAGAGGAGAGGCATCTTGGCGATTCATACCAGGTAGCGGAACACTGACCAGGACTCCACACTCGACGACTTTATGTGTTTACGAATGAGATTAAGGGCACCCTCACAAGATTTTCGTAGACGCGCTCTCGGATCTCGCAAGCCCTTTTACCCGACTTTTTGGTGCGCACATGCAGAGCATTTCCTGTTCACAATATTTGCTGAAAGTTTCATTCGAGAGTTTTGCTTTGACCAATTCTAATTGTCGCTTTTCCGACCCTGGACCTTCCGGTACTCTCGGCAGCTGAGACGAGGTATACCACAATCAAGTCTGGCGTATTTTTGCACCGCTTGCACCCCTCGCTGAGAGTTTCTAAAGCCTTGTTGCTGTGACAGGCCGAAGGTGACTTGCACGGGTACTCTCAGGCTTCTTGAATATGACCTGGAATGCGCCAAGAGGCACCCATGAATTAGGAGTTCCAATTTGGGCGTTGATTATTTCGACCAGTGTCCATGTCTCGTTGGCATAGAAGATCTCCAGGGGTGCAAGAGCAGCAAAACCCCATGCCCTGTCCATGACTGTCGTCCCGTGAAACCGATAGAGAAATTGATGATTCCAGCGTCGAGATAGATTGGCTTGGACTTTGTCCATATTGATCTATGAAGAAAGTATTCCCTTACACCTTTGATTCCTGCCACTATCTCGGGTCTTCGGCTGTTATCGAGCTCGTCTTCTTTTCGTCCATATTGATCGAACCGAATCTCGTATGCCTCTTGGGTAAACGTCCACGGCACTGGAGGCCAGTCGCCAAGGAGGTTGGTAACTGGGATGACGGGCTTTGTCGCGACAGACATCGATGGCAAGCGCAAGATGGAAACATAGTGAGGTAAGAAAAGCACTGCAGGGACTACAGTGAGGACCAATATCGACAGCTCTGACAATAGAGCAAACCGCATAGCGTTTTTGCAGCGTACATGCACAAAAAACATGAGAAGAGACTCAATTTTGGGTGGATGCAGAACGAATAAGTACAAGACGCTAGTAGCGATCCACTCTCAGACCTCTAGATGCGAAGATCACAAGAGCCGATACGCTCAAGCGTCAGGATGTTCCATACAGCGTACGGGTGGGGGCTGAACCCTCCCTTGTATCTCTTCGAGTGTCTCCATTCGGCTTGTCATCACCCACTTGCCACAGGCACAGTAGCTGGTCGAACGGATTGTCCCCACACGAGTCATTATTGGAAACGTTGTAGCCTGACTAGGGTGTACAGTAGGTAGCATACTCAACAGAGCCAGCCCATGAAAGTGTAAGATTGAAGCATAATAGAGAGATGCTGAGCCTGTCAGAGCCTGCGACGATTTTGCTGGCGTTTCCAGCACCACGCTTTTCCCCATCCGCTCTTAGCGCATCTTTCGGCGATAAACAACCGTCACGTCTCCCGCCATGTCCGCCTTTGCGCCGGGCAGCACTCTGCACTCACCAGCAAGATGACAGACCCAACTCGACAATCAGACGCGCTGCTTACCGAGCACTTTCAATACACACCACTGGTATGCCCGTGTGGCCCCTACCGCATCCTCAATGCCTGCTAAATCACCACCCAGTCACTGATTGACGACATCATCAATGCAGTAAACACCATCATCTATCAAGCCATCGAGGCTCTCGAGAATGGTCTGCTTCAGATACCACCCAAGTCCCTCGGGTTCGGACGTGATCACTCTTCCTCTACCCTCTCCATACCGGATGCAGATGGCGACCTCGAATACCCCGAGGCAAGCGCCGAGATAGAAAACGGCGTGCATCAGCTTGAAACGCTGTTGGAATCGACCGTCGATAAAGCTTTCGATCAATTTGAGATATACACCCTAAGAAACATCCTAACGATCCCGGATAATCTCGCACCGTGGATGCGATTGGGTCATTATGAGGTGGGATCCCCCTCTATAGCCAGAATCCCATTTTATCGGGTCTTACCCCAGTGCTGATATTCAGTGTAGAACCTCCAATTACCAATCTCGCCCTCATCACCAACGCCCGAATCAATCCTCCTTCTCCGGCGACAACTTCAAGAAACCAAGAAACTAAACCAAGCACTTCGCTCCACACACACTCGCAACGCAGCCATCCTCGCCCAGCTCAACACCATTCTTTCCCCTTCAGCCTCCACGCACGCCTCCTCCCTCGCCTTCCTCACATCCCCTACAAACCCCGCCGCACAAACCCTCAACCTCTCGTTCTCACAACCATCAAAAGAAATCAGACCACTCACCACAAATGCGCAATTCGCTACAAGTCAACTACCAGCCTTACGTGAGCTGGTGGCGCAATTGAGACCGAAGATGCAGGGTCTTAGAGATGGCGCTGGACGCGGTGGAGATTGGGACAGTAAGAGGGAAGAGCGGAGAGCGTATATTGAGAGTGGGACTAGGAGGATTGTTGGGAAGGGGGTTGCAGGAGGTGAAGAGATGGGGGGAGAGAGGAGGGGGAAGGATGAGGTGGAGGGGTTGGAGGGGTTGCTCAAGGGGATGGAAGAATAGGACGGATATCAAGTCGTTTCATCGCACTGAGAGGCTAGGCTCATATCACGAGGGTGGCTCCATTGATCTTGTCTCTAATTTTGAGCATCTAAACCATTATGTCATTAAGGCTCCCTGGTCCTCCTCCGCTTTGTAGGCATGCCCTCATCGAGATTCTCAGCTTGATCCCCAGTCTTCTGGGACTCATCCAATCCGTATATCTCGACGGGCGCTCCTGCCTTCCCTCACTTCTCAGAGTCGCGTCTCACACTGCCCTTCTTCTTGCGTCCTTTCCACGTCCGCTTGCTCACCCCTTCCTCCCCACGTTCTCCAACCTCTGGCCTCACAACAACCATATCCAGCGAGCGTTCCTCTAGTACCTTCTTCGTTCTCGCCCACGGCACACCAAATTTCCCACTATTGATCCTCACAGCCCTGCATTGCCCCAAGAGATTCTCAGGCTTCTGCTTTCTCATTTCGTCAATCTGTGAAGTGAGATCGTCTAATGCAGCCTTTGTATTCTTGAGAATGGTGTCCGGTGGGTCGACAGTCTTGCCATAGCCATGTGAAGTGAAAAGACATGCTACGTAGCGATCGTCCTGGTGTGATGGTGGGTTGCTGCCAGTGATGCAAGAGTGGGGCGGTATCAGAAGGGTGGTTCCGACGATAGACGGTGTTTTCTTAGACAAGCAGTGAGAGTGGTATTCTTTGTATGCCTTCGGAAACTTGAAGGCATCAGTAAGTGAGAAAAGAGTCTAGGACGGATATTGGGCCAACATACCCGCTTCTTGAAAGCGACAGCTACACCGCTACCCCAGACGCCTTTGGCATTGCAGGCATCTACTGCATGTCAGCTGATATTTCAGATTTGGACGAGGAGGCTGGACGTACGAATCAAGATGCTGTTGGGCGGGCTGTTGAAGATGTCGCCGACCTCTTCGGTGATGATTGCCATCGCGGGCGTAAAGGAAGTATCAGTTCGGCGGAACGTTGTAGAGTATTACTAAGTTCGGCTTGCAAACAAAAAGTGATGATTATGAGGGTAATGTGCTCGCAATACTTGACGCTTCTGGGGCTGGTATAGCTTCGGCTTGCCCGAGTCTGCTGAGTGGGTGTGATAGACCGTGCCCCAGAAACTCAACACATGCCTTAAAGTACTAAAGGTTCCCTTTCAAAAGCTGTGATGTTTGATCATTCGGAGATCGTGCCCAGTTGGATGCCATTTCCTTTGGCAGCTAGCCTGTCCCACCCAAAGTGAAGCTGCTGCCAAGATCGGCCAGATTGACAGCGCTACCACTTCGAGTCGGCTCCCTGTTCACAACACTCATGCTAGCTATTGATAGCAAGAAGACAGTGCTAGAATGTATTCAGTCGTATTTGGTTTGGAGAGACGATGGAGATACACGTGATTAGCGGCTAGGCGCATCGAAGATCGCTCTCGACGCAGCACGCTAGAACTTCCCCCCGCGTGCCGGCCTCCCGGCGTTATCTTTCGTCTTGCATTGCCGTCTTCATCATAGCTGCAGCTCCCTCATCTCTGCCCGTTTGACTGGTCCATCCCCTCATACCTCGCGTCTGCTATTACGGCTATTCGATATGACAAGCACGATGCCGTCACTCCAACCGGCGAGTTCTATGTGCTTCATTCGAGGTACCCGTACTCCTCCAGGAAAAGTCCGACCTTTCTCTTTCAATAATTGCGATTCTTCCACAAACAATTTCTACCTCAAAGACCCTCCTAATGCTCAAGCATGGCCGCCCCGGAGATCAAAGGCTATAGCGACGATGGCAGGCTCGCAGAACACATCTCAGATACTTCCATTGACAATGGGCCTACAGCAAGGAGCAGACGAGAGCCTCCCGAACTTGTGAGGCACCTAGCGCCAGAAGAAAGAGCGCGCCTTGAAAAGGCCTTGACTCGAAAGATCGATACACGCCTGCTTCCCATGCTCATTCTTATCTACATCATGAACTATGTGGATCGCAACAATATTGCAGCGGCACGCTTGGCTGGCCTACAAGATCCAAAGTCAAAGGGGGGCATCGACCTTACAAGCACTCAGTATCTGACCGCATTGAGCATTTTGTTTGTCGGATATTTGCTTATGCAGATCCCATCAAACCTGTTTTTGAATAAGATTGGGAAACCAGCAATATACCTCCCAACCGTTATGATCTTATGGGGTGTCATATCAGCAGCGACAGCAGGTGCCCAAAGCTATGGTGGTCTCATTGCGATCAGGTTCTTCCTCGGATTTGTTGAGGCTGCATACTTCCCAGGATGCTTATTCTTCCTCTCCTGTTGGTACACTCGCAAAGAATTAGGCTTCAGGACCGCCCTCCTCTACTCAGGGTCCTTGCTTTCCGGAGCGTTTTCGGGGTTGATATCCGCTGGCATCAAGAATGGATTGGATGGGGCTCGAGGCCTACGTGCGTGGCGGTGGCTTTTCATAATTGAGGGTGTCATCACCATCTTCATCGCGTTTTTTGCCTACTTTGCCTTGCCAAATTTCCCTCGCACCACCACCTGGCTCACAGAGGATGAACGCCAATTGGCAATATGGCGTCTGGATGAAGACATTGGCGAAGATGACTGGGTTGACTCACAGCATCAAAACTTCTTCCACGGCCTGAAGCTCGCTTTTCAGGATATCAAAATGTGGATTCTTGTAGGACAAGTCAATCGGCCCGCTGTTACTACTTCGCTGACCTGACTAGATGGTAATTCTCTTCGGCTTCGTCGCAGCAGGAACCGTTACAAATCTATTCCCCACTGTGGTCGCCACGCTCGGCTACTCAAGCGTCATTTCACTACTACTCACTGTACCTCCATACGCCCTAGCCGTCATAACATCCTTCTTGAACGCATGGCACGCCGACAAAACAGGCGAACGATATTTTCATATCACGCTACCCCTTTACTTCGCGGTCATTGCCTTCATCATTGCCGCATCGACCACCGCCGTTGGACCTAGATACTTTGCCATGATGCTGATGCCGGCTGGTGTCTACACAGGATACGTCGTGGCGCTGGGTTGGATATCAAACACATTGCCAAGACCCCCTGCAAAGGTAGGCCACCTACAACTAACATCGACTACTTGGCTAAAAGTATGTACAGCGTGCCGCTGCTCTAGGAGCCATCAACGCCGTCTCGAATTGTTCGTCGATCTACGCTTCATACATGTACCCCGAAGGAGCAGGACCACGATACATAGTCGCTATGAGCGTGAACTGCGTGATGGCTTTCATGGCGATATGTATGGCTACGTTACTGCGCTTCATCCTTGTCAGACTCAACAAGAAACTTGATCGTGGCGAGGTAGTGAAGGGTGCCATTGCTGTAGGAGAAGCTGTGCCTGGTGAAGCAAGTCGAAGGGGTTTCAGGTTCGTTCTGTGAGCCGAGTGTTTGTCTACTTCATAATTTCATGAATAACCAATCTAAAATATATCATCTATTGGTGGACAGCCACTACTACACGTTGTCCTCTATGTCTATTGGCTGCATTGCCTCTAGACTTCCCGCGCTACTGTGCCATAAATCCAGTCGCTGGTCGATATCCCTTTTGTCCCTACCATGCAGCAGTGGCGGAGACTTGTGCCATTCGTTGCACACCATCCTACAGAAGCGACTACCCTCTGAGATGTTTTCCACCCAGCTATAGCCTTTATGTCGATATCCTTCGCCAATCGAAACGGATTTCGACAAGATCTCGTATGCGAAAACCCTAACATCAAGTGGTCCAATTCCTCGAACTTGGCACTGACTATCTCAACCCTCCATATCCCCAACACCCCCTGAATCTCCTTTCCCCACCCTCCACAAGTACACATTCGTCGTCAATACTCAAACACCTCCATCCAGCCCAACACAACAAGACAAAGTCGTCATAGAAACATACCCCCAGTCCGGCAGTAAGAGGTATAAATGAGTAATTGGCGGAGCATCTCAGAAATTTTAGAATGGCTAAGAGATAGCTTGCAGATCTCATTTCACTTAAATATGGCTGTTATAAGAGCTATTACGATAGGAGATATTGTTCGTGCGTACGTGGAAGATTCGGGTTCCGCAAAACTGTCCGTGCTTAACCTGGACCCAAGAAGACCGGTAATCACAGCTTCCTAGGCTTAGATATGTAGGTCTCATTCATATATAGCCTCAACTTCTCCCATCTCTTTCCCATCTATCTCCGACGAGAAGCTCATTATTGCCGAGTCAAACCTTATGTTGATATTGTATTGCACCTTGTAACGCTTACGACCATCTCGTCCAATCACTCGCCTGAAGTTTTGTCTCGGCACACCTTTGAAATCGGCGTTTATCACGCAACTGACCGTCGTGAGTCCTTGATATAAAAAACATCAGCGGACTGTCATACTCGGCGAGAATTGGCACTGTTTCCGATTGATATGACTGCTCACCTGGAGTCGGGTATTTCGGGGGCTCGATGGACTCAGACTCGATCAGGTTGTGCTTGAATAGCAGCTGGTGCTCGGTGTAGTCCTCCCGCAAAATATGATAGAATGGAACAGAGATTCGCTGCCCGCGCTGTAGATTTTCACCCTGTCATACAGCTATCAGCGTTGGACACGCAATGGTCCCACTCGGCTAATGTACCATACGTATATACCATTTCATCTTTAGGACTTCATAGCCCTTCCGATCGCCGTCCCAGATCTTGGGCTGGCCTGCGTCGTCATCTGTCCACGATGCAGGGACGGAGAAGCCACAATGCCGCGTTGCTACTGTCGAAGTAACGACTGCCTTTCCCGGCTCTTGGCTTAGCACTGCGCCTCTAGCTTTGCGTTAGATGACTTCAAGCTTTGTGTTGGCTGTCTCACCTGACAATGGCGTAGCTGTCGCTGGTTTGGTCAGATATAAGTCGTAGATAATGCATTTGCGAAGGGTCGTGATAACTCACTTGTCTGCGGGACGAGGAATCTGTATATCGGGAAGAAGCTTTCGAAGAGACTCTTTCAGATAATTGCTCGAGGCAAAACCGCCGACCAGGAAGATTGCCTGCCTCTTATCAGCTTATGCTCAACGCTTCCGATATCCCACAATATCGCGTAGCTCTACCTTGATTTCTTCGCTTCTAGTATGGTTCTCATCTCTGCGTTTGCTACGGACTAATTCGACCTGCGCCTTTACGAGGTCGTTGATCTTTGCAACTAACGGCAGGAAAATTTCGAGTAAAATCTCTCTAGGCGGGGAGCCATAAGCTCTCGAGCTCCAAAGAAGTTCGGATCAATAAGCCTTACCTAGTGACTTTGAAGCAATCAGAGACAATGTTCATATGCGGATTATCCGTTAGACCAGCCCCTGGAAACTCTACAGAATAGACCTGGTCCTCATGTGACATGAAGTTTGGCTTGATAATATCTTCAAAGTATTGCATGGCGATGCGGTAGGACTTATGCTCTCGCAATTTGTAGTATTGATCTAGTCCAACAGCATTCTTGATGGTCTCCTCAAACCCCTTGTTGATCATGAGTGATCCAGCTAAGGCGCCTAATGGTCGTTATAAGCAAATTTTGAGCCCAGGGGCCGGGTAATTCTAATACCTGAACCTAGAACCAGCTCTCTGAGCTCGGGTGGATCGAGCTTTGTGATCTCATATGAGATCAGATCAACGATTTTGCCACCGGCATTACAGAGGACGAAAGCATCACCAGCCTTGTGGACTGTTAGAGACTAAGTTTTGAGACGAAATAGTAGACATACATCAAGAACTCTGTACTTGAGATTGTGCGATACGTGCGTAGCCGCAGCTTCAGGTGCTTTAATAAGCGTGGTCGAATGCATGCCTGCTGTCTTCGCAGCCTACTCGCATTGGATACGTCAGCCATTTCTCATAATTATGTGTCGGAAGGGGTATATGTGCATACACGCATAAGGCCGTCCTTGGCTCTGTCCGGCCAGAAGGCCGGAACAGAGAGAACGAATTTTTTCTGTAGCATCGAAAGGTCTCTTCCTTTCCGAGTCGCTCCAATCTTGGACAAGGCGTATTTATATAGCGTTTCGATATAGTCCGCTGCGACATGGATGGCCGGTTTCCCTAGGCGCTGAAGCTTGGCTTGTGTATCGGACGGGGGCACATAGAATGGCACAGAATGACCAGGGTCAAGGAGTAGCTTGATGTCTTCAGCTCCGTCCGTGAAAGACGAATATGAGAGCTCATATCTCCAAGCCAATACTCGTCCAGAAGTTTCTTCGTATTGTACGAATGTGGGCACTTTGGGTTCGTTGATTCCTTCAGCGCCAGGCCAGTCTGTGACCATGATAAGTTCAGCTTCCTTGACCCCTGGAAAGAGATAAGCTAGGCCACTGAAGGTGGTACCGAACTCAAGTCCAATGATGAGCTCGTTGGAATCTTAAGGGAAGCTCAAGCCAGTGAAAGCACCCTCCATGGCTTTGCTGGACGTTTGGACATGTGCTGAATCCGGCTCAACTGCTGAATTGACACGGAACCTCTTGTCCCTCTCTTCCAGGTCACAGCGTAACTTGGCCACTTCTGCCGACCCTTTGGGAGGCTTAAAACGGCTCTTATCTTGCGACGCCGAAATAGCATCGAATATCTCGACCTGGTTACATAAATTCTCGTTCAATTTACATAAGAGCGAGAGGCTCTCGTCCATTTTGGTAACAATAACCCTGTTCATGATTAGGACTATGAATGAGCTAAGCACTGACGTGCTTAGCTACATGAGGCGGAGAAAAGAGATAACGAAACGAGTAGAAAACTGTGCGACCCACTTGTCCGATGATGTAGCCATAGTCTCTTCAAAGTCAATAAGCAGAACGTTAAGGAAGTCGCTCAGATAGAGACGCATAACGCAAGCAGCCTGCTGGTTGTTGACCTCAAGGTCCTTCAACGCTCCATTTTCCAGGCCAATGTCTTCTGCCCAGAACCTCTGTCGTAGGACAATGTCATCCACAATTGTTGCAGTCACCTTACTATCCTGATCTGAGGTTTTCTCAAGTAGCAAGATCAATTGTCCCTGAACTAGCCTATACAACGCAAGTAACGGGAATGAGTGCCACTCCATAGCCGTTTGATGTTGATAATGGCAGTGGTAAGCGAAGAGAGGAGTGTCGTTTGCCCCACCACGCCCGCGAAGCTAGCCAAAAGTGGCGCACTAGCCACTTTCGACACCTAGCAGACTTTCCATATTCAGATTAGACTGCCACAAAAGTACGGTCAAGAACTGTCCGAGTCCTTTTCTGAGGTCACAATTCCATCACATCTTGAGCACGGGAAGGGACAGCCATAATCTTAGCGAGCTGTCCTTGCCCTGATATAGCACTTGGCAAGTTGTCAACGGTCCGTTTTTAAGCCAACACGCCGGATCAAACTCGGTCTTTACGCCGGTTTCATAGAATGTTTGACCCACTATCAGCGCTAGCCTGCATAGGCTTCTCAATTGGAGCCCTCAGCTTTCTGGCTAACACTGTGTCCAAAATTGATGAGAGAGCTGAGGAAATGCGGGAGTGCAAAAGTCGTCTGCGGTCTTTCCATTGGCGTTTGCAAGAGTTATACCTCAAATTTGCTGCGTGGCAAACGATTTGGCTAGGCAAAAAGCCTTTCCGCGACGAGACGTACATTGATTTTTGGGGTTCCAAGACATTTGAAGATATTCACATCGTGATGGGAGAAATCTTGAAAGTGTCGAAGCAGATAGAAAGGCTTCTTCGTATGACCTCATGCTTAGACAAGGAACAGTCCAATGCTTGGGTACATCTCTTGAATCTTGATCCTTTCAGACTCGCCGAGGCAAGACCAATGGAAGTTGAGAAGATCAAGCTGATGCAGAAAATTGGCTTCACACTTTTCCGAAATGGGTCCCTCCTGGAGAAGATCGCCCGGTTGAGAAGCCAGATCGATGGACTCGAGAACATCAGTCAGCTGTCGTATCGAATGAGGCATCACAAAGATCCGAACACGAAAGTCACCCATGAAGAGCTGCTTAATGCGTCAAAAATTAAGATCTTCATCGACGATGTGTCTCGTTATGCGTGTTCACTGTACACTTTGCAGCAGTCCGAAGAGCAACATATACGTTGGGCCCTGGAGCTTAGTCCTCCCGAAGTCGAACAGGCGCTTGATCCGTGGAACGAGCCAGATACCACATACCTGGACTTCTTTATTCGTAACATTGGGCAAGCCCACCAGCGAAAAGCAAAACGGTTCCGAGTCTTTGTTCTCGGCGACTTGGGTGACATACAAACAACATCGATAAAAACGTTTAGCAAGATCCACGAGATCCTTAGAGATGAGGTTGATACAGTACTGGAGGATGGACCTGAGCTGTTCAATCTTCTGGAGGAACCGAAATCTCGGTCAAAACCATTTCGGAAGATGCTGACGGAAGGCATTCTGTCGGGGCCAAATAGGAAAAGTTTCGATGTTGAGCGTGCAGAGTTGGCTTACGGCCTCGCCCATTGGTTCGTCATGCTTTGGAACACACCTTGGTCCTGGAACTTGTGCAGTTGCGGTATCCGCTGCACACGCTTGGTAAAGTCCAGCACTCGTCATGCCTTCGATCCTAGAATTGGTGGTCCACATTGGGCCCCGGAGTGCCACCCTGCCAATTTTGCAAACAGGAGATTGTTATTGTTAGGAATCACGCTAGCAGAAATCGCACTCACCGTACCTATCAGTGTGAAACCTGATGGTCATAGTCTGATGTTTACTATGGGGGAGAGATGGATTACAGGAAGATCCTTAGCGGATAAGATAAGGAAGCAATGTGGTAGGGACACTATCACCAAAGCGGTCCGATATTGCCTAGAATACGAAGACAGGAAACCAGAAAGTACTCTCCGGCCTGAAGACTTCGAGGACTATCGTCAAAACATCCTGCTCCCGTAATTAACGACTTCCAAAGCGATATGTTAGATCTACTAATCTTGACTCTAGGCTAGAAAAGTATCATCGCATTGTTACCGAGTACTCCCTAAGCTTGAGTGGACAACGATTGCGGCGGCAGGAACATATCGATGCCTACTATAATGAGATCGAAGAAGATAGCGTCTCATAAGAGGAACTTTTAGACAAACCGACAGACTTTCTAGGACGTTGTCCATCGTTACGTGAAGTGTCTCCATTAACGAAAAGCCTCTGACTGTTTTCGAATTATGCATGTGCTTGCTAAAGGTGGCTTGATCCCTTGAAAGCCCCGGATAGCGAAGGTAGACAGTTTCTTCTATTAAGGTGATAATAAACCTACCTAGAAGATCTGAAGGGACAAGGTCGATAAGCGGAGGTCCACTTTTAGCTTTCTGTGAAGTAGGGGAAAGCTTCACGAGAATGAAGTCTTGAGTGACTGAGTGCCAGAGCGAAGAAGTGAACAAACTGTGTGAAAAACATTTAAGTAATGCTTGTAGACCGGACTCCTTAGAGGCGGCTGCAGGAGATACTAGCCCGTTGTAGTTAGGTGAATCCATCGTGGTCTTGGCAAATCGGATCTGCCAGATCTACCTCCAATTGTAGGACGGCGTAGTATCCTACCATCATTCCACAACCGATTCTATATCTCTCTACTCAGCCCGGATCTGTCATAGTCTCAAATTACTACAGCCTCAAAGACTGCGAACTCAAAAGCAACTCTACCTCATTCGCTCATTTAACGAAGCGCGCGCTTGCAGAAGGTCAAGGCTTCAATGAAGCCGCAGTCAGCAACGTGGCCTCTGATCAAACATCATGCCAGCGAACATGATCTGGTATACACTGCCTCTTTGCAGTAACAGAGACTGTGTGAAGGATTGACTGGAGTGTAAAGACCCTGGCCATGAGATTCCTGGGCTTTGCAGCCAGGCGCAGTGGTGGCTCCGGCTCCTGCTCCTGGTCCACCGTGTGGAAGGATCGAAGATACGCAGAATTCGAGGATCGCTTCTCGCAAGCTGCATTTCGCGGCCGAGGCTGGTCCAATAATATTCGACTCCACTGGTAGCAGCATACGTCGGTGGATGGAATGAAACACAGGTCAGCGCTTAGGGGGACATTCAATCAACTCCTGGCCGAGAACTTCAATGCTTCTTGACGCTGTGCCGTTTGTTGCGGCTTCTTGATTGACCCAACGGATTCAAGCTTGGACCCCTTGTGGTGTCAGGCTAGAGTTTGAGAAATTGTACAGCCTCGAGTTTCATCCTTCGCTAAGCCGCCAAGGATCAAACCGCAGCTACTGAGCAACATCGGCGCCGCACAAGCTATGCTATTTATTGCCGTGTCGAAGGAAGATAAGTACTCAAGACTCCTTTTGTACTGTTTCCGTCGCAATCTAGTGAGGCCTTTCAGAATCATCGAATAATATTCTTCTTTGTTCTTTCAAGGCGAAATCTCCTCGACGTATCCCAGCAACATACCGTTTCCAGCCCATTCTGCGATACTCTGTAACATCCTACATTTCCCAAATTCTCTACTTCCATCTGCTTGCCGAACATCATGTTTACACAAAGTCTCCTCACAACCGCGCTCCTCGCAGCAACCTATGTCGCGGCAGACCAAGTAGACCAAGTAGACCAAGCAGTTCGTACCCAAGTCCAAAATCCGAGTTTCTACCTAACCCCCAACCAGTTATCCAAGGTCGGCAGCGAGGCCGAATCCATCGCGCTCCAAAACACCGTCGCCGCAAACGCGCTCTATAGCTGGCACGCGACAGAAACCGCCGTCTCCGACAACAACATTAAAGCTCAAGGTGCAGACTACTTCGATGCCTTCCTCACCGCTACCGCCACCGCTCTCCCTGCCTACGTGACCGCTCTTCCCACATCCCTCCAACCCTACGTCTCATCCCTCCTTGTTGGAGAAGCGAGCCTCGTGGCAACGGAGGTGGCACCTGTCGTCTCTAGCGAAATGGCATCGGCGTCCGCTTTGGTCAATTCAGCAAACTCTAGTTCTACGACGACAGCCATTGGGACGCTCGCAACAAGTGGCATTCCGAGCAATTCGGCCAATGCGACAGCATCGCAAACGGGTGCAACGCCTGGATCACCTACGGCGCCATCAAATCCACCAATTCCCAAGAGTTCCAGCGGGGCGGGGAGGAACGGGGTCCTTGTTGCTGCGGGAGTGGTAGGCGTGGGACTGGCAGGGTTCATGAGTTTGTTGTAAAGTATCAGACGTGTGACCGCGGATCTAGAGGAAAGAGACGACGTTTCATTGGATTTTTTTGCATATCTGAGCATAGGCGTTGTGGGTCTATACCTGGAGGTTCGTGTCACTTCGTGAAATTGAGACATTCTTACTGTTGTACATGGGATCATATTCTATAACACGTTCAAGCTGAAATTGCTATCAACATCACTCAGTCCATCCCCTCCTCATCTTCCCTTTCCGCCCCCTTTCAGATAATTCTCGGGGCCTCTCGCCTGATAATTACCTCACTCACAGTCCCCTTTCCCAAGCGTCCAGTGTTTACCACGCACAGAACAAATTGATGATCGCACAGCCTCCACCAGGAATGCATCCAGGAACCTCAATTCCATCATAACACTACCGAATGCCTCCCTAATTAAAAATCAATCATCACGCATACCTCCAACAAAGGACGCAAGAGATAACGACCCTCCCAACGCATCCCATCTAAGCTAGCGAAAAGCATCCTACTACTAACCCGCGACATGCGCTCTCCAACCAACATAAAATTCAAAGATGCTTGCACTAATCTGAATCAAATCTCTTGCTCAATCATTAGCAGCCTTATTCCCAACAAGACAAGAATCCTCTACAAAGCAAAGTAATCACTTCCAACTTCATCCTAGCTTTCGGCTCCGCTTATATCATAGATCCCATAATCCCGCGAAGATACTCTAGAACTCATCTCCATGCAAGTCAAACCACCTCCATAAACCACGCCTTGCCCTCCGCCCCTCAACAGCCACAACCACAACCACAACCCTACCACATCCGCCCTACAAAACTCCACTCAATCCAACCAATCTTCATCAATCCAATCCAGAACAAAGCACCCATAAACCTAAACAAAAAGCTGCACCCTCTACATCCCCAAAACACCTCTTGCACCCATAAAGAAAGACCCATACCACCACACCTCTCG
>JAABUK010004780.1_pt1 | contig 21733 bp, 24 predicted proteins | sample 5559141 | NCBI WGS metagenome assembly JAABUK01 (sample SAMN10711869, study PRJNA513367) | rock metagenome | isolation source: Antarctica rocks | place: Antarctica: Victoria Land, Pudding Butte nord | collected 2016-01-03
GCGTCTCCGCGGACCCTCGGCATGTGGATGGAGCTGTTTGTCCAATATCAATGTCACGCTGTCAATCTCGTCACGATCGGCCACCGACGCTGCCCACCGGCGTCAACCACTTCGTGACGAGGTGTGTGCGTGGATGATTCACGTTTCATAAAACGCGCAAAACGCGCAAACCTCCTCAATAAACCCTGGGTCTTCCGCACTTGAGGTGAAAGGCAGCCTCGACCTACAACAGGTTGGGGTGATCGCTGGCGGATCCTCCCATCGCTGGCCAGCTTCACCTAAAGTGATACTGCTGGCGAATTCCTGTGGGGGGAATTGAGCCGCTCCAAGCGAGCATGAGCGGGGCGGCCAATGGGCTCCACTTTGCGGTTCCGAGACGCCACGGAGGCTGCATCCGCGCCCGGTTCTGAATTCGCCAGCAGTCGTCTGGAGCCTGCGGCTCACCCCCACGCATGAAAATAGAGGCGCCAGGGTATGCTGCCGGGCGTGAGCGGAGCGGGACCGCAGGTCGTTCCGATCATTGGTGTCTGGTGAGCCCGACCAACCGTCTGACCGGAGACGCCCACGGGCGCACCCCCAACTGCTGCCATCGAGCGCGTCGGTTAGTTTCTGACCATGGGGCGTCTCGTCCCGATCCCTCCGCAGGCAACGAGAACGGTCACGGGAGGTGAGGCGGATGGAGGCGGTATTCGCGGCGTGCGCGGGGTTGGACGTTCACAAGCGGACGGTGGTGGCCTGTCGGGTCGTCGGGAGCAGTCGGGAAACCCGCACCTTCGGCACGACCACCGGCGAGTTGCTCAAGCGGTCGGACTGGCTGGCCGAGGTGGGCATCACGCCCGCGGGGATCGAGCGCACCGGCGAGTTCTGGCGGCCGGTCCCCAACGTCCTGGAGGGGTGCGTCGAGGTCTGGCTGCTCAACGCCCAGCACATCAAGGCGGTGCCGGGCAGGAAGACCGACGTGGCCGATGCGGAATGGATCGCTCAGCTGATGCGGCACGGCTTGGTCCGTCCCAGCTTCATCCCTCCTCGCGCGCAGCGCGACTTGCGGGAACTCACTCGGCATCGCACCAACTTCGTCCGCGAGCGCGCCACCCTGATCCATCGGGTACAGAAGGTGCTCGAGGGCACGAACATCACGCTGGCGTCGGTCGCAACCGACGTGCTCGGCTTGTCCGGGCGCGACATGCTCGCGGCAATCGCGGCTGGCGAGAGCGACGCGGTGGCCCTCGCGGACCTGGCCCGCGGCAAGTTGCGTGCGAAGCGGGCGGAGTTGGAGGCGGCGCTCACCGGACGCGTGCGGCCGCACCACCGGTTCCTGCTCACCGAACTGCTGGTGCAGATCGAGCGCGTCGAGGAGACGATCGCGCGCTTCGACGCTCAAATCGTGGCCCTGTGCGAGGCGGATGAGACGGAGGCCGTGGTCCAACTCCTGGACACGATCCCCGGCGTCGGTCGCCTCACTGCGGAGATGCTGGTCGCGGAGGTCGGCACGGACATGAGCCGCTTTCCCACGGCCGGGCATCTGGCAAGCTGGGCGGGGATGTGCCCGGGCAACAACGAGAGCGCCGGCAAGCACCGTTCAGGCCGGACGCGGCAGGGCAACGTCTGGCTGCGCTCGGCGATGGTGGCGGCCGCCCAGTCGGCCGTCCGCAGTCGCAAGACGTCGTTCTGGGCGCCATACCAGCGACTCAAGGCCAGGCGCGGCGTCAAGCGGGCGATCCTGGCCGTCGCCCACGCGATGCTGGTGTGCGCCTACCACATCATCCTGCGCCGGGAGCCCTACCGTGAACTGGGACCCGACTACTACGAGCGACGCCAGCCCGCCGCCACCGCCCGCAAGCTAACCCAGCGACTCCGCGACTTGGGCTTTGAGGTCCTCATCACGCCACGCCAGGTGTCGGACGCGCAGCCGGGTCCCGTACCCGGATTTTCAGGTTAGTATCGAAAGTGCGGGAGAGCCACCACTCTCTGAGGAGGTGTGTTCCCGCCGCCTCATGTCCCGGCACGTTGCAATAGAATCGGTAGACGCCCGCCGGCGCGGTGATGACGAGGCGACGCGTTTCACCAGGTGAGACGTCTTCGCTGATTCGAAGTACATCGATGCTGAAGTTGTGCAAGAGCTTGCCCGGGTTCTTGAGAACGATCGTGACCGGGGCGTTTGCTGCGATCGTCATCTCGGCCGGCTGATACGTCATGTCGACGAGTTCAATCGCCATCGCGCCGCCCGCCGGGACCGCCGTCACGGTTACGGTGGCTGGCGGGGTGACGCCGGCATCGCGCTCGGACACTAGATATGAACGCCGCTCTGGGGATTTCATGAAGGGAACGGGGGAGCAGATGACGCCTGACAAAGCATTAGGGAAGGGGATGCGCATCCGCGGTCGCCATAAAGTGTGCGACTTGGTCAAAATCGATGATGCCTGCGTCGGAGCCTAGGCCGGTGATGACGAGCCCGCCGGCGGCCGAACCAAGCTGGCCGGCCCGTTCCACGTCCCAGCCAAGAGTCAGCCCGGTGATGAAGCCGGCGCAGTAGGCGTCGCCGCAGCCGGTCGAGTCGACCACCTTCGCCCGATAGGCCGGAATTCGGATTTCGCGGACCTCGCCGCCGTCGAGCCAGGCGATGCTGCTGCCGGCGTCGCCCATCTTGAAGACGGTGTGTTTCGCGCCGCGATCCAGGAACGCTCGGGCGACTTCTAGCCGGTCGGCCTCACGCTTAGCGAGGATAAGGCGTGCTTCATCCAAGCCCGGCATGAAGTAGTCGACGTACGGCAGGCACGGTTCAAGAATCCCAAGCATATCCGGCCGGGGGATGGCGATCAGATCAAGCGTGGTCGTCACCCCGTGCGCCTTCGCATGTTGGAGCACGCATGCGCTGGGTTCCCCATCGAGCTTCGGCATCAGGTAGGCGCCGCCGAGGTGGAGCACGTCCGCCGTCTCGATGGCCCCAAGGTCGACATCGTCGAACGTCAGTTCGCCATTCGCGCCGAGGACGTGCAGCGCGGGGCGCTCGCCGTTCGGCCGAATAGGAAGCATCGTCGCGGATGTTTGGACCCCGTCCTTGATTCGGAGCCGGCTCGTGTCGATTCCATACCTCGTCATTGTGTCGCGGATGAAATCTCCCGCCGCGTCCCGCCCAATCGCGCCCATGGCGATCACGTTCACGCCAAGTTTTGCGAGGTCGACAGCGGTCCCAGCGGCCGTTCCCGCTACGGTCAATCGGATCTCCTCCAGCAAATCGACATCCTGGCCCGGAGGGATCCGGCTGACCGGCCGGCCGAGCACATCGAGAATATGAATACCGAGACACACCACCGTTGCCATGACGAGATCTCCCTGCGCGATATGGCTGTCAACGGGCCCAATTTTCAAAATCGCGACCATCGAAGGGAAGCGTGAAATGCCCTTCAGAAGCCGTGACGGCACGTTTTCGACGTTGGCTGCTCGTTCGGCGAATTGACGAGTGGACCACGAGCTTCTCTATGGAAGCTTGCCGGAAACGCCACCAATTCTTGCTCGAATCGCTTCCTTCAAAACCATTGCGAATCCGGCCGGGCTCCATGCCGAACGACCGACGAAGAGGCCATCGAGATCCGGCAGCGCGGCGAAGCTCGCCGCGTTTTGGACGTTGACGCTGCCTCCGTAGAGCACGGGTGCCGCAACATCTCGTTGAAAGATAAGGCGCAACCTCCGGCGGAGCAGCCGGGTGACGAGACGAACCTCGTTGGGCGTGGCTGGCGCGCTGCCCTCACCGATTGACCACACCGGCTCGTACGCAATCATCACCCGCTCGGCCTTCTCCGCCGGAACGCCGTGAAGAGCGATTTTTAGCTGATGTACCACCGTTTCTTCGCCCACTCCAAAGCTTCTTTCAGCAGCCGTCTCGCCCACACACAGCAACACCCGCAGCCCATGGCGCAATGCGGCATGGACCTTCCGGTTGATCACCTCATTCGTTTCGCCCGCCTGCGCCCGGCGCTCCGCGTGGCCGAGCAGCACGAGGTCAAGCCCGAGCGCGGCGAGCATGCCCGGCGCGATCTCACCCGTAAAGGCCCCGTCTTCCGCCCAGTGCATGTTCTGGGCGCCAATCCAGATACGCTTGTGCGCCGGGTGTTCCGCGGCGGCCGGCAGCGAGGTGAAGGGTGGAATCACGAAGATACGCTGCGCCCGAGCGACCTCTCCAACCTCGCTGAAAAGGTCGTCAAGGAAGGCGACCGTCTCCGCCGGCGTTTGGTGCATTTTCAGATTGGTTCCGAAGAAGAAGGGAGGTCGGTTGTCAACATTATCCATCGGAGCTACCCGCTGCTTGCGACCGAAAGATTGATCGCCCGCGGCTCGACGTTTGTCCGGTTGCCGTCGCCGTCGAAGATCACAATGTCGGCCAACGGCACTTCGACCCAGGCAGTGGCGCCGAGATCGCGTCCGATCTCGCCCGGGACCTTCGCTTTGAAATGCTCTCCACCGCACTCCAGCGAGAGCAGGCACTGCCGCCCGATGGTGATCGACTTGCGTGCGATCACGGCTTCGACCGTGCGGGCGGAAGGGACCGGCGCGACGCGCACCCGTTCGGGTCGAATCCCGACCACGACCCGGCCAGGAGGTTCCCCCTTCGCGGCGACCGGCGCCATCGCGGGAAAGAGGGGCGACCGCAGCATCAGCCCACCTGGTTGGGATTCGATCGTCGCCTCGAAAAAGTTCATGCCCGGGTTGCCCAAGAACCAACCGCCGAACTGATTCGCGGGGTGGTTGTAGAGCGCGCGCGGAGCGTCATGCTGGACGATCTTACCGTTTTGCATCAGTACGATCTGGTCGGCCAGCGTCATTGCTTCGGTTTGATCGTGGGTGACGTAGACGATGGTCTGGTTCAGCCTCTTGGTCAGTTCCTTAAACGCCCTTTTCAGTTGCAGCTTCGCGTGGGCGTCGACGTTGGTGATCGGCTCGTCGAAGAGGAGGATCTTCGGTTGCCGCGCCACGGCGCGGGCAACGGCGACTTTTTGGCGGGCGCCGTTGTCGAGTTGGGTGATGTCCTTGTCCAGTTGCTCGCGCAGGTCAAGGATCTCGGCGACGCTCTCGATCCGGCGGTCGCGCTCCGCCCTGGTCAGCTTCTCGCCAAGCAAGGGCAGCTCGATGTTGCGGTAGACGCTGATTCCACGGTAGACGACCGGGTACTGGAAGACCATCCCGATGTCGCGCTCGCTCGGCTTCAGCCGCGTCACCCGCTGCTCGCCGAAGTAGATCTCGCCGCTCGTCGGCGTCTCCAGACCGGCGATCATCCGCATCAAGGTCGTCTTGCCGCACCCGGATGGCCCAAGCAGGCACGTAACGTCCGATTCGGTGAACCGGAACGTGATGTCATCGACCGCCTTCAAGTGCTTGAAGCTTTTCGTCAATTGCTCGACCCGAATCTCAGCCATGCTCCGTCGCTCCCTCGTCGATCCGCATGCCGTCGGTGGTGAAGAGCACCAAATCGCGCGGATCGACGATCATCGTCGTTTCGTCGGGAATCTCGCCGGTCACGGCGTCGTGTCGGACGACCGTGGTCAACTCGCGCCCCGCGGCCTCGAGATAGACGATCGCCTCGCCGCCAAGGTCCTCCCGCAGCAGAACGCGCACCTGCATGCTCAAACCCGTTCCGTTCAGCATCGGCGCGCCGCCTAATTTGATGCTTTCGGGCCGCAGCCCCACGGTCACCTTGCGCCCCGTCCATTGCTGGTCCAACTTTGTCGGAAATGTGAATGGGCCTGCCTCGCACCAGATAAGACCGTTGCGTTCGATCATGGTTCCCTCTAGAAAATTTGCCGGCGGAAAGCCGAGCACCCGCATCGTCGCGGCCCATGCCGGGGCATCGTAGAGCCGCTCCGGGGGCCCCGCTTCCACAATCCGGCCCCCCGCGAGGACAGCCAGCGTGTCGGCCAGCGTCAACGCCTCAATCGCGTCAGACGTCGTGTAAAGGAATGTCGCCCGGGACGTCGCTTGCAATCCCTTCAGATCGTCCACCAACTGCTCTCGGAGCTTGAAGTCGAGTCCGGCCAGCGGGTCGTCGAGAACGAAGAGTTCGGTTTGCTTGGCGATCCCCCGGGCGATCGCAACCCGCTGCTTTTGGCCCCCGGAGAGCTGATCGGGACGTTTGCCTAGGAGATCGCCGATCTTGAGCATCTCGGCGGCGCGAGTCACGATGGGTTCAGCCTCGCGTTTCGCGATGCCGGCTAGTTTCAGCGGGTAGGCGATGTTGTCGTGAACGCTGATGTGAGGGTAGAGCGCGAACGATTGAGGCACGTACCCGATGTTGCGCTCGGCCGCGGGAAGGCGGGTGACATCAGCCCCACGCAGTCGGACCGTCCCGGTCGTGGGATGCTCGAGTCCCATCAAGATTCGCATCAGGACGGTTTTTCCGGACGCGGGCGGGCCATAGACGACGAGAAAGTCGCCAGGCGACACCGCCAAATCGACCCCGGTCAGGATCTCCCGATGACCATAGGTCTTGGCGATGCGCTCGAAGGCAAGGACGGGCTGGCGATCTACGAATGACACGGGATGGTCTCCGGAAGCAAGTGGTTGTCGACGGTAGGCTGTGTACGCCCGACGCCAGCAATGAACGTCGTGCCTTGAGCGCCGGCGCTTCTCATCACCGGCTCAAGTCGATCAGGCGCGGGGCGAGTTTGACGCTGGCGAAGAAGACGCCGCCAACGATCACCCACGTCACGACCAGCAAGGCCAGCGAACGGCGGAACCCTGCTCGCGGCGAGATGTTGCCGAAGGCGATCTGCAGAAAGGCGGCGAGCATGAGGAGCGGCAACCCAATCCGGTACAGCGATTTGTTTGCCTGCTGCACGATCATCGCCAGACTGATGAACATGACCGCGACGAGGATGCCCTGCACCCGCGCCGCGAAGGGCATCCTCGCCTTCCCCCGTACGACCGCAGGCGTTGCGGTTTCAACCGTCTGCTCGATCATTCTTCGTCCTCAGCTCGTTGCCCATCCGCCATCTTGACGCTGCTCACACTTCACCGCGGACAGTGCCAAAGGTCATCCCGACGAGCAGATAGCGCTGGAAGAAGAAGATGGCGACGATCGGCGGAAGCATGTAAATCAGGGAGATCGAGGCGATAAAGGTCCAGTCGACGCTGCCGCCCTGTTGAGTGCCGGTCGCGATCAGGACCGGCAGCATCGTCGTCCCCTTACCGCCAAGAATGTAGTTAAAGAGGAATTCGTTCCACACAAATATCAAGTTGAAGATCGCCGCGGCGACCAGTCCCGGTTTCACCTGCGGCAGAACGACTCTGAAGATGACGTGCAGCCTAGATCCGCCGTTGACGAGCGCCGTCTCGTCGAAGCGAAGCGAGACCCCATCCAGAAAGCCCTTCAATATCCAGAGCGAGAAAGGGATGCTGAACATCGCGTAAAAGAGCAGCATTCCGTGGAACGTTTTCGACCAATGAAAGGCGTTGTACATCATGAAAATCGGGACCACGACCGCCGCCGCCGGCACCATCCGGACTGAAAGCAGCAAGAACATCACGAAATTGGTGCCCATCGGCTTGAACCGCGAAAAGCTGTAAGCCGCCAAAAACGAAACGACGAGCGCGATCGCGACGGAGCCGAAGGAGAAGACGAAGCTCATCTTCAGATAGTTCCAAAAGTTGGGGCGCTCCACCGCGTCGCGCAGGTTGTTGAGCGTGGGCGAGAAGAACCAAACCGGTGGCCATTTGATGAGCTGCCCCTTGCTCTTGAACGCGGCCAGGAATATCCACAGCACCGGCAGAAAAAAGACGATCGCGATCAGCCAAAGAAAGAGGTGGTAGAGATGCTGCCGCCAGTTCATGTTTGGCCTCCGACCGTGTCAGCCCGGAGGGCGTTTCGCGACTCCTGATAATTCAGGACGTAAAGGTAAATCGAGGTGAAGGCGATCGCGATCAAGAGCGTGACGACGGCCAAGGCCGAAGCATCGCCCATCTGGAACGCGTCGAACCCAGTTCGGTAGAGCGAGAGCCCGACGGTTTCGGTCCGACTGCCCGGACCGCCGTTTGTCATGATGCTCGGCAAATCGGTCGTTTTGAAGGCGTCGATCGTACGCAGCAAGATTCCGAGCATCAGGATGAATTTCCCGTGCGGCAGGACTACGTACCGGAGCCGCCTGAGCCAGGGTAGGCGATCGATCTCCGCCGCCTCCAACTCGGCTTTCGGGACGGAGCCGAGCGCGGCCAGCGTCATCAGAATCATGAACGGCGTCCACATCCAGACATCGACCGCCACGGTGGCAGGGAATGCCCAATCCTTATCGCCCAGAAAGTCGATCGGCTTGCCGGTCAACTTATCGACGTAGTAGTTGAGAACACCGAAGGTCGGGTCGTAGATGAGGCGATAGAAGGTGCCGACCGCGACCGGCGGCAGGATCATCGGGGTGAAGAGCAAGGTCAGCGCCAGGCGCCGGCCGGGCATCTTCGCGCTGCCCCAAAAAAGCAATCCAAGCAAAACTCCGAGCAGCGTGGCCAGACCAACGCTGCAGACCATGAAAAGCAGCGTGCGCCCAAGCGTTGCCCAATAGACGCTGCCGTCAAGGATGCGTTGAAAGTTCTCAAACCCGACGTACTTGGCCGGCCGGGCCGAGGTCAGCTTGAAGCGATAGAAGCTGACCCCGAGCAGCCAGACAAGCGGAACGATGTTCCAAACGACGAAGAAAATCAGGATCGGCACAAGCAGCAGGGCAGGGAAGACTCGGCTGTCGTCGAGCGCGCGGAGTCCACGTGTTCTGCTCGGAGTACGTTGGACCACGCCCGGCTTGGGCGCGACGTTGTCAAGTTGGGGCCCCATCTGGGTCATGCGCGCTCCGGCGGGGCAGCGACGACTAGGGGATCGAACCATTTTGGTTCGATCCCCTAGCCCACAGCCTCGCATCTAGCTCAGCGTGATGTCCGTACAAGCGTTCGACGGTTGCACATTCGTGCGCTCGTTGTCGTAGAGGATGCCCTGCTGCTTGCACGCGGTGTACTTGAGCGCCTTCATCGGGTCGCTGACGACGCCGGTCATGTAGCCGTTGAAAGCTTCTTGCTGGGTCGAGAGCATCTCCGAGTAGTTCGGGTCGTGCCAGAAGTCGCGTGAGTTGCCCTCGAGCATGTAGCGGAAGGCCCTGAAATGCGGCTGCAGATCGTCGAAGCCCGGCGCGTCGAGCGTCGCCTTGTCGGTCGGGTTGCCGCCGCGCTTCGCAAACTCTTTCTGCGTATTCGGCGAGTACCACCACTTCATGAAGTCGATCGCGACCCGCATGTGATCCGGATCATTGAAGGCGTTGATCACCCATGGCTGTCCGCCGAGGGTGTAGAGCCGCTTGAGCGAGCCGTCCGCCTGCTTGAAGCCCGGGGGCGGAACAATCAGAGCCTTGTCCCGCGTCATCGGCTTGGTTGCGTCAGCCGGTTTGCTCGGGTCCTTGCTGTCGATATTGAGCATTGAGAAGCCGAGGGCGGACCATTGGAGGCAGGTGGCGAGCTTGCCGGCGGTGAATGCGTCGACCTCCTCGGAGATGCCGTAGTTGGTCATCCCGTCCGGGCCGTACTTGAGAAAGTCCTTGGCGCGAGCGAGGCCCTTCGCATTGATGTCGGAGTCGAGTACACCCTCGATTTTGTACGAGCCGACGTCGCCCTCGATGATCTCGCCGCCGGTCGAAAACATGAAGGGATAGGAGTAGCACGAAACGAAGTCGTACACCTTGGAGAACTGGAAGCTTGTGCCGGCGTAGCCTTGATCCGGGCGGTGGAAGAACTTGGCGATCCGCTCGAACTGGTCGATGTCGACCTTCTCCCAATCCTCGAACGTCTGGGGCAGGTCCTCGCCGTTGTTGGCCGCTTTGTACGCGTCTCGCTCCTTCTGATCGGTGAAGAGGTCCTTACGGACATAGAGCGCGATCGTGTCGCCTTCTTGGGGAAAGCCCCAGAGCTTATCGGACCCGTCCGGATAGACCCGGTAGCCTTTCTGGGCGGTGTCGACGAACTCGATGTTAAGATCGGGGTTTTGGTCGATGATCCCATTGAGTTGGACGATCCAACCGGGCTCGGCCAGCGCGCCCAACCATTGGCTGTCGGAGATGATGATGTTGTACTGGGCCGACTTCGTCGACAACGACGAGGCCGCCTTGGCAAAGAGCTTGTCGAACGGCGAGTCCTCGAACGAGAAGTTGACGTCGTAGCCAAGAGATTGCTTGGCATACGGCTTGAAGAGCTCGGTCGCGAGCGTCACGCCCATCGAGCTCGGCGGCCAACCCGCGATCCCGAGGATCGTCATGTCGACCGATTTGCCCTTCATCGCCGCGGAATCAGTCATCGCCGGAACGGCACCGGAGGCCGGGGTGGCGTCGGCCGCGAAGGTCGCGACCGGGCGGTAGGCCATCATCAACCCCGCGAGAGCGGGCGAGGCAAGTCCGAGGGTGACCCCGCGCCGAATGATCTCGCGCCGGCTGATCCGGCCTTCGATCGCGGCCCGCAGCAATTGGGCGTGCTCGTCTGTCAGATTCCGGATTTCGCTCATCGCAAGCTGACTCCTTTCCGACTGCATAGGGCGCGCTTGCGCCCCCATTCCCAAAACGCAACACGTCCAGATCACGGAGATCCACCTCGAACTCGGGACGACAGCCCGTTTAGGTTCCCTGGCGCGTCGGAGTCTTACAACTCCTAGCCGACGTGAGTGAAGACGAATGAAATCCGTTCATCGCAGCGACGTCGATCCCGCCAGCAGATTAAATGGCGATCCAAAACCCGCGCCATCAAGTTCTCCGTGATTTTCGCAAGATATCATGGTCGCATCCCTATTGCAACCTGCGGCGCCGGCCCCGGTCGATGCCTCGGCGGCTTACGTCGATGGGACGATATGCACTTCGTATCCGGGCAGAAAGTCCCCAGAATTGGGGCCCATTGGCGCACCCGGCCCGCCTTGGGAATGAAAACGGCGTATGCTAGCATGTTACAGCGCATGTGATTTTCTCGGAATCCACTGACTCATCGTGTCGGTTGCTTATGATTGCCGACCCGAGGCGCGAGATGGAACAAAATTCGACGGCAATGTTGGAAGCTGGCGCGGCTCGAAGCCCGGCGGTTCGGCGCGAGCGTATCGCCGAGTATGTGCTGACCCACGACTCGATCAGTGCGAAGGAGCTCTCCTCGCGATTCGATGTCTCGGTGATGACGGTCCACCGTGACCTCGACGAGCTTGAGCGGCAGGGCGTCCTGCGCAAGTTCCGCGGTGGAGTGACTCCGCAACCCTCCAGCCTTTTCGAGAGCAATGTCCGGTTCCGCCACTCGGTCGCAACGACCCAAAAGGAGGCGCTTGCCCGCTATGCGATCACGCTTATCGAACCGGGTCAGGCGATCTTGCTCGACGATTCGACCACGGCGTTAGCCCTTGCCCGGCTCCTACCATCGGTCGCGCCAATCACCGCCATCACCAATTTCCTCGCGACGATGAATGAGCTCAGCGGGCGTGAGGGAGTGCGTCTCATCGCGCTCGGTGGGGAATACCTGGACCGCCACGACACGTTCGTCGGTCTCGTTTGCGAGACGGCGATCGCTTCGCTCCGGGCCGATCTCTTCGTCCTCTCAACCTCGGCAGTCTCGGGCGGATTCGCCTTCCATCAAGAACAGGAGATCGTCTCGATCAAGCGGGCGATGATGGCGGTCGCCACCCGCCGAATCCTGCTGGTGACCCACCAGAAGTTTGGCAAGGTGGCGCTGCACCGGCTCGCCCCTTTGCGGGATTTTGACGAGGTCGTCGTCGACGACGGAATTGACGACGCCTCGTTGAACGAGTTGCGTGAGGCGCGGGCGACGGTGGTGGTGGTCCCGGTCGCCGGGCAATCGGGAGTTGTCCAGCAATTGGGGGAGAAGCGATGACGCGGATGTTCAACGACCCCCGTGCCTTCAAGGAGGAGATGATCGATGGCTTTGTCGCCGCCTACGGCCGCTACGTGCGACAGGCGCCGGGGGCGTCGGGTGTCATCTCCGTCGACACGCCTGCCCCCGGCCGGGTCGCGGTGGTGATCGGCGGGGGATCGGGTCACTACCCCGCCTTTTACGGGCTTGTCGGGCGCGGCCTGGCGAGCGCGGCCGTGATCGGCGATGTCTTCACAAGCCCGCCGGGCGAGCACGTCTACCGTGTCGCAAGGGCTGCGGAAGGCGGCGCCGGCGTTCTCTTCACCTTCGGGAACTATAGTGGGGATGTACTCAATTTCGGAATGGCCGAGTCGCGCCTGCGATCCGAGGGAATTGACGCCCGCACGATTTTGGTGACCGATGACGTTCTCTCGGCTCCACCCGCCGAGGCGGAAAAGCGCCGCGGGATCGCCGGAGGGTTCTACGTCTTCAAGACAGCCGGCGCAAGCGCCGCCCGCGGCGATGACCTCGCAACAGTCGAGACCCTGACCCGCCGGGCAAACGCCCAGGTGCGCACGGTCGGCGTCGCCTTCGCCGGATGCACCATTCCGGGTCAGCCGGAGCCGCTCTTCACGGTCGATCCGGGCCGGATGGAAGTGGGGTTGGGCATCCATGGGGAACCGGGCGTCCGCACGATGGAGCGGCTGCCGGCTCGCGAGATCGCCAAACTCCTCGTCGACGCGATCATTGCTGAGGCGCCGGAAGGGGCGGGCGGGCGCGTCGCGGTGCTTGTCAACGGACTCGGTTCAACGAAGTACGAAGAACTCTTCGTCCTCTACCGCGGGGTGGCGGCGCTCCTGCGCGGAGCCGGGCTCGATATCCACGAACCGATCATCGGCGAGTTTGTCACGGCGCTCGACATGGCTGGCTGTTCACTGACGCTTTTTTGGCTCGACGACGAGCTGCAGGCGCTGCACGACGCGACAGCGGTCAGCCCGGCCTACACTCGGATTGGTGAGGACGCCGGATCGGCAGCGCCGCCGGCGCCCGTTCCGGCGAGTCGAAACGAGGCCGCCTCGTCCGGCCCGACGGGTTCAGAGGTCGAGAGTGGACGACCGGGTCCAGCGGGAGTCGCCGTCCGTGCCGCGATCTCGGCGGCGATGCGCGCGCTGGAGGCGAAGGAAGTGGAACTTGGACGGCTCGATGCGGCGGCGGGCGACGGCGACCATGGCGCCGGGATGGTTCGCGGCTTCACCGCGGCCGTCGCGGCGGTGGACGGCTTCGGAGGCGGTGCCCGCCAATCGCTGAGGCGGGCCGGCGCTGGATTCATGGACACAGCCGGCGGAGCGTCGGGAGCGCTCGTCGGCGGGTGGTTGATTGCGATGGGCTCAGCCCTGCCCATTGATGACGACGAAATCGATGTCTTCTTCTGGGCGGACGCGCTGGCGGCCGGATCAACGATCATTCGACGTTTGGGTCAGTCCGAACCCGGGGACAAAACCATGCTTGATACGCTCGAGCCGTTCGTCCAATCCTTCGCCGCCGCCGCTTCGGGAGGCGCGAACGTCGCTGCGGCCTGGTCGGCCGCCCTGCCCGCCGCCGAAGCAGGAATGCGCGCGACGACGGAGATGGTGAGCCGGCGCGGACGCGCGGCGCGGCTCGGCGAACGCAGCCGCGGAAGCCAGGACCCAGGTGCGACGTCGATCTACCACGTCCTGAAAGCGTTTGGCGGCGCGATCCGCGACAACTCGGATGTCTGAGCCCAGAAGAGCGACGGAGGGATTGTGATGGCCGGACGCTATGTCGTGGCAATTGGCGCCGATAATGCCGGCGCCGACTTGAAAAATGCCCTGAAGCAGAAATTGGCAAACGACCCGAGGGTCGAGGTTCGCGATTTCGGAGTGCCTGACGCACGTGACGCCACGGCCTACCCACACGTCGGGATCGCCGTCGCGGAAGCAGTTGCGCGAGGGGAGGCGCTGCGCGGATTGCTCATCTGCGGGACGGGGATTGGGATGGCGATCTCCGCCAACAAGGTGCCCGGCATTCGGGCGACCGTCGCCCATGACAGCTATTCGGTCGAGCGCTCCGTTCTATCGAACAATTGCCAGATCCTGACATTCGGTGCTCGCGTCATTGGGCCGGAACTTGCCAAGAAACTGGTGGACGAATGGCTGTCAATTGAATTCGACCCGTCCTCCGCGTCCGCCGCCAAGATCGCTGTGATCAGCGGGTATGAGGAGATGCACGGGCGGAATGAATAGTTGAGCGACCCCGCTTGACGTGCTCCAGACGCCATTGTCATTTGCCCAACGGTGCGCTTGAGCGTTCACAATTCTCATATGTGCTTCAATGACCGGCCGCGCGAAACCCGCACCTTTTCACGTCCGGCCATGCCAGCCTTCGCCGCATTCGAGGCAATCGGCTGCCGGGAACGGATCACATATTCAACAGTCCGCGATGCCGGGTTCGCGGCGTATGACGAAGCGTCGTGTTTGAATCTAGCACCGCCGATGGCCTCGATTTCTCGCTTCTCCATGAACCGCTGGGAACAGAGCCGGCGATTGGGAGTTCGATCATCGACAGCCAATCAAGAGAAGGGACACCCGGTGTTGCTGGCAAAGTTGCGTCTGCACGTTGTGGAGGTCGGGTTGGCCGCTCTGGAGATGGGCATCGTGCACGGGACCGCGGGAAACATGAGCGAGCGCGATCCGGAAACCGGGCTGATCGCGATTTCGCCGAGCGGGATGCTCTACGCGACGGTGACCCCAGCCGATGTCGTGATTGTCGACGAGAACGCGCTCGTGCATGACGGCAAACGTAAGCCGAGCAGTGAAACACCGATGCACACGATGGTCTATCGTCGCCACCCGCATGTAGGCGCCGTCGTTCACACGCACTCGCACTACTCAACCGTCGTCAGCACGATTCGCGACTGTTTGCCGCCGATCCTGACAGAGGCATGTCTCGTCATTGGACCACGCGTGCCGGTGACGCGTTACGGCCTTACCGGCACGCCCGATATCGGCGAGAGCGTCCTCGAAATGATGGACGACACGACGAAAGCGGTCATTCTCAGAAACCATGGGCTCATTACCTTTGGCAAGGATTTCGCTGAGGCGCTGATGATAGCCGAGATCGTCGAGGAGTCGGCCAAGGTCTACGTCCATGCCCTCGCCGCGAACGGAGGGCGCAAGCCGAATCTCATCCCGGAGCAGCTCATCCCCGAGATGCGCGAACGATTCTTAGCGACGTACGGTCAGCAATAAGCGGCAAAACGGCAGGAGACGCATGGTTTCCAGGATCGTCCATAGCGCTGGCTAGGATTGGTATGATCCGTCCTGGGATCCTTCGAGGCGGATTTGTTTCATCGTGCGGAACGATTCCCCTTTTGAATGGTGTCGTCGCTCCCTGCCCGGACCTCTTTGGAACCCGTCCAGCGGACCGCGTGCTGTAACTTCAAAGGAGATGAGATGAAAATTGGCGTGTTCTCCGTGCTCTTCTCGCACCGCCCGTTCAGCAAGATGCTCGACTATATAAAGGAGGCTGGCTGCGAGGCGGTTGAGATCGGGACCGGAGGATATCCGGGCGATGCCATTGCAGGTCTAACGCAAGCAGCGCACCGTGACGCTCAACTGGAAGGCCTGCAAAGCGCTCAAGACCTATCTCGCGGTTCGTCCGGAGGCTGAGGACGACCGGCTCTTCGTGACCAAATTCCGCCGCGGCATGGGACCGCGTTCCATCCAGCGCGTGGTTGAAAAGTACTTGCAGGACGCGGAGATCGCCGGCGCCTCGGTGCACAGCTTGCGCCACACGTTCGCGACCCAGCAAACCCGCCGGGGCACCAAACTCAGCGTCGTTCAACAGGCGCTGGGACATGAGTCGCTGGCGACGACATCGATTTATGTCGAGCTGGCGCGTGATGTGATGGACAAGGAGCTGCAGCAGAACGCGCTGTAGGTTGCGTGCCAGAGAACGACGGAGCCGGCCGGTCTCCGGGAAGCTGCCCGTGATCTCCGCTTGATGAAGGAATCCGGAGGCCGATCAACGATCGCCTCAGAGCGGAACCCGGTCAGCGCTGGGGACCACCACGCGCTGATCGCGCACCAGCGCCATCACCTCGTCCGGACTCCGATCGAATCGCTCCTCTCGGACGTCGTGCGTCGCTTCCTGCGAATGCCTTATGGGTGACGGCGGAGGTTCCCTCCCCTTTCTCGCTTGACCCCCGCCGCTGAGTTATGTAAAATACGAAAACTGTATTCTTGTATTTTCCACCATTCTCAGATCAGGGGTGACGGATGAGCGAACGCGAACCGATGACCAAAATGATCCGCCCCTTGCGCGGCGGCCAAATCACCATCCCCGTCGAGTTTCGCAAGCAACTGGGGATCGACGAGCAGAGCATGCTGCAGATGACCCTGACGCAGGGCGAGCTGCGCATCACCCCGGTCCGCGTCGCCGCGGCTCAGGGGTCCCCCTGGTTCCGAGAGCTCTACGAGCTCTTCGCCCCCGTGCGCCAGGAGGCCGCCGACAAGGGCTACAGCGAGCAGGAGATCAACGCCTGGATCGACGAGGCCGTCCAGAGCGTGCGCGCCGAGCGGCGTCCTACGCACGTATGAACGTCGTTTTCGACACCGTCGTGATCTTGCGCGCGTACATCAATCCCCAGAGCCGCTGGGGTCGCCTCCTCGCTCAGCATGCGGTCGCCTACCGTCTGGTCGTCTCCCCGCCGATCGTCGCCGAATACCTCGACGTCCTGTTGCGCCCCGCGCTCACCCGCCGCTTCGCCACCCTGGCAGCCCTGCCCGCGGCAACCGTCTTCGGGCTGCTCGCCCAGGCCGAGGTCGTGCGGCCGACGGACGTCCCCTCGGTTTGTCGCGACCCCGACGACGACATCTTCTTCGCCACGGCCAAGCGAGGAAACGCCGCCTATCTCGTCAGCGAAGACCAGGATCAGCTCGCCGTCGGCGCGTATGAAGGCATCGCCGTCGTCACCGCTGAGGCGTTCCTCGGGATCCTTGACCAAGAAGGAGGGGGCCATCCGCCGGAGGGTTGAGCTGCCGCCCTCCCCAATTATGGAATCGCGCGAACCCCGACCAGCCCTCGACGACCGGACCTATCTCGCCGCCGACGAGCGAGCCGTTCGACAGTTCCTAGCCCATCCTACCCCAGACAACCTCGGCCCCCTGCACGCCGGCGAGGAGTTCCTCGCCCGCGAGCTCTTCAAGCCGGGCCGCGCCTGGCGCGTTGGAGGCGCTGCGCATCCCGTCCAAGTTTCTCCTGCGTCACAAGCATGGCCACTGGCTCCTCTCGGCTACCGTACGAGGCTTGAGGAGAAGCTCTGGGTGATCACCGGGTGGGACCGCAGCGCGAGACCCGACGTGCTGATGTAGGCGGGAAGTCCACGGGGCGCGGTTTCTCGATGACCTCTTCAATCAGCTTTCCAAATGCCGATTCCCTTATGACAAGGTGGTTTACGGTCAGCAACTGACGAAGTGGATCATTGAGCACGCTCCAGGCAATCTGCAGGAGGTCGCTGACCTACTCCTTGACGTTCTTTGGGGAGCTGACATTACTGCCCTTCCCGAATCGGCCAACGATAAACCAGCACACTGATTCCTTTTCGCCCCCTTCCCTCTTGCCAGAACGAACGCGGCTCGTCATCCTTCCGCCATGAGCGATCGGAAGCGCCCGGAAGCCGTTCCGGAAGATCGTCCGGAAGCGCCCGGAATTGAATGGATCAAGATTCCGGAAGCGGCCGTCATGCTCGCCATGAGCGAGCGCGCCGCTCGCGACTGGGTGAAGCGTCACAAGATTCCGCAACGGGGCGATCGCCCGGTCCTGGTTTCGGCAGCATCCATCCGGAAGCAATTGGACATGCTCGGCAGAACGCTCCGGACGCCTCCGGATGCGGCTGCGGAAGCCCCCGGAGGCGTCTCCGAGCCGATCGATGTCCCCTTCAAGATCAGCGGCGGCGGCGACCGCGCGCTTGTGCCGGTGGATCGGATGGTCGCGCAAGTCCAGGGACTCGCTGAGCAGCTGGTCGGACTCGCGCAGCGGAACGAGGCGTTGGCGCTGGAGGTCGGCACGCTGCGAGAGCGCACGGCGACGCAGGAGCGCACGATCAGGGAGCTTGAGGCTGAACGAGACGCCCTCACGTCCCGCCCTGACGCGCCGACGCCGGCCGAGGAGCCGGCTCCGCCGATCCAGCCTCAGCGGGGGTTTAGATGGCGATTCTGGGAGCGCGCGCATGCGCCAAGCTAGGGGCGCGGCGCTCGCCGCCACGCCGGACAGCGTCATGGCGACGAATCAACGCCTGCGGGAGAACGCGCGCGCGCCCTCCCCTGCCCGTCCGTCCGCGCCGCCGCCCGTTCGCCCTGGCCGCGTTTGGCCGGCCGCCCCCATCATTCCCCACGCGGCTCTTGACAAGTTAGCTGACTTTCTCTATTATTATGTCAATCATCACCCAACTTATGGACAACGCCGCCTATTTCAATTTAGCCGAATCCCCCTTCCGCCTCTCGCCCGATCCCCGCTTTCTCTACCTCTCCGAGCCCGTCCAGGAGACGCTCGCCAAGGTCGCCTACCTCGCTCGCGAACGGATCGGCCCCTTGTATCTCTCCGGCCCGATCGGCTCCGGCAAGACCACGCTCCTGCGCCGTCTCTACGGTCAGCTGCGCGATGACTCCGCCCAGCAGGCCCGTGCTCCTGATCGCCCCCAATTTGACCAGCGCCAACGCCTTGTTGCGGCTGGTGATGGCCGCCTTCGGCGTGCGCACCGAGCGCGCCTACGTCGGCTCGCTGCGCCAGTTCGAAGCCTTTCTGCTCGCCCAGTACGCGGCGGGCGTCACCCCCGTCCTGCTCGTCGACGAGGCCCAAAACCTGCCCCGTCCCGCCCTCAAGCTCGTCCACTACCTGCTCAACTTCGAAACCGACGCCGCCAAGCTGCTGCAGATCGTGCTCGCCGGCCAGGAGGAGCTGGCCGAAAAGGTGCTGCGCTACCGGGAGCTCGCCAGCCGCATGTTCCCGGTCGCGATCAACGCGATGACCCCGGACGACCTGCGCGCGATGCTCGCCTTCCGCTGGCTGGTCGCCGGCGGAGCCGAGCTGCCCTTTGCCGAGGAGGCCCTCAAGCTGCTTTTTGTCGCCTCGAAGGGCTTGCCGCGCGACGCGGTCAAGCTCGCCGACGAGGCGCTGCGCCGGGTCGCCGCAACGGGCGGCCGCCAGGTCGACGCCGCCCTGATCGCGCGGATCGGAAAGGAGCTGCGCCTGCTCTAATGGGAGACTATGCCGATTTGCTCATCGCTCAGGACCAGGCCGCCGCGCGCCGGGCCGCCCCCGCCGCCCGCACGGACGGGCTCCCCTCCCCTGCGCCGTCGTCCGTGCGTCCGCTCCGCCGCGCGATCACCCGCTGCGCCTTCGAGGTCTACCAAGATCAGCTCGAGCGGCTGCGCGACTTGGCGCTGCGGGAGAAGCAGGATGGAGGAAGGGGGAGCATGAGCGCGATGGTGCGCGAGGCGATCGACCGTCGCCTCGCCCAGGCCGAGCGGACGGAGCGGTAGCCCTCCGCTCGCCCGATCGCCCGTGCAACCGTCTATGGACTACGACGACGTCTCCCCAGCCCAGCCCGACGTGGTGCGGATCGTCGACGCCAATCTGCGTCACGGCTTTGCCCAGGTGCCGCGCCCCGTGCTGCGCGCCAAAGGGCTCTCGCCCAAGGCCAAGCTGGTCTACGCCGCCTTGCTCGATTACGCCTGGCAGGCCGGCTCCTGCTTTCCGGGTCAACAGCGGTTGGCCGACGATCTCGACGTCTCGCTCGACACCGTGCAGCGGGCGCTGCAGGAGCTGCGCGCCTTCCAGCTGGTCGCGTGGGAGCGGCGCGGACTGACCAAGCCCAACATCTACGCGATTCTGCCGCTCAGCGACTGCCCCCACCTTGACCTCGGCGCATCCGGAAACCGCAACCAGCGGTCTCCTGAGACCGCTGATTCGAGCGCTCTGGAGACCGCAGGCAGCGGCGCAAAGAAGACCCAAGCAATGAGAACCAGCGAACAGACCCAGGGGGACCGACGCGTTGAACACGTCAATGACGAGACGGCGGGGCCGGCAAACGAGTTCGTGCCATGGCCGCCCCGCCCAGCGATGCCGCCGGTCCCGCTCCGGCCGGGAACGGGCGTCGAAGCCATTGGGGCGGTGCTGGATCGCCGGGACGCGCCGGTCGTCTCGGTCGCGCCGCCGGGGGAGGCGGAGGAGGATCGAACGGTGATCGCGGCCTATGTGGGCGAGGTGGCGCGCCAGTTCGGGGACCGGCTGCCGGCCGCGGCCTCGGCGCGCCAGGCGCTCGCGCTCTACCGGCGCGCAGACACCAATCGCGCCGCCTTTCTGGGGATGCTCTTCCAGGCCCAGGCCGTCACGAAAGCGCGCTGCGCCGCCCGTCCGATCGGGCGCGGGGCGCTGCGGCGCGGGGGGCCGCCGCGCCAGCCGATGGCCTTCTTCTTCGCCGTGCTCGCCGATCTGCTCGGCCTGCGCGCCGGCGGGAACGCCGCCGAGCGGCCCACGTAAGCGACGCGAACAGCGCTGACGCGGGGATGGCGGGGATCAGCGGGTGACGGGGGTGGCGTCTGGGGGGCCGAGGCGAGGATGGGAGCGATGCCGCGGGTGACGAGCGCGGCCATTGAAATGTTCTCGTAGAAGGCCGTCAGTCTGACCTGCTGATATACGTCCTCGGTGAGGAGGATGGGGAGCTGGCGTGTTTTTGTCTTTGTCATCGTCTTATCATCAGGAGCTGCCTCGATGTTTTCCTGTTCGGCTTGCACGTGATCGGCTGTCCAGATGCGTGATCGTCCGAGTCTGACGGCGGTCTTCTCTCATCGTCCGATCCGGTCGATCATCTTCGAGCGCATCGTCTCTCTTTTTCCTGATGAACATGAGCCGCCTTGTTGATTTTGCTGATGCCCCTGCTCACCGTGTTGCGGTGGTAGCCGGCCATCTTGGCGATCTCTTCGATGGTCTTGTGCTCGTTGATGTGGAGCTGAGCCCATTTGGAGTCGCGCTTGTTTTGGTGTGTTCGATTCATAATTCGTCTTGATAATGAACAACTAGTTTCCAAACGCTATCGATCGACTTTCGCAAATGGAGCGCAAGCTCTTCGTCGTCGGTGTGTGCGCTGACGGCGTCGGCAAGATGCAAGAGCGTCCAGTGCGTTTCGGAGAGTCGCATGTCTTTTTTGTTGGTGTTCATATGTATAAATATATTATATATTATGTAGTGCACAATTGCAAGAGGGAAGTTGTGCGTGGATTGTAAGAAAATGATTGATGCCCTCTTCGTCCCGGCTAAGACTGTGCTATCTGCTAAGGACTCATCTCCGCTTCGACTCAGACATGATTGTTCGAAACGGAGTGAGGCCTCAGCCTTGAGATCTAGTTTCCTGGATGATCTGGTGGACGATCGCTCCGATCGCCCCCTCTAGGTCACTGTGATCGAAATCATCCTTATGTTCGATTACGTCCAGGATGTCCGATGCGTAGAACATCTCCCTGAGGATGTCAGGGGTCTTGGATCGCTCGATAGCGATCTGCCGATCCCGTTCTCGCTTGTCACGTTCCCGTTCTCGCTTGTCACGTTCTTTGAGACTCATGTATCTCACCTCCTTTCAAAGTACACCATTATTATACATAACATAGTGCATTATGTCAAGAGGAAATCTTAATCCTATAATATAAAGCCGCTTATTTGACACGACGAACCTCCCTCTAAGCAGGTCGAGGTAAGTCCTTCGTAGATTTGGCGAGGCGTTGGGCGCGGTCGGTCAGGGCGGCTTCGACGGCCGCTTGGAGGGCGATGTCGGTTGGATGGCTGCGGACGGGGATGTCCTGGT
>JAABUK010004782.1_pt1 | contig 21729 bp, 16 predicted proteins | sample 5559141 | NCBI WGS metagenome assembly JAABUK01 (sample SAMN10711869, study PRJNA513367) | rock metagenome | isolation source: Antarctica rocks | place: Antarctica: Victoria Land, Pudding Butte nord | collected 2016-01-03
ATAGTTCTTCGATTGTCAGAGTGAAAGATGAAAGACTGATCATGAATTTTCTTTAGCAATTTCGTATGCATATTCTCAGAAACTCACAGTAAATCTTTTCTGAACAGAACGTCATCAACGATCTCGCAGTGCTTCAATTCAGTGCTATGTAACTTGAGCTTGTTTTCGCTTATAGCTTGTTTATACTCATTGCAAAGCTCATTCATCTTGTTGACATCTTTTACTCGCTGATAGAGATCAACTTCAGATTTGATAGCTAGAACATTTACTCTATCAAGTGTCAGAATGATTTAATAGCGATCTTCAGTACGCTGAGTTGATTCAGAGACGTTGATCAGAGACATTCTGATTAGAGCATTAACTTTAGTGTTTATTTTGCCAGATCAAAAAATGATCTAAAAGTTAAACTTAAATAAAATGTCTAGATAATTGACTTGACATCGAGTTAACTGTTTGTTTTTCATGAAGATTTTTAAAGTCTGATGATCAATGAACATCTGAATGAGCAGCTTTGTGCATTCTAGCTCAAGTCTTCAGTGTTCAAAACATTGAATAATGACTAGCAATTTCTTGTCATAGATGTGATAATTGCATTCAGCAAAAATCATGCTCTTGCTATAGAATGCTACTGAATAAAAAACATCTTCATCATCATACTGAAATAGTATTTCACCTTTGACGTAGTCAGAAGCATCGATTTTCAGAATAGTCTGTCGTTTTGAATTGAAGTGTCGTAGAACTGAGATTGAGCTGACTTGTTTCTTTAAATCATTGAAAGCTTGAACACAGACTTTGTTTCAAACAAAAGACGTGTTTTTTCTAGTCAGCTGAATGAATGATTTGACTAGCTTCGAGAAGTTCTTAATGAAATGACGATAGAAGTTAACAAATCTCACGAAGCTCTGTACTTCTTTTAGATTGATCGACGTGACTCAGTTGACTATGACTTTCACTTTGATAGAATTCATACGAAGATCTTGTTCTGACACTATGACTTCTAAGAAGATCATTTCTTCTACATCAAATTCGCACTTTCGAATGTTTACTTGTAGATCAGCTTCTCGTAGATGAGCTAATATCATCTTGACATGTTGTTTATGTTCTCGTTGAGTTTTGCTGTAAATAAGAATGTCATCTAAATAGACTTGATAAAAGTCATTTAGAAAATCTCATAGAACATCATTCATATACTGCTGAAATGAGACAGAATCATTGATAAGATCAAAGAGTAGCACTTTTGATTTGTATGCTTCTAATGCAATAATGAAAGTCGTATAGTTCTCACTATCAAGATGCATTCGTAATTTGTTGAAAGTCGAGATGATATTTAATCGAGTCAGATGCTTGCAATCAACTATTTTGTTGATCATCTCATCTATGAGCGATAAAGAATAATGATTTCTTTTGATAATAGTATTGAGCTTTCGATAGTCAACGCAGAATCGTAGATCTTCATTTGCTTTTAAGATGAATAGAACGAGTGAGAAATACGAAGCTTTGCTAGAGATTATAAATTCTTTGAAAAGATTCTCGTTCAGATATTTCTTTACTTTCTGAAGCTTGTAGAAAGACATTCAATAGACTCGACAGCAAGATAACGTTGCATCACTAGTAAGCTTTATCTTATGATCATATGAATAATGAGACGATAGCTTGTCTGCTTGAGTTTGATCAAAAACGTCTAGAAAATTCTGATATTTCGATGATAGCTTGACTTTAATATCTTCTAGATTCTGAGTTGTTTCATCAACTGAAAAGACGTTTATGACATCTAGTTCGCATTGAGTATTGTAGATGATTTTTCTATTGATGTCTTTCATGAACATAGCAAAAATCTTTGTCTGATTCTTCTTTTTTCGTTTTACTAGTGCTTGAAAAGAAGCAACGTTTATGTTTTGAATCAAGAATGACTCTTTTTGAATGAATGAAACTGAGTGCTTGAGCATCTTAGAAGTTTTGCTGTGAGTTGCTGAAAAAATCGAAGTTGATTGCAATCAACTTGAGTGCTTTGTATTTGACGAAATTGAAAAAACCGAAATAGAAATATTTAATTGGTCAGAAAATACAATAGTATCATGTCTCATGTTCAATAATATTTCATTTTTATTCATTCAGAATTTTCTCAATATAGCTTCATGATGTTTGATATCAGCTATCAGCATTGACACAGTCAATTTCTTATGACTTTCGATCGTGAGATTGAATAGAATTTTATGAGTAATAGTTTTTCTAGCTAGCTTTTCATCATAGTCTCGTATTAACTTCTCTTTTGCTAGTAATATAAATTGTATTTCAAGTTTCTGACATACTTTATCGACTAGCTTGTCATGTATCAGCATGTAGACAACGAAATCACTATCTATCAAAGAACGAAGGCTGAAAGAATTGCTCTGAGAGATAAGAGAAGCATTAATCAGAAATAACTTTTCAAAATAATTTTCTTTCAATAAAACTTCGATTTGACTGCACAAAAATATGATCTTTATCTTTTTGATGACTCTGAAAGAGATAGTTAGTTTTTTGAATCAGAATCAAACTCAGAGTTCAATGTAAATCGATCAAACTTGTCATCTTCTAATGCATTGACTCTCGATTAATCAAAGCACTCTTTAGAAGTATGATTTGATTTGTAACAGATGAAACAAATTTCAGCTTGTAGATCAATGTCTTTGACGTTAGTTAAAATCGCGTCACACGACTTTGAATGATTGACGAGAGTAGTGACTTCGATCTTTCTATAGAGATTCAATGAATCTCATTTCTCAGCAAAGATGACTTGCTTTTTGACTTTGTTCAGAAATTTCTTTTCTTTGATGTCACTCATGACTCGATGCTCATTGTTCAAATGAATTAAATAACTATGAATTTCGTTCAGAAAGTCTGACTGAATCAATTAACTACTTCAAGCTGCATGAAGATGATAAACTATCTTGTCTTGTAGATTGATGATTAATTGCTTTTCGTGATATTCTAGATAGAAGAACAGACGTTGAAACATTGAATAAAAATCATTAAATTTGCTCTTTTCTTGAATAAGATTAGCATATTCTCTTTGAAAGTTTGTCTCTTTGTCGAAATCATCGTATAGCTGAGCAAGTTTATTCAACAAATCATTGATTGTTTTATAAAGATTCAATGAATCATGTTATCATCAAGCTAAAATAGCTTTGACTGCGTTTTCATTGATTCTGAAGTGAATATAGATCAGTATGACTCTATCAGTATCAAAATGATCGACGTTGATCTTTAGCTTGTCATGAATCTTTTCTTGTCAATCATTTCAGAAAGATTCTGTTTCATCAGTAAATAAAGATGAATTTGAAAGCTTTTGAAATCGCTTGAATGAATTGAACATGATGAAAGAAGTAGAAGTATCTTCTTTGATCAATCGCAGTCGATGTTGTAGTTTCATCATCTGATCTTGAAGCTTTTTAAGATTTAAATTCAATCGTTCTTTTGCTCAATCAATTTCTTCAAAACAAGTCTTTCATATCTGTTCGCTGAGTATTTTATCAAATAGCTCACAAGCTTCTACATTTAGATCTTGTTGAGTTTGAAGATTGTTTAAATCTTCTAGAAAAACTTCTGAATCTTGTTCAACTCAGTGTTGTAACTGCTTTACATTTTTGATATCTCAGAGAATAAAGACTTTCAGAGATTCATTGAGTGTCTGAAAGTGAGGCAAGAATTGATGATGTTTTCGTACAAAGTCAGTTCTAAGAAATTTCAATAAATGAGAAGATAACTTAAGATAAATGACTGAATCAAAGCTTTGATTACTCTTGAAGAGATTGAATTGAGTATTCACAAATGATTGAATCATGATGAAGGTTTTGACGATTGAGCGAATGACGATGCTCAACAGTAGATAGTGAGATCGTTTGTTAAAGTATTTAGTCTTCAAAGAAGAGTGTTGCTGATTTGAGAAGAGATTTTGTGATTCTCAAGCAATCAAGATCGTATGTTTTCTTGATTTTTTTAATCAAGTGATTCTTTAGCAATCAAGATCTTAATTTCTTGATTCTATTGATCGATTTGAACGAGCGCGTACTGAATGAGCTTTAAATTCTCTAGCAATTCAACAATCATATGTTCTCATTGATTCTATTGATTTCTTGATGTTGTTCTGTCTTTCAATGTCATTGATCATCAGATACACAAATTTCTTTATATTCATCTTGTTGTCAATCAAGTGAATTTGAATGAGTAATGAAATCAATATCATGTGATTAATGAATTTTTAAAGTAATGTTGAGATCATGTTTAGAAATTAATCAAAGTGCAAGCGTGACTAAAATGTTTGATTTATAAAGATAGTTATAACTAAGACTTTAAGAATACAGAAGAAAGAAGATATAAAAGACAAGAAGAATACGCTCTATATAATAGTTACTCAGATTTGACGCTAATCTCAAAGAGAACGTGTTGAAACACAAGAAAGATGTTTATTCAAAAGATGTTTGTGACACAAAGAAATGTGTTTGTCATAGAAATCTGTTAATCACTTGTAACACAAAGAAGTGTGTTTATTTAGAAGGCAATAGAAGCTGATTAGAAGATGCTAAAGAAGAAAAAAGATGCTGAGTCATATCTGAGTCAAATCTGAGTCAGATCTAAATCAGATCTTGACTAGATCATTGACTAGTTTTAATCAATTTTGACACATTCATAACAATTATATATGTTTGAGCAAACTTAATGATCTCTGATGATCTTCAGAGCTAAAATTTGTCTTGAAAGTCGCTTTGAAATGTCAAGCACTTTCAAATCTCAGAAACATCAATACGAAGTATTGAGATTGACAAGAGCTGATTCTAGTCAACTGATTGAAAGTGACTATCTTTGATGTCTTTTAAAGATATTTAGTATGTAGCTAGAATGAGCTTTAATGTATAAGAAATAGCTGTCAAACTTTCATCTTTCTAACAGCTGAATTTCATTCTTTGAAAGCTTTGCTTGACGAGCTGAGATAACAGCATCTTGATGAAAGAAGTGATCTGAATAGCGATCTTCTATGCTCAGTGTGACTAACGTTCTACGCAGAATCTCGATGACATAAGTTCACATGTATGAATATTCTGAGTCAAACAAAAACGTCGACAAAAATGCAGAAAACTTTGAAAACAGATTGACGAGTGAGTGTTTAACATGTTACAAATGTGTCAGAATTGATTAAAACTAGTTAATAATTTAGTCTAGATTTGATTTAAATCTGACTCAAATTTGACTCAGATATGACTTAGCATATTTTTTCTTTTCTAGCATCTTCTAATCAGCTTCTATTGTCTTCTAGACAAACACACTTCTTTGTGTTACGAATGATCAACAGATTTCTATGATAAACACATTTCTTTGTGTCATAAACATTTTTTGAATCAACATCTTTCTTGTGTTTCAACACGTTCTCTTTGAGACTAGTGTCAATCTGAGTAACTACTATATAGAGCATGTTCTTCTTATCTTTTGTATCTTCTTTCTTCTGTATTCTTAAAGTCTTAGTTATAACTATCTTTATAGATTAAACATTCTAGTCACGCATGCATTCTGATTAGTTTCTAGACATGATCTCAACATTACTTTAAAAATTCGTTAATCACATGATACTGATCTCATTACTCATTCAAATTCACTTAACTGACAACGAGATAAGTATAAAGAAATTTGTATATCTGATGATCAATAACATTGAAAGACAGAACAACATCAAGAAATTAATAAAATCAAGAAATTAAGATCTTGCATTGCTAGAGAATCTATCGCTCAGTCAGTAGCATCAGTTCAAATCGATTAATAGAATCAACGATAAAGAATCTTCGTTGATTGCTTGAGAATCACAAAAAACTCTCTCAAATCAGCAACACTCTTCTTTGAAGACTAAACACTAGAACAGCAATCTCATCACATACTGTCGAGCATCGTTCTTCGCTCGATCATCAACTCTTCGCTATGATTCAATCATCTGTGAATAATTTCTTCAAGAGTAATCAAAGCTTTTATTCTTCTGACACTACAGATTCAGTCATTTATTCTGAGCTATCATCTTGCATATTGAAATATCTTAGAATCGATGTCGTATGAAAACATTGATACTCTTTGCCTCACTTTCAGACTTTCAATGAATCTCATGAAGCTTCTACTTCATGAAATATAAAAAATGTAAAGCAGCTACAACATTGAGTTGAACAAGATTCAGAAGTTTTTCTAGAAGATTTGAACAGTCTTCGAACTCAACGAGATTTAAACGTGAAAGCTTGTGAGTTATTTGACAAGATATCAAGCGAACAAATATGAAAAACTCGTTTCGAGAAAATGAATAAAGCAAAAGAACGCTTAAATCAATTAAATCAGACGTTTCAAAATCAAGTGACTGAATTGCAACATCAACTGCAATCATTTAAAGAAGTCACTTCTTTTTCTTCTACTCTGTTCAATTTCTTCAAGCAATCTCAAAAGCTTTCGAATTCATCTCTGTTTACTGATGAAAAAGAATTTATCTAAAATGACTGATAAGAAAAGATACATGACAAGCTAGAAATCAACGTCAATCATTTTGATATCAATAAAACTATTCTGATCTACGTTCACTTCAGAATCAAAGAAGACGCAGTCAAAGCTATTTTAGCTCAACGTTAACAAGATTCATTGAATCTTTATGTCACAGTCAATGATCTGTTAAATGAACTTGCTCAGCTTTATGATGATTTTGACAAAGAAACAAACTTTCGAAGGAAATATGCTAATCTCACTCAAGAAAAGAGCAAATTCAGTGAATTCTATTCAATGTTTCAACGTTTGTTCTCTTATTTGAAATATTACGACAAACAGTTAATCATCAATTTACAAGACAAGATAGTTTATTGTCTTTGTGCAGCTTGAAATAGTCAGTTGATTCAGTCAGAATCTTTTAATGAAATTCGTAGTTACTTGATTCATTTGAACAATAAGCATTGAGTCATGAATGACATCAAAGAAAAGAAATTCTTGATCAAAGTCAGAAAGCAAGTCATCTTTGCTGAGAAATGAGATTCATTGAATCTTTATAGAAAGATTGAAGTCACTACACTTGTTAATCATTCAAAGTCGTGCGACGCGATTTTAACTAGCGTCAAAGATATTGATTTACAAGCTGAAATCTGTTTCATCTGTCATAAATTAAATCATACTTTTAGAGAGTGCTTTGATCAACTGAGAGTCAATGCATTAGAAAATGACGAGTTTGATTGATTTATATTGAACTCTGAGTTCAATTCTGATTCAAAAAACTAACTATCTCTTTCAGAGTCATTGTAGAGATAAAGATCATATCTTTGTGCAGTTAAATCGAAGTTCTATTAAAAGAAAACTATTTTGAGAAGTTATTTCTGATTAATGCTTCTTTTATCTTTCAAAGCAATTCTTTCAGTCTTTGCTTTTTGATAGATAGTGATTTCGTCGTTTACACGCTGATACATGATAAGCTAGTCAATAAAGTATGTCAGAAACTTGAAATACAATCTATATTACTATCAAAAGAGAAGTTAATACGAGATTATAATGAAAAGCTAGCTAGAAAGACTATTACTCATAAGATTCTACTCAATCTTACGATTGAAAGTCATAAGAAATTGACTGTGTCAATGCTGATAGTTGATATCGAGCATCATGAAGCTATATTGAGCAAACTCTGAATGAACAAAAATGAAATATTATTGAACATGAAACATGATACTATTGTATTTTCTGATCAATTAAATATTTCTATTTCGATTTTTTCAATTTTGTCAAATACAAAGTACTCAAGTTGATCGCGATCAACTTCGACTTCTTCAGCAGCTCACAGCAAGATTTTTAAGATGCTCAAGCACTCAGTTTCATTCATTCAGAAAGAATCATTCTCAATTCAAAACATAGATGTCGTCTCTTTTCAAGCATTAGTAAAACGAAAAAAGAAGAATCAGACAGAGATTTTTGCTATGTTCATTGAAGACATCGATAGAGAAATCATCTACAATACTCAATGTGAACTAAATGTCATAAACATCTTCTCAGTCAATGAAACAACTCAGAATCTAGAAGATATTAAAGTCAAGCTATCATCAAAATATCAGAATTTTCTAAATGTTTTTGATTGAGTTCAAGCAGACAAGCTATCATCTCATCATTTGTATGATCATAAGATAGAGCTTACTAGTGATGTAACATCACTTCACTGTTAAGCATATTAAATGTCTTTCTACAAGCTTCAGAAAGTAAAGAAATATCTGAACGAGAATCTTTTCAAAGAATTTATAATCTTTAGCAAAGCTTTGTATTTCTCACTCATTTTGTTCATCTTGAAAGCAAATGAAAATCTACAATTCTGCGTTAACTATTGAAAGCTCAATGCTATTATCAAAAGAAATCGCTATTCTTTATCGCTCATAAATGAAGTAATTGACAAAATAGTTGATTGCAAACATCTGACTCGATTGAATATCATTTCAACGTTCAACAAACTACGAATGCACTCTGATAGTGAGAACTACACTATCTTTATTATCGCGTTAGAAGCATATAAGTCAAAAGTGTTACTCTTTGAACTTATCAATGATTCTGTCTCATTTCAGCAGTATATGAATGATATTTTATGAGACTTTCTAAATGACTTTTGTCAAGTCTATCGAGACGACATTCTGATCTACAGCAAAACTCAATGAGAACATAAACAACATGTCAAAATGATATTGAGCAGACTATGAAAAGCTGATCTACAAATGAATATTCAAAAGTGTGAATTCAATGTAGAAGAAATCATCTTTTTAGAAGTCATAGTTTCAGAACAAGATTTTCGTATGAACTTTATCAAAGTGAAAGTCATAGTCAACTAAGCTACATCAATCAATCTAAAAGAAGTTCAAAACTTCGTAAGATTTGTTAACTTCTATCGTTGTTTCATTAAGAACTTCTTGAAGCTAGTCAAATCATTTACTCAGCTGATTAAAAAGAACACGTCTTTTGTATGAAATGAAGTCTGTGTTCAAGCTTTCAATGATTTAAAGAAACAAGTCAGCTCAATCTCAGTACTACGACATTTTAATTTCAAACAACAGACTATTCTGAAAATCAATGCATCTGACTACGTCAAAGATGAAATACTATCACAGTATGATGATGAAAATGTTCTTCACTCAGTAGCATTCTATAGCAAGAGCATGATTTTTGCTGAATGCAATTATCACATCTATGACAAGAAATTATTAATTATTATTCAATGTTTTGAACATTGAAGACTCAAGCTTGAATGCATTAAGTTGCTCATTCAGATGTTCATTGATCATCAAACTTTGAAGATCTTCATGAAAAACAAACAGTTAACTCAACGTCAAGTCAATTATCTAGACATTTTATTTGAGTTTAACTTTCAGATCATTTTTCAATCAGGTAAAATGAACATTAAAGTTGATGCTTTAATCAGAATGTTTCTGATTGACATCTTTGAATTAACTCAGCGTACTGAAGATCGCTATTAAATCATTCTGACACTTGATAGAGTAAATGTTCTAGCTATCAAATCTGAAGTTGATCTCTATCAGCGAGTAAAAGATGTCAATAAGAAGAATGAGCTTTGCAATGAGTATAAACAAGCTATAAGCGAAAACAAGCTTAAGCTACATAGCATTGAATTGAAGCACTGCAAGATCATTGATAACGTTCTGTTCAAAAAAGATCTACTGTGAATTTCTGAGAATATGCATACGAAATTGCTAAAGAAAATTCATGATCAGTCTTTCATTTCTTATTCTGACAATTGAAAAACTATTGATCTAGTTCAACGTTTCTACTATTGATCAGATCATCAAGCAATGATTAGATGTTACATTTGAAACTGTGATGTTTATCAACGAAGCAAGACATCTAAAAATAGCATCAATGAACTTCTTCATTCTCTTTCAATTTCACAGAAACGCTGAAAAGATATAATTATGAACTTCATCATTAAGTTATCTCTATCAGAAGAATATAACGTCATTTGCATAATCATATGTCAACTCATCAAGAAACGTCACTATGTTTTCTGTCATTGAGAAGATGAAAACATCTCAGTCGAAGAAACGGTTTGAATCATGCTATGAAACGTTTATCGACTTCATGATCTATCTAGTTCTATTGTTTTGAACAGAGACTTTCAATTCATATCAACAATGTGACAAAGTCTTTGTAAGTGACTAAGAATCACAGCTAGTTTATTAACAGTTTATCATTCTGAGATCAATAATCAATCAAAATGAGCTAATCAAGATGTTGAATGCAAATTAAGAATCTACTGTAACTACATGCAGAACGACTGAGTGAAATGACTTTTCATGATGAAATTCAGCGAGAATTTCAATATCTTCTTGATCATCTCAATGACTTCATTCTACTTCAATAAAAGTTTTCATTCTTGAATGAGTTTCGATTCAGATATGACTGACTATGAAACAACTTGTGAACGTCTTGAAGCTAGAAAAGCAGATGATATTGCAATTCAAATGAAAGAGCTTTTTATTTTTGATCATCAATAATTGAAAAAGACGAAGCAGATCATCAAAGCTCAAATCAATAAACATAGATGAGACGTCATCTATGAAGTAAATGACTGAATTTGATTATTCTTTAGAAACATAAAGATAACTAGATCATGTAAAGATTTAAAAGACAAACAGCTAGAATTCTATCAAATCACTGTCAAAGTTGAAATCTTCTATCATTTTCGTTTATCAATAAGCATGAAGCAGCTGCATTCAATGTTCAGCTCGAAGTTATTACGTTCTTATTCTCAAGACTCATTATCAGAACAGCATTCAAAATCTTCTAGATCATTGACAATCAAAGACAATGATCATTAAGAGATAAATGATATTTTGAACTCTAAACACTATTGAGATTGAATACAATACAAGATCAAATGAACAGAACTAGATTGAAACAATGAATGATACTATGTTGATAAAAAAGAATTTAAAAGCTTGAAAAAAGTTTTAGTTGAATTTCATAAGCTCTATTCAGACAAGTCACACTAAGTTGAAAAACAGTGAAAGTTTGTGTTTCATTTGTTCTATTCATAATAATAATAATAATAATAAATTCATACATTCTTGTGACATTGATTAAATCGACTCATGAAGAACTTTATGCTATCTGTATCGAGTGAACAAAACTTTCTGAGATAGAAAATCACTTGCAGTCTACATGACTGCTTTACGCAGTCAAAACAGTGAGTTTTAAGACTATGTATCAAATTTGTTCATGTTGATTGCATGTTAAAGAATGAGTGTTTTAGTCACTTTAAATTGCTTTAAGAGCTTCGTTTTCATCATCATTCTTGCTATTGCTTTGAAACTCTTCATGATGATGATGATTATTTGATAGTTCAAGAAGTCAGCATCTTGTAACATTTTTGATCGCAGATGCAATCAGTTTGAGCAATGCATGAGTACATGCTTCATCGTCTGATGACTTTATTTGCAGTCACATCGCAAGCTATTCATGTCTGAAACGTTTTTAAAGTGCAGATAAACATTCAGATTTATGCATTCAATTTTAATATACATTGTGAGAATGCTTTTTGCTTTCTGAAAATCATCACGCATCTTTATCATCTTATTGCTCAGATGCAATCTTTGTGTTGAGATTATGTTAATGTTTGCAACGCGTTCTCTGTACTTTTTTCATCATTGATTTCATTGATCTTTGTAATACTGTGTTATTGCAATGCTATTGCTTGTTGAAATCATTGTGAAGAAGAAAGTATGTTGTCTGCATCTCAACTGTATCTTTGCATCTTCTTGAATGAAGACATTCAGAAGTACTATTTTCTTAATGACGAGTGAGTGAGAAATGACGCGATTAACTTTTGTCAAACGAACGTGTATTAGTTTGCATGCTTGTTTGATCTTTTGCATTTGATCATTGACTCAACTGTGTAGCATGATCTTGTTCTGTAGCATGTTCAAATGAACATGTAGTGAACTTATGTATGTTTCTGTCTTTAAAGTTTCAATGTTTACTCTTTTGAATGCTTCTGCTACGTGATGCAGAGTCTGATTCTGAAGTGTTTCTAGTCTGCATTCTTTGCTTAACAGTTCATCTTTCTTGTCACGCTGATGTCAAACTGATGCTTCAAATGCAATTTCTGATCTCACTACTGCTGAGTATACTTGTCTCGCTTTTGTGAAAATAACTTTTCATGTGAAGACTTTAAAATGACTAAGTGTCAGCATTCTTGTGACGTGATTCATCTTTATTTGTCAAAGATGCACATCTCATTGCAGTTTCATGTTCAGTTGCATCTTTAGAACTCATACATCTGATTTTGATTTGATAACTGAGCTTTCTATTTGTATGCTAGTCATCATGTCAAATCTCTTCGATTTTCTAGTGAAATGCGTAAATTCATACTTTTCTGATGCAAACGTTGCGTCATGAGTGCAAGCTTATTTTGCACAGATATCATGTGCTTTGCTCAGTATTTTGCAAATTTCTTTAATGAATCTGTTGTAAATTTATTGAAAATATGTTGTATACATTGCATGCAACATACATAAAGCACAATCTCTATGCTGATTTTTTCCTTAGACTTGAGAGATTACTCAAAGAGTTTTCTTACGACAGATTCACAGTTCAAGACGAATGAGATCTCTCATTGCTCAGATTTCAACAGTTTACTTCTTAAGCATGAGTTGCAAATGTATTGCAGTCGATTTCTTCTTTAATCATATTGATACACGCTACTGTTCTCTTAAGCTATACAGACGATGTCTTTGACTAGAGATTGACTTTATCATCAAGACATTCAAGAGTCAGAGCTCAGTGAAGAAATGAGATTCTCAAGATCAACAGTTGTTGTCATTGTATATTATGTCTCACAGATGCTTGCTTCGCTTGTAAGACATGCAACTCATCTGTTTCATGTTATCTGTAAAGATCTTTCTTATGCAGATTGATCATGTCTTGCAGAGATGTTCATATGTTACACTTTTAATCAAACAGCGTAGTTCGATCATTCTTTACTAACTCGCTTGTGTTTCTCTTCTTTTAACAAAGTCTTCTCGTCAGCATATTGCTCATGTATAAAATGTCTGTGTCTGAACGTTTGTTAAACGATATTAATGAGATTCTTAAGTTTGCTCATGTCAAACTTAATGAGTCTTGTGAGTTGCTTATGTCGTAGTAACAAACACGCAGTCTTAACAAGATCTATATGTAGTTAGCATGTAAATTTAAAGAATGTTCATGATTCAAGTTTTTTCTGCTAATCACTCTTAACAGATCAAACATGAGAGTGTTCTGTCTCAGTTCTTGTTGTCACGACAACGAGATACTGAATCGAATGATTTTCATAAGCGATTTCCCTCGTAGTTCTGCATTCTATTTGACTTTCTCATCTGCATGCAGATTGCTTGTAACATGTGCATTGAGATTATTGAAGTTTGCATGATCGCGAAAACTCTGCACGCGATCAATGCACAGCGCTTCATCATCACGCAACGCTTTGATGTCATTCAAACTTTTGATAATCTCTAGACTTTAATGTAGCTAAACAGTAAATTCGTAGTCAGCATTGCATACAGATGAGTTTCATCGCTGATCTTGTTCTATTCATGTGAACATGAATTTTTGAAGAAGAAAGTAATGTTACAAATGTGTCAGAATTGATTAAAACTAGTCAATAATCTAGTTTAAATCTGATCTAGATCTGACTCAGATTTGACTCAAATATGACTCAGCATCTTTTCTCTTCTTTAGCATCTTTTAATCAGCTTCTATTATCTTCTAGATAAACACACTTCTTTGTATTATGAGTGATCAACAGATTTCTATGATAAACACATTTCTTTGTGTTGCAAACATCTTTCAAATCAACATCTTTCTTATGTTTCAACATGTTTTCTTTGAGACTAACGTCGATCTGAGTAACTACTATATAGAGCATGTTTTTCTTGTCTTTTGTATCTTCTTTCTTCTATATTCTTAAAGTCTTAGTTATAACTATCTTTATAGATTAAACATTCTAGTCACGCACGCACTCTGATTAGTTTCTAGACATGATTTCAACATAACGCACGCTTTGTCGTTAACAACAGTGATAATCAATGTCACTTCACATCTGAAAGAGTCAATTTTAAAGCTTGATAGAATGAGTTGCAAAAAGTCATTCTGAAAGATAATTGAACTTCTGATTAAATGTCACTGTTTGAAGTCAGATGTTTTATTCGATTGACTTCATGTAAACTTGCTCATATGCAGAAAGTTTGCAAACATCAGGCAAAATGACGCATGTCATGTTATTTCTTCAATAATAGATTGATCAAATTGACGTAGTAATAATAGCAGTAGATTTCATGTTATAAATCTTCGTTTGCAAGTCTGATTATTGTCTTAAAGTCTTTAAATTTCAACTATGATTCGCTGTAATGTAGAGTGATGAAATATCTCAATCTCAATATCAGAATATTTAACGTCAATGTGATGTGATCATAAATCAATGAGATAAATTTTAATGATTTTAACTTTAATCATCTTGTTCTTTAAATTTGCTGATCAGCTGATCAGATTTGAAATTGAAGTTGAATATTTGACTTTGATGATCAAGAAGCAGAACATGAAGTAACTTCTTTTAATTGTATCGTAGATACTTTTGATGAACGTTGCTAAATCTCATCAAAGATATCTGACTGCTGAATGATCAAGAAAAATCTTGCTGTATCAGAAGCTTAATGACTTGCGTTGATTGACTGAAGTGTAGCTAGCTGAGAAAACTCGTCAGCAATAGTACTGAACTTTGCTCAGAAAAGCAAATCAGCTAAATCATTTTCATGAGTTGAAATTCATAAAGCATGTATGCAGATATCATGCACAGTCGTCAGCAAGACTATTCATTGCAGATGCAGCATTACTTCTTTGCGCATGAAGATCTTGTTAATGTCGATGATAACAGCTACGTTGTCATCATATATAATGAGATTGCATCTCACGAAAACGAGAAGTCATGCTGTCAAAGCTTGAAGCATTGTTGTCATTTCTTTAACATTGATATGCTTGTCACTCAAGCGCATATTAAATTGCTTAGAAAATGTTTGACTAGCAGCTGATAATAGATTGAAATGATGCAGATAATAGTTTTTCATGTTGTGCAGATTTGAAACATCAATTCAGAGATATAGAAAATGTCTGAATTCATGTTTGCGAAGTAAATATATATTGTTTCACTTTGAAAGAAACATCTTTCACCATAGTAAATCTTGTTGCATTAAGTAATTAATGCACTGCTTGCGTGATTTAATGATGATTAAATTGTTGAACAGTTGTTTGAGAAAAACTCTTTCAGAAACTATGATTTTTGCAGCAAATGACAGAAAGTTTAATAGCATCTGTAACTTCTCATATGATAAAGAGCTCTTTGTAAGCATGCTGTTAATGAGCTGAATTATCTTCTGATGCTTGTCAGATGATAAATGAGTCATCATATTGATTAAGTCAAGCTCAATGCTTAAAAAGATGCACGTAATGTCAATAAGATTCTTTTTAAGATTAATGTTAAACTTTAACTGAATGCACAGATCATCGAAATCATTCTTGTATTTATGAGCTTCGAAAAACAATCACAATGCACGCATCACAAATTTTGAAAAAGAGCACTATAAATAAGACAGAGTGAATCTAGAAGACAATTGAATGATGATGAATTGCATGAATTGCAGCAATGTTGATTCAAAGATGATTGCAAGCAACGTTGATTCATTGCAAGAAAATAAAGATGCAAGATTGAAACACTTACATGATGATGAAAAGAATGTTGCTAACATTATTGATTTACTAATAAAGATATCAACGTTAGAGAAAGAGAAAAGCAAAGATTATTCATGAAAAAAGATAGCATTGAAGTTGATTCGATGTTTTCAACTTGACTTAGAAGAAAAACATCATGCAAATCAGAACGCGTTCATCACGAAGAATGTACAGAAACTGAAAACATCAGTTCAACTGCTTAACAAGCAGTTGTATACACAGAAAAACACACATTTTTCAATGAAAATCACGTCATGAGCGAACATGACAAAAGAAGAAATAGCGATGAGAAAGCAACGTCTCAGAAGTGACTCATCATCGCTTCACAAGAAATGAGAAGTCATGATTAAAATAATGAACAGAAAAGAAATAAAAAAGATACAGAAGAAGTCGATTGAACAGATTTTATAAAGAATCACAGACGTGTCAACAGATCAAAGAGATTTAATCATGTCACTTTGCAAGCTGAGCAGCAATGACATTTTTCTTCACGCAGTTAACTCAAATGCTCAAGCAAACCTGAAAAAGACTCAGACATGAGCAAAAGAAATCACGAGTTCAACATGTGTAGCACGTCAAATCTTTGCAATGCTGACACATGAAGTATGCATTACAATAAACATGAACAATCAAGAAAAGATCATTGAAAGATTGATAAAAAATAACATGAGACTTCATGAAAATCTGAAAGTTTTAAGAATAGTCTGACTCAAAAAGATAGTAAATAGCAAAAAGATTCATTCATCACTTATTGTAAAGATTGCAATCAAAGTAATGATGAATTGACTAATGAATGTAAGCATGCTGAACTTGTATCAAGAATGTGCATGCAAGCTATTTGAAAAGAACTGTTGCATCACACAGTGCTTCAGATGTCATGAATTTGATCACATGATTAAGATCTGCAGAAAGAATCAGCGCTGCGAAAAATGCGCAGACAAGCATCACATAGAAAAGTGTGTGATGTCTTTGAATAAAAGATGTTGTGTCAACTGCAACGAAAATCACAAACTTTGAAGATGCATCTGTCTCAAGTGATGACAGCAGATGAAACAAGCATTCAAAATCTATAAAAATAGATTGTTCAGATACTTTGAAACATCTAAATATAATTGCATACTCTTCTCGCTGTTTCTGAACTCTTTAGATTCAATGAACTCTTCAGATTCAACGAATTCTTTTGATTCAATGAATCTTTCAAGCTCAGCAACAGTCATGCTGAAAACATGCAGTTGAATCATTGATGAATCAGCTTGACAGATAGTAAAGATCAAGAAAAGACGAGTCAATCTTTTCTCTTACATAAGTAGTGACTCAGATGAGATGACATCTGAGCAGATTCAGAAACGTTCAATCAGAAAGTGAGAAAGATCATTGATGATCGAAAGCATACAAAGAGTCTTCTCATTGCAGAGTCAACAACAGTTACAAATAACTTTATGATAAAACAGTCTTTTCTACAAATTCTACAGTACAACATCAGAAAATCATTAAGAATTCAAGAATCATTTTTAATTAACAAAGAAGTTCGCGAATTCAACATAGTAACTATACAGAAGCAAGATTGCAACAACAATGACTTGCAGTCATTTAGCTCAGCACACAACTTCTTTCATCTAGTGAAAAACTCATCATCTCAATCAAGAACATGCATATACATTAACAAATGTCTAAGACTTGATCAATGAATAGTAGAAACAGCTGAGTCAGACATTTGCTTAATCAGAATATTAACTTGCAACACAGACAATGAAACGCAGATGCTAAAACTTCTAAACGTTTACAACTCATGCTCATTGTTTACTACATTCACAGAGAGATCTTCAATCATTTCTCGTTTTAATGAACTACTTAAGAATGACTGTGAACAACTGATCATAGAAGATTTCAATCTACATCATTCTCATTGAGAAGAGCAAAGATGCTTCACTCATCATACAATGACTGATACTCTACTAAACATCATTACAAACGCAAGGCTGAAATTATTACTGAAATCAGACACTATTACTTGCGAAGCTCACAATCAATTTACAATGATTGATTTAGTCTTTAGCAGCGAGAAAATACAGTTCATGATATGCAAGTGCAAGATACAAATCAATTTGCATCAGAGATCAAATCATCTTTCAATCATCACAAAGTTATGTTTACAAACAATCTCAGTGCAATTCTTAACTTGATGACTTTGAAAGAAAATAAATATAAAAGCATTAAGTGCTTATCTGCAAATACATTTATCTTTGAAACGCTCTCTAGATGACAAGACTATGATGAATGACAGAGTGTGCAAGATTATCAAAGTGCTACAGAAGATCATCGAGAAATCTACTCTTTTGACAAAGTCATTAAATCAAGCAAGAGACTTTTGAAATCAAAGTTGCTTCAAAGTAGTAATGAAATCAAGATGATTGTGAATCATATGAAAAATGCAAGATACATTAGAAGTGTTAAATGAATATCTGAAGCACAATGATCATAAAAACAAGATCATTCAACAAACGAAATGTGCACACTTCAAAACACAAATGCATGAGCTGAGCAAAGCATTCAAATTAATATGATGCTTTGCAAAATGAGCTAGAATTGAAAGTCAGCTATCTAAAAAGCTTTCTCAGTTTTCATCACTGAAGCGAAGCGACATCGATCATATAATAATGTTACGATTTTAGCATGTGTTACTCAAAAGGTGTTGGAAAAAGAGATGTTAGATCACTTAAATGATGTTGAACAATATTATAAATGATGATAGACGTAAGATTATCAGTGATGTTATGAGAACTTCTCGATACGAATGATACTCAGCGTTCATGAAGTATAAGAATCTCTGAATGATCTCTTTCTTTTCTTTCTTCTTCATGCAACGTCTTGTATTTAAAATCTAGTTATTAGAATTTCATTCTGATTTCATTCAGCTCTCAGTTCGTGACATTACATTGCATCAACTACATCATGAGTCAATTCAAGAATATCAGCAACATTCTGCCGTTGACATCTCTAGTCTCGATCAACGAACTCATCACTGTCGCTCAGTTTCAAACTCACGTCAACAATGCTTTCGAAGCATGATACACTTTCCTGATTGAACTTCAAACTTGATTCAACGACATCATCACTCAGTATATCAACTGAGTCTCAGTCTGTCAACAAGAACATGAGCAAACTCAGGTCAAACTTAAGCAGTCTCAGATCAATAATGAAACCTTGTCAGAAATGATTCAAGAACTCAAAAGCATGAGCAGAATCAATATCAAATCAGAGAAATATTCAAATTCAGAACTTTATATCAAAGAGCGAGAGAACAAGCTAAATCAGTTCATCTTCAAGCTGATCAGCAAGCTGAAGTTGAACGCAAATCATTATTCAACTCTCGAGTCTCGTCTTCTGTATGAGTACAGTCGCTTATCAAAGAACGCTGTCGCTCAAGCGTTGTCGCGTATGACTGCTCAGCATGACAAGCTAGTCACGATTGAGCAATTAGTTGTCTTGTTAAGACAAGTCTTCGATGATTCAGACAAGCAAGAAATCACTCAGCGATTCATTTCAGTTCTAAGAATGTGAAATTGCATCTTCATTGAATATCTGTTCGATTTTCAGCAGCACATTGATGCAATCGAATATGACGTTGTAACTTGAAAATTCAACCTGAAGAATGAACTATTCAGCGAGCTCAAAGCTCTATTGATTCAGATGAATGTCAGCAGTCTGAACTATGAGCAGTTGATTATCAAATGTCAGCAATTGAATAGTCAATATCGCGTCACAGTACAGAATCTTTTCAAGTCAAAAGCAGTGATTCACTCTGTCTCTGTGACTTCTACAGTTCTCGCGTATCTCGTCAAATATGCAACATTCTCGACAGGCTTGAAAGCTACGATCTCAAGCTCAAGAAATCTCATGAACTTATTGATCATCAACATGAAGAAACAAGACTCACTGACTCTTGAGAAGCATCAGCATCGCATGATCAATCATCTGTGTCTATACTGCAATAAGTCTGAGCATCAGACTGCAACCTGCAATTCAAAGCTCAAGATTCAGCTACGAGTCATCTCATTATTCGTCTTTGCAATCTCTATCGACAATCTCGCTTTCGATACGTCTTTCACCTTGAGAAAAGTCTAGTCTCTGCGTACAGTCGCTCGCAGAGACAATCGAACAGTCTGAAAATCTCTGCACTCTCAGTTAACTCGATTCATCGATTAAAAAAGAAGATGAACAATGATCATCTTGTGCTCTCAGATAATCTAGAAAGCAATAAAATCAATGTCAATCTTTCTGTTTTGATTGATATCGACGTCATTGATTATGCATTTATTGATGACTCTTTCGCGCAAAGACACTCTCTGCTCTGTTTTTCTTTGTTTGAAATCTGTATTCTTCAGAGATTTGATGATCAATCAGTCGTATTCAATTCAATCACTCATTACGCTCTTGTCAAACTTTGAGTTTCAAGCGAGAAGCTTGAAGAAACTCTCTTTTATGTCACTCAACTTTCGTAATTTTCAGTTGTTCTAGATCTGTCTTGATTAAAAAGTCATAAAGCAATTATAGATCTGCGTCATAATCAGCTCATCTTTGAACCTCAAGTCAATTCAGAACTCATACTCAAAACTCTCTCAAGCATCTTGATCTCGACTGTGTCAATATCAGTTCTCTTGATGTCTTTGCTCTTGAAACACCTGAAAATCTACGCTATAAATAGTGCTTCGTTTCTGCAACTCGCTAGAAAAAAGAATCATGATCTGTTTATCATATTCATGAGAAATATCGACAAAGCTCTGAAAATCACGTCTTTCGTTGACTCTGTCACGCTATTGTCTCTCGAATATCATAACTTTCTAGATGTTTTCTCTTGCGAATTGATGAACACTTTACCTGAACGACGTCTCTATGATTATAAAATTCAGCTGCAGAAGAGCAAAACTTCTACCTTCAAGTCTTTATATGACATGTCTCAAGATGAGCTTTGAGTATTAAAGAAATATCTGAAGAATAATTTGATCAAAGACTTTATTCAAGTCAGCTTTTTCTTCGCGATCTCTTTGATACTCTTTGTTAAAAAATCAAGCGAAGAACTCAGATTTTGCGTGAATTATCGAGATCTGAACATCATGACAGTTAAAAATCAATACTCATTACTTCTCATTTGAGAAACTCTAAATCGACTGACTAAGATCAAGTACTACATCAAGTTAGATATCATTGCAGTCTTTAATAAACTGTGAATGATTTATGAAAATGAGTGAAAGATTGCTTTTTGAACACGTTATGACTTATACGAGTATAACGTTTTGCTCTTTGAACTCACAAATGAATTATCATCATTTCAGAACTTCATTAATGACACTTTGCATGACTTCTTGAACGTTTTCTGCATCGCGTACATGAATGATATCTTGATCTATAGCAACAGCAAAAAGAAACATACTCAGCATGTTCATCAGGTACTGAAGCGACTTAGAGTCGTTGAACTACAGATAAATATCGAGAAATGTGAATTTTCAGTTATCGAGATCAAGTATTTGAGTCTAATAATCATCACTCACGAAATCAAAATGAACTCTGAGAAGATCAATGCTGTCATGAATTGAGCTGCATCTCAAGACGTCAAAGATGTTCAGAGCTTTCTGAGCTTCATCAACTTTTATAAATGATTTATTAAGAAGTTTTTCAAGCTGATCGACTCGTTAACTGTCTTAATCAGAAAAGATCAATCATTTAATTGAACTCAGAAGTGTCAATTCGTCTTCGATTGACTCAAGCAGACATTCATCACTGCTTCTATCTTAATGCACTATAACTTGAATCTACTCGTGACTGTGAAAATCAATGTCTTCGACTATGTTGTGATCGAAGTCATGTCTCAGCGAGATGATAATGAGCAGTTAAGATCTGTGATCTATTTCTCTTTCAAAATGCTACTCGCAGAATGCAACT
>JAABUK010004783.1_pt1 | contig 21721 bp, 28 predicted proteins | sample 5559141 | NCBI WGS metagenome assembly JAABUK01 (sample SAMN10711869, study PRJNA513367) | rock metagenome | isolation source: Antarctica rocks | place: Antarctica: Victoria Land, Pudding Butte nord | collected 2016-01-03
GTGGGTTAACTGGTGCATAATGTTCAAGGTTGCTCCAGTCTAGCTCCTGGACTGCTACATGGCCAGCTGAGTTAGACATCTCTTGCCCTGCAATGCCACAACACCTTTGCACAAGGTTGCAAATGCACGTCCTTCTGTTTTGCTTGTGTGGCAGAGTCTTTCAGCTGCAGATTGTATGTTGAGGTTGCGCGAGTAGTGACATGATTTGTGCAGACACACAATGTTTTCACCTCTAAGAGCAGCTGGAGACAAGTTGTTCTCGTAGTTTCTTTGGAGCAAGCTTATGACTTCTGCAGTGTCGGTGACTGTGGTGTCACAGCCAAGCAAAGCAAACGCAAAGCCGCCCAGGCCCATTCCAGCACCTAATTCAATAGCTCGCTTGCCCTTGAGTCTGTGTCGTGCAAAATCTCCTTTCTTTGCATTCTGCAAAGTCCACAAGCGTCTCAGACTGAAGCATTTCCTGACAGGACTTCAGTATACTTCTTTAAATTCAAGACTTAGCAAGCACCCAGGGATGCATTGCAGCAGATGGCTCACCTTTTCCAGAAACTTGGCCAACACTATGCTGGAGTCCCAGACAGTGGTGCCGAGGTGGTTGGTATTGGGGTTTTGAGCTAAGTGGAGAGTGTTCCTGCAGGAAAGTCACACTGGTCAGCACGGGACTAGTCTGCCGCCAGGTGTTGCAGCAGGCAATGCAGCCTAACAATACGTACCCAAAAAGCTCTACGTCGACCTGCGTAGAATGATGAGTGTTCCAACGTACCCACTTTTCATCGCCCGCCATAATGGAATAGCGATGCAGAGCATTCCAGCGGTGTTGCAGCTATGCCGACACTAGACATCTCACGCACACCGATTAGTCACAAGCTTTTTTTCAAAATTTACTGTTGCTTGACCTTGACTGTGCATTGCGGCACGGCAACTGCAGTGGCGTCAGCATGTGTATGGGCAAATCTGTTGTGCACTGCTTGGTTTCCTAGCGAGGAGAAAGCAAAAGACTGACTCACCGAGATCATGACTGCTGACAGCCTTTATGATCTGCTCAAGTCCTTTTCTGACGCGGGCCGGGAGATTGCCTCGCAGCAGCAGGGCCTGGCAGATCCAAGCAGTACAACTCACTCTTTTGCACGGATTGGTTCACAAGATGTCTCAGTGATCAAAGCATTTGCTGAGCAGACTGCTGCTCATGCTACAATATGGCAAGGCATGCCGCAGGCTGGCATATCCCTCACTGACGTGACACGGTAACACAAAGCGCTTGGACTGATACAACAGAGGCTGGTGCAGGCCACAAACTACTGGTCACACACTTGTTCATGCCTGCAGGTGCTTGAATCAGGCTATGTCACAAGACATGCAGAGTTCTGGAGTTCAAGCTGCACTAATCTTTTCGTATTTGCTGAAGACGCCCGGATGTCCGGTTGGTGGCTCCCCACTTCTGCATCTCATTTGCCTGCCCAGCTGCATGCAAAGCTTGTATGCGATCCAGCAGTGCCCTAAAAATATTGCTTCCATCTGCTATGCCTTGCTACTACTTCGGCGGTCTTGCAGAATGGTTGTTGCTCAGCTCTAAATTAGTGTTGTGTGACATGACAGGTGTTGTCGTTTCTTGATGTTGTGACATCTAGCAGCCTGTTGAAGCTTGTCAGGGGATTTACGGCTCCTTTGGCAGCCCCAAAGGGAAAAAAGAAACAAAAGGCAGAAGCTGAAGACATGGATATTGATGACAATGACGCAGCTGAACGCTCTGCACCACCAGCCAGCAGCATGACGACCCAGGAATGCTGCATTGTCATCAACAACCTGGCAGACCTTTTGCAGCATTTTGGCATCAGAGATCAGCCAGATATAGTGCACGCAGTAATCGAAACACTGGCGCATGTTACAAGACACTGTTCAGCAGGTGCGTCGCGTGTTGCTTTTTGTGCATATGATTTCTTGCATGCTGTGCATGTGTTTGTCTTGCTGCGACTACACCATCACGACCCACAAGTCATTGCTGTCACTTGAAACCACACCTCAAAAAGGCCTGAGCCCTATTTGTGCTCTTGCAGATGATGTGGTAAAGGCATGCTTCAAGACACTAATGGCCTTACTGCACACAAGGCATGGCAGCGTCAGAGAGCTTTCAGCTGTTGTCTTGCGCCAGCTGACACCCAACATACTGGGCTTGGCAGATAGTGCTGGAGCTGCAGCGTCAAAATCTGTGTCGTCCTCAGCAAATCCCAAGCACATCATGGCCATCAGATCACAAGCCCTGCACTTCACACAGGATGTGGCAAGGTATGGTTGCTTCTCAGCCCCTGTACATGCTACTTGCTGAAGCAACATGTCTTGAAAATTTATCATGCTTATGCTTGCTGATGCTACCTTGCAGCCAGATTCACCCACCTTTTGCCCTAAAGCAGCATTGGGCTTGGCCTGATAGTTGGTAATACCATTTCATTAGCTTTTTATTGCCAACTATCAGCGAAGATCATGGATGTAAACGGTGGCATGCCATTGACCTGACAGTTGGCGCCATTTTGCAGGCATAGCAGTGAGAGCTGGGAGGCTGTTGGGGCGCTGGCAAGGCATGTTGTCTTGAAAGCCCCTGATAAGGCTGACTACAGAGCAGTTGCCACTGAAGCTGCTGTGGCCTTGATGTCTCACCTCTCCGTCATGAATCAGCACCAGTTTGTGCTGTTTGCTGCTCGCCTAGCACGTACAGCAAAGGTCAGCCACCTTCATCCAAAGCCTGCCATCTCTTTCAACCTGCCATCCCTTTCAACTTGCATATGTGAGTTGTGAGACATGTCCCCTCTTGAAGCACCTTACCATAAGGCAAACCTGACTATTGGCATGCTGTGACGTTGTCTTTGTAGGTTGAATCGTTGTCATGCTGATGCATGCCGTGTACACTGCAGACCTACGGCATGCTGTCAGTCAAAATCTCAATGCTGATGTACAGGTTAGTCAGAGGTTGCTGGCTGTGGAACTGGCTCCAGTGTTGCTGCAAACCTTTCAGGACCCCTTTGCACCCAGCCCGGCCATGGGTCTGGCCACCCCAGCCTCCCTGCAGGTCAGTGCCCGCACACTGCAATCCTAGCTTGCAGCACAACATGTTGTCTATTGTTCTCTGACATCACCCGCAGATGTAATATGCCTGAGCTGGAAATCTATGAAGGGAAATGACAAATGCGTAAGAAGCTGTGAATGCAATGCCTGAAAGTACCCAAGTACGTTGCAGATCTGTATATGAACATGTATGGTGCAGTACATCTTGCAGCAGAGCAACTGCATTGCACAGCGATGTCTGAAGCAAAAGCATTTGTTCAGCAGCATGCATCGAGCTGGAGGTGGTCTGGGGTTTGCTAAGACTGTCATTGACATGAGCGTACTCAGCTGCTGGTTACAAAGCTTGACTGTCTAGGTGTCTGGGGGCAGTGCTCCTGAGAGTATGGGAGGCAGCCCAGCAAGACCATGTGATGAGGCCTCTGCCATGGACTGTGACAGCCCAGGCTCTGCACCAAGCACTGTACTCCCTGCTGGTGCGTCCCCAACCACTACACAGTACGCATTGACTGATTGATTTGAACCTGTGCCAGCCTTTGCTCTTGCAGTAGCCAGGTAGGTATCAGGTATGCTTCGCCTCTATTCAGAAGGCCGTACAGCAGGCTTACATTGCGCACATGCACAGTACGCACACATGCCTGCATGCTGCTAGCAGCAGGAGAACAGGACAACCGCATACATTGGGATCTGTTCAGCTTGCAGAAAATCAGTCTTGTAGGGAGACCAGCACATGCTATTGTTCAGGATTTTGACATCACACGGGCAGAATGTGCGCAGACAATTGTCATGCAGACAACATCATACAGACCCTCTGCTTGCTCAGCACCGCAGACACAGCATGACACAGTGTTTCTAGCAGACATCTGCAGGTCTCTCCTTGACTGTACGGCAAGGTGGTCTTAAGAAGCGCTAGCCTCAACATGCGTTATTGCTGCAGTGCCACCTGAGTGTGGTCCTCCAGCCACGTGGGGTCAAGTCTGCATTGCCATGCTCATCCAGCGGGCGTCTGACAAAGCAGCTGCTGTGCGTGGCAGAGCCATCAGCAACCTGGCCAGCATCATTGAGCACTGGTGTGCACAGACACACGGCCCCATGACAGCCAGCCTGGCTCAGTTCAGACAGGTGCACATCCACACACACACCTGCTCAGGCCATGTTGTTCAGGATTCACTACTGCTCTGCAGAGACTGTGCCATGAGGACATGTGACTTATGTTTCTGAATGAGTTTCGAATTCTGATACCTGGCAGACAAGTTCCATGTGGCTAGGTACATGTTGATGTGCTGCTTGGTCTTGCAAAGCTGTGCATGCCAATCTCTTGCTGGGCAGCCTTGTGGACCATCTCCCAGGACGCGGGTAGGCGATGAACCTGTCTCAATAGAATGGTGCTTGACAACTGATTGAGTGGCAAGCTGCTGCCAGATGGGTCAAGCTACATGAAGACAGAGTTGCGTGTGACTTGTGCTGCAGGCTCTGTCGCTAGGGTATGCTGTGCGCATGCAAGGAGGGATGCCCGGGCGCACCCCTGCTATCATCACCCCACCCTTCATCTCCCCTGCAGGGTCTGACGAGCCTGGCGCCACCCCTATGAATGATGCCACCCCTGAGGTGAGCTGAGTGTGACTGAATGAGCGTCTTGCAGTGTGCTGCCCGACAAGCTGAGATGGTATGTTGATTTGTATGTCTCTTGTCTTGTGTTCAGTCAATTGCTTTGTTTGGGGCATGGCTAGTGGTAGCTTTGGTTGCAAGCATAAAGAACCAAACACGGCGACTTAGGCCATATTTGGTCAAACACTTGCAGAGCTTGAGCCAACGAGATGTTGCTGCTAGTCACTAGACAGTCCAGTGTTTGCTGCCTTGCAGTGTCACACCCACCCTATATCCACAGGGCCTCATCTGCAGAGGGGTGGCCTGCACAGACAGCTCCTGGAGAATGCCTACCAAGGAGCAGCACGGGCTCACGCCTTGCAGCTGGTAGGCCCTCATTGTGTAGAAAAGAAAAAGAAAAGAAAGGACTACGCCTTTTGGCGCCAATTCAAAGAGAAGCCAAGTATTATACCGGGCTGTCCAGGTCCCTCGTTCTGTATGCTATGCTGCAACCTTGCTCTTCAGCCTTGCCTCAAAGCAACCCAATGTCCAGGCTTTGCATTATGGTACTGACCTGTCATGCCAGCAATGGACTGGATGTCGTATGCTTGCCTGCAATCACACCATGTCAAGGTCAAAACTTCCAGCAGGGTTTAGGATGCTGGATTGATTGATTGCAGGATGTGGAGGTGCTGGTTCACATGGCACGGCGGCGCTGCATGGATGACAAGGCAGCAGTGCGCAAGGCAGGCCTGCAGCTGCTGGAAGCCCTGCTCATGATGAGGGCCCGGGGCGCTGGTGGGGCAGATGTTGAGCTGCCTGCTGAGCAGGACATCCGTGCCTTGGAAGCAGCCACTGCTGACGCCCTGGTCCGCCCTGTCTCGCTTCCCTGCTTCTGACTGCTGTTGCGTGCTGTTTCTTGCAGATTGTCTGACCGTACACTTTCTTGCGTCTGGTGCACACGTCTTTGGGCATGCGCAGCCAGCCACATCGTGCATGACCTTGCTGGTGAGCATAGTGTGAGTCTGCATGGGGTGCGAGCATCTTGATCCCTAGCACAGAGTGGTTCTGCGTCTGGTGCTGCTGCTTGTAGTAGCAAGCAGTAGTAGTAGTAATAAGTAGTACTAGTAGTAGTGAGTAATAGTAGCAAGTAGTAGTAGTACAAAGAAGAGTTGGCTGGCTGCAGGTGACTGTCAGGCGCACTGGACTGCTGGCAGTGTCTCGCCTGCTGCGTGAGCTGCCCAACCAGACTGCTGTCACTGAGCTGTGGGTGCGTGCAGCCCTGCCTATGGTGAGCCATGCTGCCCTATCAGCTTTTGCCCTCATCCTAACCAGATTGTGCCATGATCCTGACCAGACTACCTTCAATTCAAAGCTTGCTGCAGTTGTTGAAAATTCCTGATGAATTGTGACAGCATGCACCTTGTCAATGGGATACAGCATTTCTGTGCATCCTGCATGTGGCATGGACATGCCAACCATGAACCGCACCTCTTGAGAAATGGAGTGTTGTGACATGCAACGATTCTGTGCTGTTTGATGAATGTGTGGCAAGGGATTGCACACTAATTGCTTGCTGCACAGGCAAGAGATGTAGAAGCGTCTCTGCAAGAGCAGCTGCTGGAGCAGTTTCATGACCTGGTGTTGGCCCGGGCAGCGACTGCTGGCAGCACGGGGCGGTCTCAAACTGCCCTGGCTGCAGCTACAGATGCGGCTGCGCTGCTCAGGCCCATTCTGGCTGTGCTGCCTGCAGCAGGGGCGGCAGGAGCAGCCTGTTTAGGCCGTGCCTGTGCTGCTCTGCACAGCAAGAAGCGCCTCAAGGGCAAGGCTGTCGCCACTGGCCTACAGACAATGATCCAGCAATTGACTGCCCGAGGTGAAAGCACCGTGCTCTGCGGACAGATACGCAGCATGCGTACTGCGCCATTGTGCTTGATGTCCAGGACTGCATCAGCTGCTAAGGGTGCAGGCAGACAAGCAACAGCTCATTAGGTCCTGTTGAGGTCTGGTAGCTCTGCAGTTCAAGGAAGGCATGTGCCTGTTTGACACTGAGGAATATTCTTGGTGCAGAGGGCAGCAACTGTGGCAAGGAGGTGTGTGGTGCATGGATGGTGATGGTGGAGGTTTCAGTTCAAGACCCTGCAGCCCCTTCCTGGGAGTTCCTTCAGGTCTGCTGCCCTCACCCTGAGTTGACCGACTCTGTCTGACTATGCCTCTGTCACTGCGTGTGTCTATCTGCAATGGTGATGACCATGATGATATCTGGAGGACACCAGCTTGACAGCCTGCTGCGTTGTGCACCATCACTGCAAAGGCATGGTCACCTTGACTGCCTTGCTTATGCCATTGTTATGGTCATCAAGCTTACAGCGTTTCTGACCCACATTTGCAGACCATCCCTGCAGGCAGGTAGGCAGGCAGGCAGGTGATACCGCTGAAGCTCAGAAATCCTTTGCATCACAGCCTGCAGACCCAATATGCTGCAATCTTGTGCACGGTGTCCATGTCAACCACCTTCCTGACATCTAGGCAGCTGTTACCTTGCATAGAGTAGCTCACCTGGCTGTACAAAATACAGGAGTCCTGGAATCACTTGCAGCAGCAAGATAGTGGAGGTGAAGCAAGCGCAAGTGGCGGCGATGGCACCCTGCTGCTGCGAGTCATTGCAAACTCAGCAGCACGCTTCCCAGCTGCACAGGCTGCTCAGCTGGCTGCAGACCTGCTCAAGGTCAGCTTGCTGCCTGCAATCAGCTTTGCCTGCTTCCTCCCATGGTCCAGCCCACAGCAAAGCCCAATATAAACCTCGCCCTAAGGCTGTTCTGTCATCACTGCCAAACGGCGTATGCCTTTCCTTTCTTGTCTCGCAGCTAAATTTTTTACAGCATGTTCCTACCTTGACATATCTGGTGCAGGCAGTTGAAAGGTTTGGGCTGAGGCCAACAGCAGCTGCTGCTCACATTGCAGCTCTAGCTCAGCTCACTGCCTCAAGAGGTGAGGCCAAAGTACCTGACTCAGCAACAGCCGGTCAGAAACAGCCACAGACCACAGCCTGGGGTAGCATCGTGCTCCAGGGTGTTGAGGAAGAGCTAGGGAGGTTTGTCGAACAGGTGCAAAGACTGTGCTCTGTATAGTAATCTGAAACCTGCTCATGGCACTCAGCAGCTGCTGTCAAAGTGCAAAAGGACCTTGCTTAGCGTCAATGCCAAGGGTGCTAATCCACTGCATGCTTGAGCAAGGTAGACATGCCCAGAAACGTGCCTGTAAAGACATGACTGCGAGTGCATACAATGGAGGAAGCATCATCCATGACCACTGTAAATTTTTGACATAACCAGGATCAGTCAGTCATGACATTTGCATGGATTGCCTCTGTGGGACCGTGAACCTTGATGGGCTGGGGCAGGTGGGTGATGCCAGCTTGGAGAGCGAGCAGGAGCGGCGGCACGGCATGAGCGGCCCTGAATGGAGGGTGGCCACTGCCCTCTTCACTGCTGGAGAGGTAACCACAAGTATCTGTATATTCAATCAAGCATGCAGCTGCCTGCTGACTGGCAAACACATGGCGTCAGTATGGTCTCAAGACCAAGTACGAGTGGCAACTGACAGTGCACTATACATCAGTATAGTAAGCCTGTACAGCATCTGTATATCCTGTCTATAGGCGGTATTTGCAGTCATGCCAAAATGCTGAGCAAGGAAAAGCTGAGCAACTAAGTGTAAACAAGATGGCCTTTGTGGTGTCATACAATGAGATGATGGCTATGCACCCACATCAACAGGAAGAGCACCACCCAGCATGATGGGATGTCAGATGAACGAACAAGCTTGCTGAATAGATATGGATGTTGATGCAGCTTCATCTGCAGCTATCTGGGGGCTCTCAAAGACTGCACCCCCCAGTCCAGGCAGTAAGCATCTGCTGAAGCTTATTCAAAAGAAAGAATACAAAACGAACACAAGAAGTAGAAGGGACACCAAAAGGCATGTGGTCTGACATGTGGTGGTGTGCAGGTGGCACTGCTGAGGCAGGGCAAGGCATCTGGCAGGCTGGTGGTGCTGGTGCAAGCCCTCACCACCCCCACGCTTGTTGCAGCAGCTGCGGCAGATTCCCAGCCGGCAGGATCCTTTGTGCAGGGCACTGATGTGCCAGCTGTCATTCAGGTCATCCAGCTTCTGCTGCACCTACTGTTTGCAGCAGAGGCTGCGTAGTTACAATGATAGTGGCTTGGTGCTGTAAGGCACACAAGACCAAAGCCAGCGTGAAGATAAGATTGTTAGCATCTGTTGCTTTGGCTTTGTATAGCTGCATCCCAGCAGGAATCATAATCAGGATGACAATGAAGTATTATGCCACAGCTATGGCATACCCTAGGCACACTGCTACCTTGTTGCACTTCTCCAGCTTACACCTCTGCCCAGGGCTTGCATGCAAGCTGCTGTTGCATCCATTGATGCACTTCCCCAGCTTACTCTCCTGCCCAGGGGTTGCACTCAAGCTGCTGTGCTGCCATTGTTCGTCGTGTGAGAAGCCACTGGAACTCTGCTTTGAGGCCAAGTTCTTTGTTTAAAATGCTACAACAAAACACCTGTGTTGAGGCTACATTCCTTTGCCATACTGCTACAACAAGAAGCCTGTGGTTTGCATCATCATCAATATCCTAGCCCACACGGCGCAACAGTATCACAATGTTCCGGTCGCTTTGCAATCTGGTGACATTCTAACAACAACAATAATAACGATAACAATAACGATAATGATAATGATAATGACAATGATATTAACAACAATACCAGTAACAATGATTCTGTGATTATCAGATCATCAGTTGCCTGGCAATATGCAGGCGCATGCCTGGGTGGCGCTGGGCAAGCTGTGCCTCACAGACGAGCCCCTGGCCAAGAAGTGCGTCCCCCTCTTTGTGCAGCAACTGAAGGCGGCCAAGGCCCCTGCAGTGCGCAACAACATCATGGTGGCTCTGGCAGACCTGTGTGTGCAGTACACGGCCCTAGTGGACACTCACCTGCCTCGCCTGGCTGCCTGCCTGACAGACCCCAATGAGCTGGTGCGCAGGCAGGCACTGGCCTTGCTTGCGAACTTGCTGCAGAAGGTAAACTTGGGTTTTGCCCACGCCAAAGCAATGACAGTAACAAAGCATTGACAGCTGAGTGCAGTGGTCATAAATTGTGTCCTTGAGGCAAATTTGCTGCAGAAGGTAAGTAAGCTTAGTCTTTGCTCCTGCTGTACGAAGACACAAAGTGTCAATAGCAGAGCGCAGTGGCAGCACTTGTGGGTGGTGACGGTGATGTGCTGTTCTCTTGTTGTTTGTAACACTCTATTTGCAGGTCATGCAAGAGGCCACCACCATTATGGAGGCTTGCCTGAATCTTCACCAAGGCTTTTTGAGTCCCTGGGAGCACTGGAACGTTGAGCATTTGCAGCTTGAGCAAGACTCTCAGGGTGAGCTTGAGTGTGTGACTGAAATTGTGTGTGGGATGCAGGACTATGTGAAATGGCGGGGACCCCTCTTTCATCGCTTCCTGCTTGCACTGGTAGACGACTCACCCAGTGTGTGTGCCCTGGCAGAGTACCTGCTCACTGACACCCTTGCTTCAAAGGTACACTGCGCAGTCTGTCCTGCCATGTGTTTGAGGCTTTCTTTAGGGCACTCAGCAATTACTTTGGCCTTGCTGGCTGGTTGCTGTTGAGCATGCTTCCATGATTGTGTCTGGCCTGAGCGAGTTCTGCGTGCAGTAATTTATGCATCACCATGTGATGCCTCTGTCATTTGGCCATGGCAGCACAAAGGTCAAAGCACATGTCAAGGGTGAGACTGTGGCCATCTGTGATTCGTTGCTCCTGATGTGTGCTAAGCCAGCTGATGTGCAGGCACCACTGTTGGCATACAACCACTTTGTGGAGGCGCTGTTTGTGCTGAATGACTGTCGGGCTGGCTTGCATGGGGGTGGCAGTGCAGCCCTCATCTCTGACACAGACATGGCTGATGCCACAGAAGGCAACTTGGCACAGCTGAAGGGCTCTGCCCCTTCAGCCAGAGCCAAACGAGAGGCCATCTACAGGTCAGCTGACACATGCTGAGTCAAGACATTCCCCTACATGCGCGGTTAGGTCTTCCTTGTGCTTTGAGGTTGAGTGACACTGAAGCAGCTTCTGCATGTGAGCTGGGATGCCAGTTCGATACTGAAGGTGTCTCTGCAGAAACACAGCTGTTGCTCTCATTCTGACGCTGCTGAAGGGAATCAGTACGGCTGTTGAATGGATTGGCATGTGCATGTCAGCTTCGACTACGCCTAGCAATAAGTGTATGGCTGAACTGACACCGTGACAGTAAACAACATGGCTTGGTTGTGCACAGAGCACTGCTGCAGCGCATGGCACCAGAGCACAAGTTTGCAACGGCAGCCAAGCTGTGTGGTGAGGTGTTGGGGGGTGTTGCTGATGGGCTGTTGCCCCTGCACCAGTGCGAAGAGGTGCTGGGAGACGCTCTGCGCTGTCTTGCCTCCAAAGACATCAAGGTGCAACTCAGAGACCCATATGGGGACCATTATTCTCCTCATGATCAGGAACTTAAGTGATGCTCTTTTGTAGCTTGCTGCAGCTTATCTAACCAGTAGCAGCTGATCAGGTGTCCCCAGCACTCAACTTGTGGCTCGTGTGTGCAGCTACTGCCATGCCGTTTATAGCTGTATGGCAGCCAGGGTAGGATTCCATGCTAGATTGGATCTCGGATGCACATTCCCCAGGATACACTGAGTACAGCCAGGGTAGGATTCAGCAAAGCTACTCATGGCAGTTGTCAGGTCAAGCTATGCACTGATTGCAGGTATCCACATCTAGGCAGGCAGCTGGTGAGGAAGATGACCCAGCAGCTGTGGTCGGTGCAGCAAAGGGCCGCTTGGTACGTCCTGCTTTTGCATGACTTACACGTGCCTCTCCTGCCTACAGATACATCGTGGTTGGCGTGAATGTAGCTGGAACACATTTTAGCCTGTAAGCTTTCTGATAGGTCCATAAAAAGACCATCATTGACACGAGCAAGATGGGTTGTAGCAGGAACATGCAAAGTCTGTGCTTTGGTCCTGGCTGCATTGACTCACTTGCGGTATGCTACAGCCACTATACATCTTTGGCACAATGGCGGCCTGCCGGCCAATCATTGAGCTAATCAGCATCAGACTGGCTGCTGCAATGGTGAACAGTCAACTGTTTTGCAACACAGTGCTGTGAGACTGTAGTGCATTGTCCTGCTTGGTCAGTGACATGATATCATGGCCAAGATATGGGCGCAGATATGAAGAAGCTCGTGGGACGTGCAGGTGTCAGCTATGATGAAGAAGCACCTTGTAGAGGGAGTGGTACCGGTTCTGATAGAGTTGAAGCGCAATCTAGAAGGGCTGCGCCATTGGCTGCTGGGAGATCTGCTGACTTGCATCAGGGCTCTTCTCAAGGACCACAAGAATGAGGTGAGTCTGCAAACTGTGCATGCCTAACCTTTCAAGCGCTGACCTGGCCAGTTTCATGCGGTGATGCTCTCTGTGTGTAGATCAGCCATCAGCAGACGTTTACGAAAACGGCAAAATGCGTGATCCGGGAATCGAACCCGGGTCTGTACCGTGGCAGGGTACTATTCTACCACTAAACCAACCACGCTTCTGTCATGATTCATGCCAAAAGGCTGTTTTTTGCAAGACTTGTCCAGGCTGCAAGCAAGTCCCTACAGCAACTTTCCCATGCATCCTCTTGATCGACCTTGCAGATCGAAGACATCTTGGTAGGTGACAAGCAGCTGGCCAAAGAGATTCTGTATGACATGAGGCAAGCTGAGCTGGCAAAGGAGGATGATGCAGTGACAGCTGTGCCACAAGGGCCTGCTGTGCAACAGTCAACAGGGCCACACTCCACAGACCAAGCAGGGCCCTCAGGGGAAGGGCCCTCAGGGGCAGGGTCCCCTGCTGTGAGGGTGGGACCAACAGCAGCATCTCCTCATCCTGGACTCATACCCAGAGGTCAAACAACTACCAGGCACAGGCAATCCAACCTCAGGCGCTCTTCTGGTGAGTCTTGACTACCTGCTTTGCAAGGTATTGCAGAGAAACTTTGCCAACCTTCAGTGCACCATGTACTAGTATCTGAATTTGCTGAAGAGTACAGGTGGTATCAACCTTCCAAGCAAGAGAAACACAGCAGTGCTTATGAAGTGCACACTGCACAGCTCCCATCATGCACATCGGCAGTGGATACTGCACATCTTGCTTGCGCTAGTTGCAGTACTTGACACACTGGTGTACATGATCTTGCGCTGTTGCAACCCTTGATGTTGCCACCAAACAAACGTGATTATATGGAGCAGGCAATGTGTCTACAGGCAGTGGGGCAGCAGGTGTTTCAGCTCAGTCCCCCATCACAGCCCAAGTCCTAGCAGCAGCAGGACAGGGTCAAGCCCTGCGCCGAAAGTCGCGCTTACAGCACGTAACAGCAGCGGAGTCACAGGCCAGTCCATCTGGCTTGCCTCAACAGGCAACCCCAGGAGGTGCTGCCAGCCAAGCAGAGGGCTTGGGGCAGACACCCAGGGGCAATGGATTTGCCCTGCTAGGGGAGGGCAGCACCCCTCGCACCGGTGGTGGGTCTGTGTACATGACCCCTCCCACTGGCAGACCAGCAGTAAGACTCCGTCTGGCAAGACCACGCTACATTTGTTTACTGCTTCTGCCTCTACTGCCCGGCTGCACTGCATGCATCCAAGCTGTCAAGCATACTTGCATACTCACCGCTTCTGGTCATTGTCTGAGCATTGTCTTCTTGGCCACATTGATAACAGGCTCTTGTCAGTAAGCAAGCACCCAAGCCCTTTCAAAGCTGCTTTCAGTTAACATTAAGCATGAAAACTCAATATCTGCACCTCTTGGCAGTAGTGTGAGCTGTGACTTGCTTGCAGTCGCGCATGAGGCCGAACAGTCCGGCAGTGGGGGGCACTCCTGTTTCAGTTCCACGGCTGCGTCAGACAACTGCCAAAAATTCACTGCTGCATGAACACAGCAGGGCCGCTGCTGCCACAGGTAAGATGTCTACAGATACTTTAGACTGTGCAGGCAGTGTTGTTGCTGGTCCATTGATCCATTGATGTTGCTTTCTGTGCGACTTGCGACTTTCATGCCTTATTGGCCAGGACTGATGACTCTATACTTATGACATGAGTTTAGGAAGCCTGCTGCAGGGAGTCACATTGCAGAAGCAATGTGACTCATTCATATTGTGTGATCTGTTTGCAGACACAGGTGCTTCAGTGCAGCATGAGACTGATGAGAACGTTGATGAAGCAAACAGGCCAGCAGATGTGCAGCTTGACAGTCCAAGCAAGGTGGGCTCAAGCAAAGCCAAGTGGAATGTGCAGCCCAGCGTTGTTGCGACTGCAAAAGGCAAGCAAAATGCCAGCAAGGCAGCTGATGGTGAGCAGAATGCCAGCAAGGTGGCTGTGCCCACAAAGCAGGCTGGGTCGAATGAGACAGTGACACAGACAAGGCGAAGCACCCGGTCTTGCAAAAGGAAAGGGTGATAATCAGGCTAACGCTCATGTTTTAGACATGGTCTTGTTTAAGCGAGTTATCATTGACAAATGCTGCCTGCCGACCAAAAGCAGCACACTGATGCCCGCTGATGTTGCTGCTTAAGCACATTCAAGAGGTTCAACATAACAATACTGTACACTTGTGGCTGTAGCGAGTTATTGATTATGCAGCAACATGAATCTCCTGCTATGGTACACAATTGGCAATAAGCACAAAAGTCAGCCAGCACCTCAGCGAAAACCATCAAGGCTGTCAAGACACAGCTCAAACAGTCAACAGTTTGTCCAGCATCATAGTATACACAACTGCAGCTGCAGCATAATTTGCATGTCTATGCAGTCAACAGCACAGGATGCCATGTAGCATTCCAAGCCTTGACGCGTTGCCTCATAGCTCCATCCTCATCAGCACTAGTGGGAGTGACACCTGAGACTATTGCTGGCTCTGTTTGCACAGTTGTGGCTGTTCTAGCCTGATCACTCTGAGAAACAATTGCCTTCTCAAATGTTACTGGCGTGGATTGTGCAATGCACTGTGTATTTTTTCTGTCAGCAGAAGCTCCATTGCTGACAAGTCCTGGCTTGCCCGCATGCACATCAAACCAAAAAAGAGTGTCTCTAGACAAATGAATGACTCGCACACTTTGCAGTGCACCTGTGCCGCCACAATTGACAGCAGTGGCTCCGAATCCTCCCTGCAAGCAAAGACCTGGTCACCATGATAGTTCAGCTGTCATGACAAATTGACTGCCACAATCAGGACGCAGACGTGTTTTGCTGAGACAATCAACCAGCAACATGCTGCCAGGAGTGCTCAACCACCACAGACAGCAAAAGCACCTCAGGACAACATGCCACAAAACATGATGCACTTGTTATAAAACCCTGCTCACCCTGATCTTTGTCTCCACGACAGACAACACCCCCATGCCAGCTTCCTTGCCTGTGACCGTTGGCCATTGCTGCAGCTGCTTGGTGAGGCCTGCTGCTGCCAGGGTGACCAGAGGGGTGAACAGGTGCTCCAGTCCAGCAGCGTGGCATTGCAGCTTGCACCCCTCAACTGTCACCCTGCCCCGTCGGTGCAGGATGCAGTTGCTGAGGGTGGCTTTGATGGTGAGATTAGCTACTTTGCCAGTTGACCTACGCAAGGTAATCAAGGTGTTGCTGACTCTCGTCAGCATGGTCAGCATGCATGCAGTAACAGATTGCTGGTGTGCAAAGTGACAGACAAGGGTGCCTGACAGGCCACATAAGGGCATTGACTGAAGTGGCTGAGCTGGGAACAATGCATGTAATGCAAGGGATAAGCTGAGTGGTTATCATGTTTTCAGCTTTGGGAACAGCACCTGAAATCCAGTGCTGCTTCTGGACCCTTGGGACACACCAGAAGGGTGTCCTCTGCCACGTTTCCAGACCCTACCAGCTTCAGGGGCCAAAGAATGACAACATCATGAGCGTCATGCATCTGTCCAGCTTCCAACACTATGGTATCTCCTGCTCTGCAGCATACAAAGCAATGACACTCATACTCTGCATATTGAGCCAGGGTCTGCAGATGCCATTTGTGAGACACTGACAGATGCCCATGAAGCCATTGGTGTGCTTGGCAAACCAAGACTATGGGGCAGCAAAGCGTATCTCTTCAAACTCGACTCTGAGAAGGATATGCACACCCACCTACTGGAGAGCACAGCAGCTTGCAGCGTGGGCAGAACACGTCTGCCAATGTTCAGCTTCTGCTCCAGCGTCTCATGCTGAGTGACAAGCACCGACAGCCTTGCATCAGTTGTCAGCTGCTTAAAACGCTGCAACTCATAAGACCTAGTCAATATAGCACCTATTGAGAGTAGCAACTGCCTCTTGTGTGCAAAAACTATACGCAAACATCATTATGCTATGAACACTTACTTTGCAGGTCGCTGCTACACTGAACAGGTCAGGAAGAGGTGTCAGCCTTTTCAGGACTTGTAGCAAACAACCGTCATCTAGATCACTGATATGCCGCTGAGTACCAGCATGTGGGCAAACAAACTGTGATCAGTCATGTGTACGCAATGCCAGTGACGAGCAAAGCTACGCAGAGGCATGCAGCCACTTCTCCACACCTTCTTTTTGCACCGTACACAGTCTTCGTGTTGCTCGCAATCAGCTGTCCTTGCTCGCTTCATTCGCTAACTCAAATGGCTGGCATCTGCAGTTTGCTAGGCCGATGAGCTGCACATCGCGAACAACTTCTGTGTGAGTCACGAACAGATCGCTCTGAAGAGAGGGCTCACGTTTTGCAACGGGAAAGCAACAGGACAGACAAATTCAGAAGTTGGTTCCAAGAAAGTCCATGTTCTTGCTTAATCACAATCCCTTGCTCACTTGTGACCCCGAGCGCTGTAATCATGACATGTCACCATGCCCCAGCTCATGCCCTACCTGCGAGCGTTACAGCACCCGTCGAGCCTTCGTGGCACAGGAGTAGCAGGCAGACGCTTGCAAATTCAGCGATGCAGACGACATTACAAAGCACTCAGCGGCTTTCTCGGTCGCAAGGGCTAAGATCACAGTCGGTCAACGTCAGAGCCCCTTGCTTTTCCTACAATCCAAGGCTGCACACCTTGTGTCGGGGACACTTGCGATACTCAAGTCGTCAGTCCTCTGCACGTACCAGCTTAGCGGGCCGCAGCCCGCAAATATGCCGGGCATCTCAGCCAGAGGCCAGTATAGACCAAGACTCAGACTTGGTTGGGGAGGACGCAGCGTTCTTTGATGTACAAAAGCAGACAACAAAATCCTGGACTCTGTTCACGGGCCTATTGCTAGGCGTTTTGGCGCTTATCTATGTGGTGAGGCCTGCCACCCAACCACAAATACAGCTGGGCTTTTGTATCTTATTGCTGTACTCAACTGCCTCCGCACTGTGTGCAGGCATGGGTGGACCCTGACACAGGCGTTGCAAACAACTTTCTTGACTCCCTCAAAGGCATCTCCAGCAATCCTGAAGTTGTGATGCTTCTCATTCTTGGCATGTTTGCTGCCTCGCACAGCGGCTTAGCTTACCTTAGACCATGGGGTAAGCTGCACCGGCTCAACACCCCACACACACCTGCATAATCGCCAATTGCATCGCAGCTCTTCTGCTCTTCTTGCAAGCACCAGTTGCAGGTCCAAAGCTTTCATCCCTTACGCCATGAACAATTGCTTCCAACATCAGGCTGCTTGCAAGAGCTCTGTCTTTCCTGCTGAGGCTGGCATTGCAAATCTGCAGGTGAGGACCTCATTGGTGCTAGAGCCTACAGAGTTATCTTTGCGCTAGTCAGCTTACCCCTAGCAGGTTTAGCCCTGGTATATTTCATCAACCACAGATATAGCGGCACGCCCCTGTGGAACCTGCGTGGTGTGCCTGGTATCCATGATGTGGTCTGGATACTGAACTTCATCTCTTTCTACTTCCTGTATCCATCCACCTTCAACATTTTAGAGGTCAGAATCTCCCATGCCACGAGGCCCTGCAAATGCAGCTCACCTCACAAGTAATGCCATGCTGTGCCCAACGGCAAGATATCAGCATGATTGCCATCTGCAGTTGACATGCATATGCTGCGAGCCTGTTTGCATGAGCTGAACCCACACCTCCTGCTTCACCAGCCTTGCCCCATCATCATGTATCTTGGCAACTACCGCCACTTACAGCCCAGGAGATCTCAAAGCACAGGCAAATCCTCACAACCGTAATGTCAGGTCCAGAGTCAGCATGGCAAAGACACTCATCGTGCAAGGGACTGTTTGTATGCAGGTAGCTGCTGTTGACAAGCCTAAGGTACACCTGTGGGAGACCGGAATCACACGCATCACACGGCATCCCCAGAACACAGGCCAGCTCATTTGGTGTTTGGGCCACTTGCTGTGGATCAGCAACAGCTTCATGCTCACCACTTCAGCAGCCTTGGTGGCACATCATGTGTTTGCCTGCTATCATGGGGATTTTAGGCTGGAGAGGAAGCATGGCAAGGTGAGTGCAACATCTGTGTTATTGGCCTGTTGGCTATAGTGCACTCACACGTTGCTTGTTTTAGCTTATGTGATTTTGTGTCATTGAGCATATCCAAACTCAAGTGTCTGTTCACTACACATGGTAGGAGGTATGATATATACATGCTGACATTGTTGCCGCTGCAACAGGCGTTTGAGTCAGTGAAGGCCCGCACCAGCATTGTGCCTTTCCAAGCTATTTGGGAAGGCAGGCAGAAACTTCCTTCTGATTACTACAGAGAATTTTTTAGGGTGCCTTATGTAGCTGTGACACTGCTTGCGTTTGGAACATATTGGGCCCATCCACTGATGCAGTCAGCCAGTCACTGGCTTGGCTGGTGATTGTTGCATGTCTGGTTCACTTTCACATTCAACATACTGAGTAATGTGCTTGACCCTGTCTCTGTGCACTGCCGATGAATGAATGTCGTCCAACGAATGAAACGCTTGGCTCCATGTTCTGCCCTTGTAACAACAAGTGTTGAGGTTTCTGCCAGGCAGCAAGGGTGTGTGGAATCGTGTGCAATGGTCGCCTGATGTAACAGCAATTGTCAAGTACTGAATGGACTTGTTTCCACAGGTTTAGCAGCAAAGTTCACTAGGACCCTTAACAAAACAAATGTGGGTGACAACTTCAAACAAATCACAATTGTGTGGTATAGGAGGATAAGTACCAGAAAGGTCCTGCTCACTGTTAAGAGTCACGCACTCTGGACTGCATCTGACAATGGCACTGCAACAAGGACACTCCAACAGCTTTGCTGCAGCTGTGTCTGCTGCAAGAACCAACCATACAGTTCCAAGGAAGCAGGTCATCAGCTGGTCATGCTGGTGATGGATGATTGCATGCGCGGTCAAAGCCCTAAATCAGGACAACCGTGCAGTGTTCTGCATGCTGCTGCAGCTCACATATGTGAGCTGGACATATGTGAGCTGTGCGGACATGGGTCCATGCATGCCAAACCATGCCCGCACCGATCAAGCTTGGAATGGCCTTTGCACTATTGCAACAAGAAGTCTTCAAAACGTCACAAGCAGCCTCTGCTGCTGCTTCGGTCACCACAAGCCGACTCGTGCATAGAAATGCGTCAGTAATCTTCAAAAAGCTCAGGGTGCTTTTCGTACAGCTCTCGACCTGCAAGCCATGAGTGGTCCAGGCAAATATTGCAGCACGAGTATATGCAGCTATAACAGCACCTGTGAGTGATGCTTTGCCGTTATTGATATCTTCCTGCCGTTGTTGCTCACTAAGAATCTTTTCCTGAAGCAAGATCATGGCCGTCGCTTTACAGATCTTTAACGAGGTCTACAAAAGCTGTGCTGCTGCACCTACCTGCTCCTTTTCCAGATCCCTCTGCTCTTTCCATCGCTTAAACTGATCGGGAGTGAGGTGCGAAACAGGAAGACCCGGCATTGATGCCGCTTTCTGCGATACTCCCATGTATGTGCACACTTTGCTGTTTGCATTGCTTCGTATTAGTCATTATTGCTGCACGTGTCATGAGCTTAATTTATGGAAGCATTCAACTTGCATTCCTGCACCCTTTGCATTTTACGGGAGTTTTGTCAAGCTTCTCAGATAGGCTGCCGTGAAGACCTACCGGAATCTCACCTCGCAAAGCGAGCAAAAAACTAAATATCTGAGGCTGAGCGCAGGTCATCTTGCAGAATGCAGCATGCAATTGCAGCATTGCGCATGCCCGTCAATCACAATGATGCATCACGCAGCGTCATATTAGCATTTTCTGCTGTTTTTCAGCATGTTTTCGGCATTTTTAACAATATTGCAGTTGATTTATCAGATCAGGGCAATCTATAGATATATAGAATAATGCGCAGGAATCTCACGAACTATTACCACAATTGCAGGCACACACACCATTGGCTTGTGCAAATATCAAAGGTGCTATCGCAGTACGGTGCATGAGCAGGAATGTAGATTGCTTGATTGGTGAAGCATCAGAAGCTTCTGTATTGTAGTGTTGGCAACATATGATGGAACATATGGCATAGTGATAGACCATCAGTTTGGCGTCGTCTGGACATGCATGATTGCAGACGTTTGAGACAGATCAGTCCATGCACAGCACTGCACAAACACATGTGCACTCTGTTACCCAGCAGCAGCTGCTGGTTTAGTCACTGATAACCCGATGTCTGTAGTCAGGAAGCCATGCCATCAGCTATGAGCGCCACACTCTGTCTAGCCGCAGCCTGTTGCTTTTTTGCTGGTTGCAGTGACTGTGCAGCAACTGCGCGTTTGAGGACTCTGTGTTGCCACCCTCCGCAAATGGCACAATATGGCCCACCTGAGCGTCTTCCAGACGCAAAATTTGCTGCTTGCATTCTGCACATTCTGAATTTGCTGCAAACAGCTCTGCCTGCAGAAACCACGCATGTCCTTGTGCAACATTCACAATATGTGGCAACCTCTGATATCTGGCATGACTGCTGTCACAGCCGCTGATGTCATATGATGCATGTCAACAACAACCAATGGTATTCTTGATGATGCAGAAAATACATCATGATGCGTAAAGTCTTGCAGATGTCATTGATTCCTTTTCTAGTTGTGCAGAGCAGCATCGTTGCCTACCTTGAGTTCAGGTGAGAACAGCCGAGGCTGGAGTGCATGCCGCTGACTGCCAATGATTGCATCTATGCTGTTTTGAAACACTCTGATGCGAGCTTCAACTGTTTTTCTGCTGAGCTTTTCTCCTGCTTTTGGCACAAAGGCTGAGCCTGCCTTGAGTCTGAGCAGCTCTGTGTGCAGAGCATCTGCATGCGGCTGCAAATCTGCTCTGTCATATCCTTCCAAAGTAAGCATGACAGTATCCCACAAAGTGGTGTCGAATTCAGCACCGTGATACTTCAGCCCGTTGTGCCTTTGAAACACCTTTGTTCCGTAAGTGCCAACTGCCTGCAGTCGAGTGCACTCGTGAGTGCTCGCAAACGTTTGGTAATCTGGACTTGGATGCCATGCAGAAGGTGAGCAGCACCAACACACAGACTGACAGGCTTTTACGCAAGGAAACAGGTCTCTTACCAAGCTCAGCGTTTTCCTGAAGCGAGCCTTGTACTGCTGGACAGCGTCTGCGCTCAGGTTGCGGTTGGGCCTGATCTCAGCATTGAGAAATTGGTACAGTGAAGGCTTGAAATTCTTGAGGCTGTTGTGGAAGGCAAAGAACCTCAGAATATACTCACGGTCTTCATCCTGTTTGAAAGGCATTTTGGGGTCCTTGAGTTGTGCCATGTGATCCTTGGCTAGTTTGTCGAGCATCTTCATGTAGGAGCCTCTGCAGCAGGCATGAGCAAAATCAGTTAGGCTGCAAATCAGTGCACATAGGGTGGCACAGGTGCATGAGAGAATTGGAAGTGAAAGCTGCAGCCACACAAAATGAGAGGAGCAAAAGATACCTGAAGATGGCTCGTCTATTCTGTTGCTTGCTGTGGTTCTTTGAGCCAGTATTCATGCG
>JAABUK010004784.1_pt1 | contig 21719 bp, 27 predicted proteins | sample 5559141 | NCBI WGS metagenome assembly JAABUK01 (sample SAMN10711869, study PRJNA513367) | rock metagenome | isolation source: Antarctica rocks | place: Antarctica: Victoria Land, Pudding Butte nord | collected 2016-01-03
GCTGGAGACTTTCTTTGCACCCAAGAAGTGATGTGATGTCCAGCTTTGCTAGTTGCTTCTGTGATTCAGGTAGCTTGTACATGCTTGCAATGTGTCCTGGCAGCATCATATGCCAAAGCAGGCGCAGTTACACCTGTTTTGTGTCACCGGCTGCAAACCTTTGTATCACTTCATTGAATTTGTCTGGCATCTCTATGTACAGCCAGTGCCCAGCATCAAAGTACACCTGCACCATCACACTGCAGGTCACCACCACCATCAACTTCTCCTCACAATTGCAGACTGTATGCAACCTTCAGCTTGCAGCCCTAATGTAATGAAGCAGCTTGCCTGAATATTGCAAGTAGAACAGCTGTTACCAAAGAATATACATTGCAGGGACAGGCATATTACCTGTTCGCATCCGGGAATATTCTCCCCAACATATGCCACACCCTTTGCATCGAAGCACATGGTCTTGCTGCCCACCAGGTTCAGACAGGGTATGCTGATTCTAGGCAAAACAGATCTCCAGTCGGCCTGCAGTGCAGGCATTTCATCATTTTAAAGGGACACACCTGTTTGCAACAGTTGAGCTGCAGTCACATGTGGTGCATACTCATTCATTCAATCTCTGTTGTATCTTCGCCTAGGGGCAAGTATGGACAGGTCTGAGTAGCTCCCTGTAAAACGTCCTGTTAGGCAGTCAGCTTACAAGTAGACTCTGTGTTGATGTGTTGAAAGTCAATCTGAACAATTTTAAGCCATTGCAGCTTGTGACATAGGCGTATTTTACTTTCGATTTAACGGAACAAAAGCTTATTGGGGCAGCCTATCGTCAGCCATGCGCCCTTGGTGCCTTAACGTACCTAGCGCTGGCTAGCTGAGCCGTCTGAACTTCAGTGCAGAAATACAGACGGGCTGGTCAAGATTCCTCCCTTGGTGAGATCACTGTTCTCAAATGTTACTACAAATAACAGGAAGGCACTTCATTTGACTTGCTCCAATTGCTTAGTACAAGCCATACTGTACACCACAGTGGCAGGTCGAGGGTAGCAGATGCCAATGTGCATATATTTAGTAGATACTATATACTAGACAGCCTCATGGTCATACAACCGCAACAGCTAGCACAATGGAGACGACAGCAGAGTGGACACCTGACAGGAGATGCGCACCTGAGTATGATCTGACATGAGCTTGCCTAAAGCAGAGGCATCAGCTTTGAGAGTTTCTGAGATCAAGTGCTCTGTGATGTTCTGCAGAATGGGTTGGCTCAGGCATGCGTCATTGTTGCCCAAAGCCACTGCCCTGAAATCATACTTCAGGGTTGTCTGCAACCTTGCCAAAGACACAGCATCATAACAACCTGTGCTGCCCAAGTTCCAGTCTTCAGCCAGATTCTGCATTCAGCATGACATGCAACTCATCACTACATTGCTTGATTTCACTATTGCCATGCGTTTACTGCAGCTGCTGTTGTGCCCGCGGGGACTAATCCACAAACTGGAGTGCACAGAAGCTTTGAAGACTTGCCATTGACTTTGCATGAGACCTGTCTTCTGTTTGACAAGACAAGTCAGGCCCTGTGACATGGGCGTCAACATGTCATGGTTCTGTGGATCAACTTGATTGCAACCAGACAGCCAAACGGCAACTAGCAAGTTCTGTGTAGCACTGTAGTCGCATCTGCACCTGAAGAGGAGCCTGGTCTACAAACACAGCTCGTGCAATGCGGTCTTCACCAAACAGTTCAATGTAGGACCAGATGGTGCTAGCTCCCATGCTGGTTCCCACCACAGTCACCTCCTGCACTACAGCTTGTATCGTGATGGAGATCACATACATAGGCTGCTACCCTGGCACAACTGAGGGTCAAGCCCATGAGATGAGTGTAACGAGTGGATTGACAACAAGCTGCTGCGTACTCAGATCAAATGCTGCAGACAGATAATGAAGATCAATACATTATGAATAAGCTGGGGGTACACTGTGTCTGTCAAGGAGAATACCTGAAGATTCAGACTTTGCAGGAAGTCATGCAAGTCTGCTGCCAAGCGTGCCACTCGATGTCCCTGCAACGCAGCATCACAGAGTTCATTGCTGCACCTGACTGACCTGCACATCAGAATGCAATGTCGGCACACCCTTATGAGATGTAGTTACCCATTCTGGTTTGTCTGAGTCGCCATGGAAGCGGGCGTCATACCGATACACCTGGCAGGTCCTCCCTACAGCCTGCAAACAGCGTCGATGTGTCACAAGCAGAGTCTGATTCAAATCCTGCTTCTATATATGCAACCTCTGCATTGTAGTCAAAATAATGCCTGCTGCCGCTCCAGCCTGAACAGACGAACATTTGGTCAGCGTGCTGACCAGTTCTGCATCGCTTGCAGACGTAAGTGTGAACCACACCATGAATGAAAACGACAACAGGGCCCTTGACGCCGTGTCTTTCATAAGCAAGCTTGACACCATCGCCCGTAACGACGTGCTGAGCAGACACTTCTGACATAGATCGTCCACTGAGGACGCACGTCTGTTGCAAGCTCAGCCTCTCTATCGTGGTGGAAAGCAAGCGTCGGAACTTGTCGAAGAGTACGCAAGATGCAGCGCGTCGCAAAGCTAGCGCTGCCGGGTCAGTGATCGCTTTGACCTATCGCGACCAAGCGTTACGGCCGTTGACTAAGGCTGCAACAGTCAAAAGGCATCTTGATGGACCTGTGCATGCTCGTGCCGCGTTCTGATCACGCAGCGATTGCACGGAATGGCTGAGTATGGATGCCAGAGCATTCGTGGCGCCGCGAAGGCCTCAACCCGTACCGCATATGCAAGTATCCGGTCAGCCGTGAAGGCGCATGGGCTGACGCAGAGGTCCCTCGGCAGCGGTATGTCTTCTGCATATGTCTTTGCTTCATTTTTTTCCCTCATCTGCTGCTAGAAACATGCAACAGTCATTTGATAAGCTACTGAAGCAGGTGTTGTGTGCTCACAGTAAGAAGTCTGTCTGGTTCAAGCCAAAGACAACAAGTCTGCCAGGTGTGCAGGCAGCTCACTTGCAATGCTGTCTGCAAATGTGGCCATATTTCGAGCACACGTATCAGACATACTGACAAATGCGCATGCAATCTGCTGCAGAGCAAGTGTAGGCTGCAAAGAAAGCTCGTTCAGAAGCAGGTTGCAGCAGCTCTAGCCTCTCATCAAGATGTGCCAACAAGCAGCAGCAATGGCAGCGGTGGTGGCAAGCCCCGTGTCATGGTCATTGGTGAGGAACCTGCATCACCAAACATAATGTTGTGATGCACCCAGTACACACTCAAAGCTTTTTTTGGAGCAAAATGCCTGCCTATCCAGTCAGTTCTGCTTATGAGTAGTCAGCAGTGTTTCATCCCTTATGGCATGCATTACAGCTTGCTGATGGTGTTGCTGGACAGGTGGAGATGGCTACTGTGGCTGGGCCACTGCTCTGCACCTTTCAGCTCGAGGCTACCCGGTGTGCATTGTGGACAACCTGGTCAGACGGCAGTATGACCTGCAGCTTGGACTGGACACCTTGACCCCCATAGCTTCTGCCCATCAGCGTGTCAAAGCGTAAGTACACAAACGATAAAAGTCAATGCACCAGGATTTGTGTGTTGTACTGCAACATGTCTGACCTGCTTGATGGTGGACACACTGAGCATTGTGCTTGCTCAGCGGTGGACATGAGGTAGACGAGGATCGCATGCATTCCATACAGGACTTGCATGCTGATCCTGCTGATGTCAATGAAACACAACATGCAGCCAGCATGCACCTGTTTGCATGCTGTCATAGCACAGCGGCAGGTGTGGAATTCACCGGCCAGTTTTTGCTCCTGGCAATCTGCTGCCTCACCCCTGGCATTGTACCTAGCTCATCATGAGCTGGAAACCGAAATTTATTGTTATTATTAGCATTATTATTATTGTTATTGTTATTACTGTACCTTTGGCATGATCTGCAGGTGGGGAGAGATCTCAGGAAACCATATTGACCTCCAAATTGGGGACGTGTGTGACTGGGAATTTCTAGAGGACGTTTTCACTGGCTTCAAGCCAGATGCAGTTGTGCACTTTGGGGAGCAGAGGAGCGCCCCCTACTCCATGATTGACAGGGCGCGCGCTGTCTACACCCAGCACAACAACGTCATTGGAACCATCAATGTCATGTTTGCCATCAAGGTAGGTGCTGTGATCATGCATATCATGCCATGACGTACAGTCAATTTGTCAAAGCATACCTGCTGCAATCGAATTGGTAGACCATATAGAGATGCGCAAGACAGACTGGTTTGGAACAACAGGACTTGTGCCGCACATACCTAGCTCATCATGAGCTGGAAAGCCTGGTTGTTATTGTTTTTATACCTGTTGCAGTGAGACAGCTGTTGGCAAGATGCACATTATGAACCTTGTGTGTCAAGACATCATGCAGTCTGTAGCGCATATCCAGCAGACAGTATCTGCAGACGTTTTTTGGGATGCAAGCACACCTGTGTAAAGTGTATACATGTGCATCTGCAGTGGCATACTGGACCCAGTCCACCACAATTGATGCCTGTATGAAATGTGCATCCCTGAACAAGGTGCTGGCTTGCATGATGGTGCATAGTAAGCAACTGTGTAGTGAGCAAGTGAATAGTGAGCAAATGCATAGTAAGTAAATGGCGCACTGCAGGAGCTAGCACCAGAGTGTCACCTGGTGAAGCTGGGAACCATGGGGGAGTACGGCACCCCCAACATTGACATTGAGGAGGGCTTCATCACCATTAATCACAAGGGCCGCACTGACACCCTACCCTTCCCCAAGCAGGTGCAATTCCGCCTTTACATTCAAGCTGCTGACTCACCACATCTGTTTCTGTCACAGAGCTTCTCTGCTGTGAGACAGCCTCACAAGTTCAGCATTCACTGTCCAAGCAGCACAAACTGTGTTAGCAATGGCATTCTGACCCAATGTCAGCAAACTGACTGTCGTAATTGCACAGAATGCGGCTCTCAGCACAGCTTTGTACACCAGTGTTTGTACACCTTGTGATGCGCTCAAACACTGGTAGTGTGCTGTGGCAAAACCTGCGCTGTCCGAGCCTGGCTACCCATCTCTGCTGTCACTCTGCTGGTCAACTGATTTCATGCCCTCAAGCAATAAAGCCAGCAATAAACATGGCTTGTGTTGCAGGCCAGCAGTTTCTACCATTTGTCCAAGGTGCATGACAGTCATAACATCCACTTTGCCACCAAGACCTGGAAGCTAGCTGCCACTGACCTCAACCAGGTGTGACTACTTGGACTCTCACTGTCATGCATGCAATGTCCATGGTAAGCACTGGTCATTCCCTGCATTGTCAGTGCTCTCTGCGCATGACCACCACTTTTGTGCCTCCCTGTGAAGTCATGTCAAGCTAGGCACACATAGACCTGCTTGACAAGTGACGCTGATTGTTGCTAATTGCTTGTGTACGCTGACGCATTGTGTGCGGCGCAGGGCATTGTGTATGGAGTGAAGACAGCGGAGACTGATGCCGATCGCAGACTGGTCAACCGCTTTGACTATGATGGTGTCTTTGGCACAGCACTGAACAGATTTGTGGTGCAAGCTGCAGTGGGGCACCCCTTGACAGTGTATGGCAAGGGGGGCCAGACCAGAGGCTTCTTGGATATCAGGGATACGGTGAGTGTCGCTGCTTCAGCATGCTGCCTTATAACGGCATCAAGCTGAGTCACCTTTGGCAGGTGTAGAAGGAGTGTATCCTTTAGTCCTTGAAGGCATTGCTTTGTGGTGCGCTGTGCTGTGCTGTGCTGTGCTGTGCTGTGCTGTGCTGTGCTGTGCTGTGCTGTGCTGTGGTAGCTCATTGCTCTGCTCACCAAGTTGCCTTGTCATTGTGCCAGTAAGTATGCAGCCTTGTGACTCCCTGAGTTCCGTGTGCAGGTAAGATGCATTCAGCTTGCTGTGGACAATCCAGCAGATCGTGGGGAGATGCGCGTCTTCAACCAGTTCACAGAGCAGTTCAGTGTGAATGACATTGCCAGCATTGTCAAGAAAGCTGGCAGCAAGGTTGGCCTAGATGTCCAGGTCAGCCATCTGATCCAGTCTCACAGACAGCTGATTTGCTGCTTGTGCCCCGCTGTTGTTTGCACATGTCAATGCTTTGCAAATGCTTTGTTGCAGCTGTTCAGTATGATTGCTACACTCCTTGCTGCTATGGGCACTCTCAGTATGCACACCAGAGTAAAGGTCTCCGTCCATTTGTACTCGGGCACCGTGCTGCACATGTGTAGTGCAGAACACAGGTAACGTCTGCTTGCATAGGTCACCCGCTGATGTGCTAATATCTGGGTTGCAGGTGCAATCAGTACCTAACCCTAGGGTAGAGGCAGAAGAGCACTACTACAACGCTCAGCACACCAAGCTAGTAGGGCTGGGGCTGGAGCCCCACCTGTTGGGAGACAATATTATTGACTCCCTGCTCAACTTTGCTATTGAGGTAAAGCTCTGCTTGTGATCAGTAGCACTAGACCAACATAAACACTCAGGCTTTCAGTAACTACGAAATGTGGCACATGCTCTTCATGCGGTTGCATGGGCATGTGCATCTGATTTCGAGTAGATTTTGCTGTCTGAATGTTATTTCTGCTGCTGCAGTACAAAGACAGGATCGATAAGAACCTGATCAAGCCAGCAGTGAACTTCCGGGAGACAGGCAGCCGATCTGCTACCATGAAGGCTGCTGTCAGCTCATGACACAGCTTGCACCACTGTGGCAGTGCTGCTTTCAATTGCTGCCTGGGCATTGCAAGTGCACCTTTCCAAAGGTTCTATACTTCGTTTTGCAAGACAGCCACAAACAGCTTTGCTGCTGTGATTGCTGACATGATTTGCTTCTCTGTGCGCGTTCACAAAGCATTATCACATTGACCTGACCAATCATTGCGGCCACATGGATAACCATTATGCAACGATTCAGCAATGCCTGACAGACACATCATCGCATTCCTGCCACTTTCTGTGACTAGTGTATAACTACACCTTTCTTATGTACTGATTCTTGAGTAGTACCTGCCAAGTAACTTGGCAGCTGCGATGACAAAATTGCACACGGTCACACAATGTGTCATTTACCCCGATCAACCCTGAGCACTGCTAGCCATGACTTGTGGTATTTGCCCTCAGGGGACGCATTTATTGAGTGCTGATTTGTGAAAGCAGCTGCTTACACAATAGGAGGCGAGTTGACTGCAGAATCACGTGGTCCATATACTGAGTCATATTACGCATCGGCCTTACCTATCTTTGCTTCGGCTTTACGTATGCCATCGCTCTGCAATGCGACCCTGCAATTGCGGTGTTTTCTCGCTGAAGCACATGCGTTGCTGATTTTGATTGCCCACTTGCTCGTATTATGAAACGCATCTGATCTAACAGAAGCTGCGGCCAAGCAGGTGCAGACATACGTAAATACAGCACTTGCTGATCACCTGTGCGTGCCGGCCCTTCTATGCCTGCACATAGAACAGTTGCTTTGCTATGCATATGTGTCCTGCATTGCGTGGGTGCTCAGCCGAAACAGCAGCAGGTTGCGACTGCTCCAATCAAGGTTGTCGCCATTCCAATGTCATGTTCCTCACACTGGTTCCAAGCCTTGCCATTGATCAGAGAGCTCTCTGTACGAGGGCACAGTTGTCAGGTAATCATGGTAGAACTCTCTGCAGTCAATCCAACAATATTCCAGAGATTTAGGGTCCAAAGCAACATAATTTTCGCAGAGTCTTGAGCAAATGGTGTCCAGAGATACACCTACAAGCCTCTATGTATGCATATCATATACACAGCCAATTGCACCATGCAGAATGCCGGCTGGCCAGTGCAGCCCGTTTCAGCTCCTATTTTATCATTGCTGGTTTCTGTCCACAAATGGGCCATCCTGCATATTTACCTTTAGGCACTTGACATGCTGTTATGATGTAGGTAATTCTTACCCTGGAGGGTGCTGCCCGGTTTGGACCTTCACTGGAGAACCTCTCAAACATTGAGATCCTCACATACAACACATCCAATGTCGAAGAAATGGACCTCAGACAAGCAGTTCGGCTGAATTTGCGGTCAGTTGGAATTGACAGTGTAAGGGGCACCTTTGGCATTCCGCTACATTCTCACCCACTCCTGCAAGATGCAGAGTTGCACCGCAAGATCCAGGTCAGCAAGCATATCTCAGCCTTTTTGGCTACTACAGATCATCTGCCAAAGCTGACTTGATGTGTCAGCCTAGTTTTGCATAGGCATGAGCAAGGCTGTCATATTGAATGCTCCAACAGCTTGCATGCATGCGCATACAGCTCTTGTCTCCAAACGCTACAGTGCAATGTTTGCTTTCTGCAAGTACATTGCTTTGCTGATGAAATCAAGACCTGGCTTTGCATGAATTGCATACATCACAGATGCATGAAAAGCCACCACTGCCTGAGGCAGTCTCAACATGCCTGAGGCAGTCTCAACATGCATGACTCACTCTGCCATCCTTGCCGTCTACCTTCAAACCACATGAGCCTGACTCATGCATGACTGTTTCAACCCTAGTCAGGCCTGACTAGCCTGCCTGAATGCCAACCGTCCTTGCAGCGCTAGAGGTGGAGTCAGATAAATTACAACAAACTTGGTGTTTCCCTGCAGGCGTTTGAGCCTGATTTAGCCCTGACTGACATTGCCCTGGTTGGCGGTGCTGCCCCGGCTGATAAATTGGGCATCCCCAAAGCTATTCTGTCCGTCCCAGGGTTGCTGCCACCTATTTCTGGGCACAGCTATGGCTCTGGAGCATCTCTGTGCTCCACTGTGCCTCAGTGGATGACACTGCTTCCCAAACACATGGCAAGTACTACATCTGCTCATCCACAAGTCTAGTTAGTCTATGCAGCTGCATCAACCTGCATCTTGAGGTAGTACATAGTAGCGACATGGCTTGACACGAACACGGACAGTGAATGGCTCAGTTCAAAGACCCAGAGTGGTAGCACAAGGATGGGTGTGGCAGTGATACCTCTTCATCCATGCTTGCTAGTGTGTTGTTGCCCTGCAGGTCAAGTTAAAAGGCTACACAAGAGTTGCATTACCGGTGTCTTTGTTGCTTTGCCTATCCAGTCACTATCACATTAGCAAGTCTTGCGTCTCAGAAAAACAATGAACTAATCTTAACTAACGGCGTCGTCTGTTCTTTTCTTTCCTACAGAAACCATTTTACACTCCCTTTGCAATCATGGTTCAACCCAAGCTTGCTGTACCTGCACTGCAGACATGATGCTGACACTATGCTCATATCCAGTGCTCAAATCTGTCTACGTTGCTGGCAACAGAACAGCTCACTGACTTGGCTTGTGACTGCAGTCTTTCATACAGAGGATCCAGAACATGGTAGGAGCCATGCTGGGCTTGTTTATCTGGCAGCATGTGCTGGAGGCTGAGATGGACAAGGTCATGTGGTGAGTGCTTGTCACCTTGCGCAAGGTGTATGCATAGGCAACCCCTACAATCCCTGTGAGTTCTGCAAACCTCCCACCTTTATTGAGAGCTCCACAGACTCCTATGGTCTAAAGTGTCAGGAGCATATTGCAGCAATGGTATTCTGATGTTGAACCACTCGATACGCTTTTTCCAGCAGGAACCATGTCCTAATGTCTAGTACTTGGCTGGTCTGGCTGGTTGCTGCAAAGGCTGTGTTTGAAGGCACTGTACAGTACAGGTCACATTGTACAGACATGTACATGATCATCTTGCGATATGGTTTGCAAGGCACTGATTTGCATGTAGGGAGTCACAATCACTGCCTCACAAATCCAATGGTGTCAAGTACTTGTGCAGTGTCATCCAATGCAGAACCCCCATAGTACACTTCTGGAAATGAACCCTGTAGCAAAGTGCCGTTTGCAGCAAGTGTCAGCTTGTAAACAATGCGTCAGTGTTTTTACAAACAGGTCACTTCATGCAGCTGCAGTCTGGAATGCCAAATTGTTGCATCTGAAAGCAGATTGTCAGCACATTGCATATGATGCTGATAAGAAACATGACTCTTCTTCAGGAGGCAATACAACATTCCTCCCTTCTCTTACTTGAAGTCCAACAGACAAGCTGCCTTGGTCCTTTTCCCAACTGACTGGGCCATCAATAATGCTGAGCCCCTTGCACCTCACATGGTGGCGGTTGGGGCTATCACAGCAGCCCCAGCAAAGGCCCTGCCCTCTGATTTGGAGAAGTTTATGCAGTCTGCCGGGGACCATGGTGTTGTGTATGCCTCCCTGGGGACCACAGCCATCCCAGGTGAGTCTTTCCAATCCAGTAAAACTGCATGACATGCATGCGTGGCAGGGTTGAACTTGCATCGTTCAACAAGACATTGTGTGATGCACTTGACCCTTGGATTAGAGATGAGGGTGCTGATTGTGTCCGGGGGGGGGGGGGGTGGGAGAGGGACCATAAAGACCTCAAACAGTGGGTCAAATTGTGCATGAGTGTAGAGCTTGTCCCATGCGTTTGGTGTCAGCAACTGTTCTTGCTTAAGACCTTTGCTGCGATTCAACAGAGACTCAGGCTTTGCAGCGTGATGAGGCATACAAGATGAGGGGCACTGCCAAGGGCTAATCAGAGGTGGCCCTGTAACTGCCTTGCAACCTACTGCATCTGCTGTAGTAGGGGCTGACAAGTAGGAAAAACCAATTCAAGCAGAGCCGAAGAAGAGCCCCCACCAACTGTGTCATGATCCTGCGCATGGCCCTAACAGGATCACGCTGAATACATGGGACTCTTCAATGTGTTTTAAGTGTGACATCAGGCATATATCCATGTGCAGACCATAATGAACTACATGACGTGCAGAGGTAGCCGAGCTGAAGGCCATTGGCAAAGGGCTGTCTGGAGTAGCCCCTGCCAAGGCTTTGTGGAAGTTGTCAGATTCTGACCAGGTGGCTTTAGGAAACTCATCAATATCTGTGGGAAGCAATGTCAAAATTGTGAAGTGGGTGAATCAGAATGATGTGTTGGGACACCCCAGCGTCAAAGCTTTCTTCACACAAGGCGGCACAAACAGCTTCAATGAGGTGAGGCAGAATAGCCGCTAGGGCAGATGCGTCTGTGAGTTGCTTGTTTCCTTGCAGCTGCTGCTGTAAGAGTGAAGGGTGTTCCATGAAGCGCTTCAGTCTAGTGATGATGTTGCTGTGGCTTGCTGCGACTTGGTCACATATGCAACATGGGTGACCCTGACATCTGGCCCAACTCTTTCAAACTCCTGCCCAGCTGCTGCAGCATGTCAGCCAAACAGCTAGATGACACATACAACATGTGAATGCAGGGGGCCTATCATGGGGTGCCCCTGGTGGGGATGCCCCTCTTTGCTGAGCAGCCAGACAACATAGCCAGGGCCATTGACCGCGGCTTTGCCCTGTCTGTGAGTGTGAAGAAGCTTGACACCTTGGCCAAAGATCTGGAGCAGGCCATCAGCAGGATTCTGAAGGAGCCTAGCTTTGCTGTCAATGCTGCTAAGGTGTCTCACCTGATGAAGGCACACAGGGAAACCCCAGCTCAACTTGCTGCAAGTGAGTCAGCCATTTGCTTGATGCAACTGCATTTCTTGCCTTTGATCTCTTTGTTCCACATGCATGTTACCGTCTGCGTGTACACTTATTTGTGAGCTAGCCGATGCTTTCAGGCACCACACTTGACCATGCTGATCTGGTTGACCTGTGCAGGTGCAATAGAGCATGCAGCATGGACAAGTGGGTCCAGGCACATGCAGCCCCTCAGAGACGACCTCAACTGGTTCCAAACCAAGTCGTTAGATGTGATACTGTTCCTGGCATTGGTCTGTGTGACGCTGCTGGCTGTGGTGATTGTGATGCTGCTCTTTGTATTCAAATGGCTGATGCAGTTGCTGCAACAGAAAAGACAGATATCCCGTGCAAAGACAGCTTGAGGTGCTCTGAGAGTACACGTAAATGTAGCATATAGATAGCAGCCTGCAGTGTCCCACAAACGCGTTGTACTAACCAGATTGAGCTTCAGCCATTTGCACACTCTCATTTGACTGTTATGGCCTACAAGATTCTCTTGGACACACTCAGAGGCTGATCAGTATCCACCGCCATTAAGTAATAGCTACAGCTGGCAGTGCACCAACATGCTTGCCCTCTCGGTCTGCTCCCATACGGCTGCAGTTGGGGCAACGAGATGCCTGTGCTCACGCAGCAAACTAACTACTGCATTGCATACGTCAGCCAGACACTGATATGAGCATGCATGCATGAGCTGACAGTACATTGCCGACCTTGCTCACAGGATGCACCCATCATGCATGCACATGGAAAAGGAGCTTTGCACCACACACACAGATTTTACAGTAACAAAGCTGGTGCAATGCGCACAGCAACTTTCACTGACGGTATAATATATTAATATGCGTGTTATATAAAAAAAGTGCTGCCAGTGACCATGCAAGGGCCTAGGCCCGGGGCCTGTAGCATAGAACATGTGCCCTACCACATGACCGGTCAATGGCATCAGCTCAGGCTGAAAGGTTTTCCATTTGCAACAATGTTAGTCATGACATTACTTGACATTATATGTTTAGACATTGATGTTATGTAATTTTTCAGACATATGTATGCATTACTTCCGACACCTTACGGAGATGGTTTGCCATCGCCCGTTGACCGCTGTGCAAAGCGACTGCACTGCATCCTGCTCGTGTAAACCTATGAGTTGCTCATTGCCAATATTGTAACGGTGTTTGTTGTTTTATTGACATCGCGAACAATTTCGACTAGCTCGCTATTTCATGTCAGCAAGTAGCCTCAACGTCGCGCAGAGAAAGCTGTCGACAAACAAACACAAAGGATCGCTTTGACCCTTTCGTTCACTGTTCGTTTGGTGCTATGCGAGCAAAAATTTCCGCAGTCCTGGCGGGCATGTGCTGGTTGCAGTGCACGTGCGTGTGTGCGCAGTCGACCCGCGCTCAGCCACAGTTTGCGAAGAGTCCTGTCAAAATCGTTGTCATGCCTGCATCTCCGTCGTCACACTGGTTCCAGTTTCTTCCGATCATCAAAGAGCTATCGACACGAGGACATAGCGTTCAGGTGATCGTCCAGGTCGTGCAGTTGCGGAAAGTCAACTGCAAGCCAAACTTTTCTCTGTCTTCGCTCACATGACTGCAACTGAGGGCGACTTTCCAGAGCTTGCAATATAGCGTCTTTACGCTTCAAAGACACCGTGTGTCGCGTCTGTGCCATCGCTATACGTGCTTGTCTTCAATTTTGCAAATGCACATGGTCTAATTAGTCATAAATAGGTCAGAGCTGTAGGGTTCAAGTCAACATTCTGACCAGCTTGCTGCATTGCAGATAGTATTTACTCCTGGGTCTGCCACCAGATTTGGTCCTGCCTTCACAGATCTCCCGAATGTAGAGATTGTCACTTACAACACATCCAATGTGGAGGAGTTGGAACTCAGGCAAGCAATTCGGGAGGGCCAGCATTCTGTTGGGTTTGAGAGCATACTGAGCACCTTTGGGATGCCCCTACACTCACACCCTCTCCTGCAAGATGTGGAGCTGCTCCGCAAAATTCAGGTACATATCATGTAAACGAGCAGGTTGGATGTGAGCATCCTTGAAGGAAGTCTTTGCTTGTTGCTCAACAAATGCCATCCTGGCTCTGCACCTGCCTTGATGACATGCTAGAAATTCAGGACCGTGACTTGAGCACATTGCCTTCCCACAGGCCTGTGTCTCCTGTCCCACAATGTTCAAAGTTGACGTAAAGTGGCTGGTTTTGGCCATGGCTTCAGCTAGCCAAACAATGTATGTCTTGTCATGCTGGCCAGCTGTACTTTTGTGGATAATATTTCAGCGCTACAACCAGCACTTTAGTCTTCAGTCCATCAAACATGCAGAGGTGCGCAATAAAGACACAGCAGCGCACATACATAGAGCTTGGCACAACACTGCAGCAGAGGCTTTCACTGTGCTGCCCTAAAGGGGCTTTCAATAAAAAGTGCTGCCCTTAAACTGAAACTGCTGCCCTTGAAGGAGCTTTTTCTACTGACAAATTCAGTTGTCAGCTTTTGACTTGCGCAGGCGTTTGGACCTGACTTAGCTCTGATCGACTTTGTACTGGCTGGGGGAGGTGCTCTTGCTGACAAGTTGGGCATCCCCAAAGCAATCAACTGCATCACAGGGTTGCTGCCACCTGTTGTTGAGCATGCTTATGGCTCTGGAGCATCACTGCTTTCCTCAGTCCCTCAGTGGATGTCACTAGCTCCAAGAAATATGGTGAGCAGCAGATGTACCAGTCTAGACAAGATCTTGTTCATAGGCTGTAATGGCAGTGATGCCGTCGTGACAAAAGCCTTGATTGAGCACTGGCGAAGACAAATGTTGTCTCGTGGCCCTGCTCTGCTTAGCCTTCTGGCTTTCTGATGATTTGCAGCTGACCATCAGGCGTGATGCTTGGTCTGATCACCTCACTGGCATTACAGTATGAGCTTGCACAAGGACAGCTCCCATACATCTATATGGTGTCTTGCATATCATGATCTCATGCACATTTGGAACGTGCCTGCAACAACTGCGCATAGCTCGTCACCTTTGCGTCAGTGCCAAACAAACAATGTTCAACCAGGGTACTGCTCTGAGTAAGCATCATCCTTTTGCCAATAACACGTGCTTGAACTGTATGCGGTCATGTTATCCAGCACTGCTATGCGGCATAGTGAACTCACCAATGTGTGCCTTCAGACGTTCGTGCAAAGAGTGAGCAACATGGCCGCATTTGCGATGAACCTGTACTGCTGGCAGTGTGTCATTGAGCCTCAGATGGACAAAGTCTTTTGGTTTGTGTCCATGTGCTGATGTGTCACACGCCATTATGCTGCATTGCTGACCCAGTGATTTGTGCACAACAGGTCCCTTTGCACATGACATAGTGTCTTTCTGTTGCACATTTACACAGTAGTACTATATAGTCTTGGCGTAGTTCAGCCCAGCATTGGTGCACTGGAGTGCACTGCAGCAGCATATTCTTGAGCTCATCTGCAGCTGTTTCTGCATACAATCTTTTCAGACCCAAGAACAGGATGACTGATCTTCAACAATCTGGTGTGGTGCATGAGTCATGCTGCTCACTGCCTTGTTCACGGTAATACAGGGTCAAGAGGTCAAAGCACATCTAGCTATGGTGTTGCTGGCATTTTTGATTGTGAACAGGAAATATTAATGCGCAGGAGACAGTACGACATTCCTCCTTACTCTTATTCTAAGTCCAACAGACAAGCCCCCTTGGTTCTCCTGCCAGTTGACTGGGCCATCACCAATGCTGAGCCCCTAGCACCTCACATGGTAGCCATTGGGGCTATTACTGCAGCCCCAGCAAAGGCCCTGCCCTCTGAGCTGGAGGAGTTCATGCAGTCGGACGGGGATCATGGTGTTGTGTATGCCTCCCTTGGGACCACAGCCATCCCAAGTCAGTTTCTGCCTGTGATGCAGCAGTGTACGGTGATATGATATCAGAACATTATGTCATAGCTGTCTGGGCCTGTGCGACCTGTAATGTCAAGCAGGTGCCAAGATGCACATGAAGTCTGTACGAGCGATGCCCATCACTGATCAGGTGGCATGCAGAGGTGGCTGAGCTGAAGGAGATAGCCACAGGGCTGTCAGCATTGGCCCCCACCAAAGCCCTGTGGAAGCTGTCAGACTCTGACTTAGTGGCTGTGGGGAATGAATCCATTTCAGCAGCAAGCAATGTGAAAATTGTCAAGTGGGTGAATCAGAATGATGTCTTGGGTCACCCCAGCGTCAAAGTGTTCCTCACCCAAGGCGGCACAAACAGCTTTAACGAGGTGAGTGCATGCTACATAGGACCTGCCTGCCTGCCTGCCTGCCTGCCTGCCTTCCAGGAGGTTCAGCAGTTAGCATGAGAGCAAGCACAGCCAAACAGAGTGCCTGCAATGATTGCAAACAATAAATGCTTGGTATGCCAGACATGGCTATCAGAAACGCCTTGATACAAGTCAGGTCCAGCCCAGATCCTCCGTATGCCTGGCATGCAGGGGGCCTATCATGGGGTGCCCCTAGTGGGGATGCCCCTGTTTGCTGAGCAGCCAGACAATATAGCCAGGGCCATTGACCGCGGCTTTGCCCTGTCTGTGAGTGTGAAGAAGCTTGACACCTTGGCCAAAGATCTGGAGCAGGCCATCAGGAGGATGCTGAAGGAGCCTAGCTTTGCTGTTAGTGCTGCTAAGGTGTCTCACCTGATGAAGGCACACACAGAAACCCCAGCTCAACTTGCTGCAAGTGAGCATTTCCCTCTGCACATTTTGCTGTTTGTGTTGTTGAAACAGCTCTTTATTGACAGTGTCACATTATGCGCTGTGTGCCACTCTTTGCATTTCTTACAAGGACTCGTAACTCTGTAGAACTGAGCAATGCATGCTTTCGTTGCAACACTTCTGAATCTGTGATGAAGTACCGAGACAATAGGCTCCAGCTGGAGCATTGTAGCATGAGCCTCACCCCTTGCAGATGATGTTGGCAAGCTGTGTGCTGTACCCCTCCAAAACTGATGTGCAAACATGAGCTTCTGTCATGGTGCCCAGCTGACCTCAGACTGAAGCTGTGCATCATCAGTTCAGTCATGACACTGACCCGATCAGCATAGGCCAGAAATCGCTGTCTCTGCATGCTGAGGCCAGGCTGAGCAAGCTACATGCTTGTCAACGCAGGTGCTATAGAGCATGCAACATGGACCAGGGGTGAGAGGCATATGCAGCCCCTCAGAGATGACCTGAACTGGTTTCAAACCAACTCCCTGGATGTGATAATGCTGTTGACAGGCCTTGTCTTGACACTTCTGACCGTGACAACTGCAGCATTGGTAGCAGTGGCAAAGGGGCTGATGCTACTACTAAGAAGAAATAGTACTTGGTTGCATGCAAAGACAGCATAGACGCGTCATGGGGTGTTGCTCTGCCGCAGATAAGTTATGCTTGTGTCCATACATTTGAGATGCAGTACATTGCCAATCTGCCCGGCAAAACCCAGTGAGCTGTTGAGGCAGGCATGCTGAAGTGCAAATACAGGGCAAATTACAAGCACAAAAACCGGTCTCAAGAGGTCGAGCTGGTCACACTCTCAAGACAGTATGCACCTGCTGTTTATCCTACCGGCTGTCTGACTGAGGGATGCAACAGCTGAGGCACAGTTGTGCAATTCTGGCAGCTGACGACATATGCACATCTCGAGTTGAGCGCACCTGCGTACTTTTTTACCTTTGCCTTAGCTGTACAGCTCACATGTGAAGTTACTGTGAATTCCCAGTAGATTCGGGTACAAGCTCAGGGGTTTCGCGCATTGGCTGGTACTATACTCACCAATGTCATCATGATTTGAGTCCTACGTGACTTGCAGCAAGAGACAGAGAAGTTTTTTACAGTGTCATGGATAGAGACGTATGAAATTCAATCATTTGTTCACGGGCATCAAGCGTCATCATCTCGTAATCCCATGTTTAACCACGACGGCAAAAGGCTTGGCCGATCGGTGCGGCATATTGACAGCTCTGCGATTAGCCGCGTGACTTTGATTGTGACTTTTGCGGTTAACCCGATTGCCCGCCGCTGAAAAGCTTTGCCGCGTACAGACTGGCCAGCGTAAGACATCATGGCTCCGATTATCACAGTATCTGCTCCAAGTGGGAAGCAAATCGCCACCTATCCTCGTGAGTATGCCCTCTTCAGACAGCTTGATCACACTCACAAGGGAAAGATCCCCTTGCAGGTATGGTAAAAGGTTCCTTGCTTTAGGTGCAATCAGCTGCATGCAGCAGCTCTTCCTGTGTGGTGCTGGTGCTATTTGTTCGTGACTCACCTACATATTCCTTCAGGAGGCAACCGAGTACGTCAAGAAGTATGGATCTTCTTCTGTGGAATTGAAAGCGGGTACGCTTGTCTTTTGAGCCTGCATGCACTGTGACCCTTTTTTTTGGATTTGCTGTATTGATTTGCACTTGCTATATCGGTGTGAAAGCTTCAAGAAAGTTATGCCCAAATACGTTGCAGCAGGTCCTGAACATTCAGATCTGTGTTTCAGGAGATGTGTCTTTTGAGGAGCTTGCAAAAGCACTTCACAAGCAAGGCAGCAAGGACGGACAGGGCAACACTCTGGCCTATGCTGCCAGGGACTCAGGTGGACATCTGTCACCGTTTGCATTTGACCGTCGGGAGCTGAGAGATGATGACGTCCGTATTCAAATCACTCACTGCGGTATTTGCCACTCTGACCTTCACCAGATCAAGAATGAGTGGCATGGGTCAAACTACCCCATGGTGCCAGGGTAAGCATCAGCCGCCAGCATGCTAGCTTGCAGAACGCTTGGATTTGCTGTCCATTTTCTGCTCATTTCAGCCATCGCTGTTGAACATTGTGTACGACAAGGAATTTGTCATTTCTGATTTGCAAGCCCCAGACTTGTCGGTGCGGCAAAACCTCAGTGAAGTGTCAATCAGCAGTGTACTAACTCATCCCCATCACTTCCGCCCCCCTTTTCCCCCTCCTTTCTTTCAGGGCACCATTTTGGGGAAGTGTCCTGTATGCTGATGACGTAATGTGTCCTGTCCTGTAGAGGGTTATTCATAGACCAGATTACTGTAGCACCTTTGATGTTTCCTCATGTTGGCTTGCAGGCATGAGATAATTGGTGTCATCACAGCAGTTGGGCCCAAGGTGAAGAACTTCAAGGTGGGTGACAGAGCAGGTGTGGGCTGCCTGGTAGACAGCTGTCAGGAATGTGAGCAGTGCACCAAGACCAAGGAGGAGCAATTCTGTGCCAAGGCGGTGCAGACTTACAACATGAAGAACTTTGATGGCACACCCACATATGGAGGCTACTCCACCCAATACGTTTTGACTGAGAGGTACAACCCTACTGAAACTGCTTGCCCGACCTGCCTGCTCTTGGACCTTGCTGAGACACCTTCTGGTCTGGCAATGCGCTTCTATGCTTGCTGACTTGGCACTGTGCACTGGCGCTGGGTTTGCACACAATTTCTTTGCATTCCAACAGTGGGAAATATTTGCTCAACAGTCCTTGCTGTCAAGTCACCTGTTGGTGCAATGAAACAAGCAGAGCCTCATCTGCCCAGACGCATGTTCGTGACAAGCCTGCCAGATGCAGCTAATGCATGCAACCTGTGAACAGCCATGTTTCTTACTGTTGCTACCTTTGTGTGCAGGTTTGCGCTGCACATCCCAGAGAACCTGGAGATGAAGAGCACAGCTCCTCTGCTGTGTGCTGGCATCACCACCTACAGCCCCCTCATGCACTACGGCCTCAACAAGCCTGGCATGAAGATCGGCGTCATTGGACTGGGTGGTCTGGGACACATGGCTGTCAAGATTGCCAAGGCCATGGGTGTGGAGGTAAACTTCTCCTGTCCAGCATTGTGTAGGGGTGCTAGCTGTGTTTGTGGAGCTTAGCTTGTGCCAGCTGTTTTTTTGCTCATCTGTGTTCTATCTGCTTGTGTCATGTGTGTCAGCCTTGAAAAGCCAAGATGAACAGCCAGAGCTGTGTTCTGTTGGCAGTAGTTTGAACTAAAAGTGAGCTACTGCCAACAGGACACAGCTCTGACAGTTGAACGTCAGCCTTTGACCAAGGAAGTGTGAGGCTGGAGCAGGATTGCATGTTTGCCTGTACCAGGAGTGATACCAAACCCACTCCAGGCATCTAGGTCTCAGGCACTACCTTGCGTGCAGCAACAAACTGCTTGCCCAACGCAGTAATGTGCAAGGCAACTCAAGCAGTTGCAGGCCATCTGACATGCTATATGCCAAAGCACAGAGCGCTGTAACACCCACAACGCTCAATAAGTCACTGCACCTTCAAGATTACGTGCAACGTACCTGGCAGTGATGCATGACTGGCTGTGTGAGCCTGCTGCCCTGCAGCATGACAGCTCTCCTGCTGCATCATGAAGTGATCGCAGCATATGACTGTCTTGCGGTCCAGGCTGATTTTAGCGCTTTTCCTTGTGCTGCAGGTTACAGTCTTCAGCACCAGCGAGAAGAAGAGGGCAGAGGCCCTCAAGACTCTCAAGGCTGACCACTTTGTTGTCAGCAAAGATGAGGAGCAGATGAAGGTGAGGCATCTAACTAGGTGCTAACTGCACCTGTCTGTGTGCATGCGTGCGTGTGTCAATCGCTTTGCATTTTTGCATTGTTTATGCATCGCGCCACCTGTTTGTTTGCACAACGGTGTGCGCCATCTCAAACGTGCTCTGTCTGTGACTTCATGCATCCAGGCGTTGTCAAGCCACTCATCTTTTCAGGCATTGTCGCATGCTACTTGTCTGTAACAGTGCATTGCCCTCATCCCCCTTGTTGCCATCTGCAGAAAGTGGGTGACACTCTGGATGGCATGATTGACACCGTGAGTGCCAAGCACCCTCTGGCTTCCTACCTCAGCACTCTGAAGGTGGGTGGCGTGGTTGTGATGCTGGGAGTGCCTGATGAGCCCATGGACCTGCCTCAGGGCAACATCATCATGCGTAAGCTTTCCTGCTCTCCTTGACCGTCCCTGGCATCTGCCCCACTGATTTGCGCTTCATCAGATTGCTGGGTACATGGTTCCTGCCCCTTGTATAGGGGCAGGAGCCATGTGTTTTAAGCTCCGTTTTCTTTGCATGGAACTTGAATGCCAATGCCCACTTGCAGCATACCATGTGCTGTTGTAAGGAGCAGCATTTGCATGTGCATCACCTATGGGTGCTGTGCATGCCGAGGTAAGTGAAGAGGATAAGCACCTGCTGAATGTGTGCACTTCATACTTCCTGCTGCATGAGTTAGATGCTGGAGCATGCATGGACCAAATTGAGCTCAGGCATGAAATGGCATGCCTGTAGAGCTTGCACATGTGTCTCCTGGAGTGCTTGAGTGCTGTCATGCGAGAATATTGATGACTATTGCTCTGTTGCAGGCCGTCTTCGGATTGGTGGCAGCCCCATTGGTGGAATCAAGGAGACTCAGGAGATGCTCAACTTCTGCAGCAAGCACAACATTACGTGTGAGGTGGAGGAGATTGGCATTGATTATGTCAACAAAGCCATGGAAAGGCTGCTCAAGAACGATGTACACTACAGATTTGTCATTGATGTTCAGGGTAGCTTGATCCAGTGAGCGGTGACTTATGAGTCACCGTGATGATCATGATCATGGCTTGCAATTACTTCACTGCTGATTTCATATGGTGTGCGTTCCAACGATATCTTTGTTTGTTTGAAACCTTTGTTTGGTAATTGTTTTGATGTGAACTGGTGCTTGTTCGTCTTCAACATTGTGCAGCTAGTGTGTACTTCAAGTGATCATCAGGATCCTGGTACTATCAGTGCAAGGTCAGCGCTGCAGTGATGCAGAGTTTGAGGCAATTACTCCAAAACTTGTGAAAACACCACAAGAAATATCATGTCCAAATGCGCACGCACGCACAAATAGGTGCAGAAAGTATGTTCCCAACGCAAGCCTCAGCGATTCATATGACCGGTAATGATACGCGCATTGGAAAAAAAGATTTTGATGTTTGTGACGGATGTGAGTTTCGATCTCACGACCTCCAGTGCCACAAACTGACGCGCTTCCAGCTGCGCCAATCCGTCGTGGCTTGAACCAGGTGTAATCCTGGTGAATCATCACTTT
>JAABUK010004786.1_pt1 | contig 21705 bp, 15 predicted proteins | sample 5559141 | NCBI WGS metagenome assembly JAABUK01 (sample SAMN10711869, study PRJNA513367) | rock metagenome | isolation source: Antarctica rocks | place: Antarctica: Victoria Land, Pudding Butte nord | collected 2016-01-03
GGCCGAGGACACCGGCGATGGCGGCAGGATTGGCCGATCACGTCTGGACGATTCGCGAATGGATCACGATGCCAGGCGTTCAATCACGTTAAGACACCACCCGATCTTCCGGGTCGGCATCGCCCCCTCGGCCGGCAACCCCTCGCTATCCGACTTCGCCGCCAGCGTCGCGCACGAGACGACGGTCGGGCTCGTCGGCGGGGCGAGCCTTAACCTGCCGCTCTCGCTCCAGGGCGGCCCGCTCGGGACCCTCTCGGCCTCGGTCGGCGACGCGAACCGCTACCTCGACGGCTCGCCGAACGCGATCAACGTCTCCGCGCCCAATCTCGCCGCCGCACTCGCGGGGTTGCTCACCCCGGCCTCGATGATCCAGGACCGGCAGGACTTCCTGCTCCCCCTCAACGGGCTCCTCAACGGCCTCCGGGCGACCCTCACCACCCAGCTCAGTTCCGAGGAGTTGCCGCTGGTGGGCAACCACCTCGCCGACGCGACCGGCTTCCTCGCCTCGATCCAGTCGGCCGTACTCCCCCTGCTGGCCTCCGCGATCAAGCAGAGCACCGGCGACCCGATCGCGCTGGTCCGGCAGGCGCTCCTCTCCGGGCTCCGTTCGGTCGACCCGAATGCGACGGTCGGCGTTCGGACCCTCGACGGCGGCAATACCCTCGAGTTCGACATCCACGCCTCGGGGACGATCTCCGAGCCCTTGCCCTTCGACCTCGCCCTGCCCGTGACCAACTTCGACCTGCACGGCCAGGAGCTGGCGACCTACGGGTGGACGCTCAGCCTGGACGTGGGCGTGAACACGTCCACCGGCTTCTACGTGATCGCATCGCCGCATGCCGACCCGAACAACCCGGCCTCGTCCATCGTGCCGATCATCGCGGAGACCGTGAGCGTCACCCTGCCGGCCGCCTCCTACCCCGGCATCCTCGGGTTCCTCAACGTCACCGCGACCAACAACCCGGCCAACACCTCGGGCGTCACGGTCCCAGGCGGGACCGACCTGGCGCAGGTGACCGGCCTGCTCGGGACCCTCGACGTCACCCTCAATCCGCCAAACTCCGTGGCCGACGGCCGGATCCCGGCCTCGCTGCTCTCGACCGCCTCGATCGCCTCGATGACGCAAGCGGTCCTCGACGGGTCGGCCTGGGTCGACATGCACCTGATCAGCAGCGTCGGCCCCGGCGCGATGTTCCCCAGCCTCGACCTCGACGTCGTCATGAACTGGGACCTCTCCGGCCTCACCCTGGGCCAGGGCGGCTTGGCGGACAAGACGCCGCAGGTCTCCTACGAGAACGTCCAGGTCGACCTCGGGTCGTTCGTCACGACTTTCGTCTCGCCCCTGCTCGACAAGATCAAGCCGATCCTCGACGACATCCACCCGATCATCGCGTTCCTCACCACCCGGCTGCCGGTCGTCTCCGACCTCGCCGGGCAGGACGTGACCATGGCCAGCCTGGCCGAGACCCTCGACCCCTCCCACGCCATCGCGATCAAGGGGTTCCTGGCCCTGTACAACTTGCTTTACACCCTCAGCAATGAGGTCGGCGACGCCGGCGGCGGCAACCTCAAAATCGACCTGGGCAGCTACGACCTCAACCAACTCATCGGCGACCCGCAGGGGATGACCGCCGCATCGCTGATCGAGATCAAGACGAGCCTGCTCCCCAAGAAGCCCGACCCCGGAGGCCAGGCCGAGGCGAAGGGGGCCTCGGCGCACCAGGCCAAATTCACCAAGGACATCACCACCTCCGGCGGTGGGCTTTCCCTGCCGATCCTGGACGACCCGCTCGCCGTGGCCAAGCTCCTGCTCGGCCAGCCGGTCGACCTCTTCCGCCTCGACTCGCCGACGCTGACCTTCAGCTTCGACTACTCGAAGGAATACCCGATCTACGGCCCGCTCTTCGCCGTCCTCGACGGCAACCTCTCGGCCCAGATTCAGTTCTCGTTGGGCTACGACACCCAGGGGATGATCGAGTGGGCCCACTCCGGCTTCGCCCCGGCGCAGGCCGTGCCCGACCTCGACGACGGGTTTTACCTCGTGGCCAACGGGTCGCCCCTGCTGGAGCTGAACGCCTCGATCAGCGCCGGGGCCAAGCTCGATGCCGGGGCGGCCAGCGCCAGCCTGACCGGCGGGATCTACGCGGTCGTCGACTTCTCGCTGGACGACCCGACCCAGACCGGCAAGGTCCGCTTCCTCAGCTTCATCCACAAGCTCTCGCACCCGCTCGACATCTTCGACGTCTCCGGCTCGATCTACTTCCAGCTCCTGGCGACCCTGGAGCTCGGCGTGGGCGTCGCCACGCTCAGCAAGACTTTCCACATCACCGACCCGATCACCATCGTCTCCTTCAGCTACGTCCCGCCCTCGACTCCCGACCTCGCCACCCAGTCGCAGGGCGGCACGCTCGACCTGAACACCGGGCCGAACTCCGCGCTCCGGCAGAACGGCAACACCAACGAGGCGGACCAGACCTTTAACGTCAGCCACGCCGGAGGGTCGGCCGGCAACGAGGTCGTCGCCGTCAGCTCGCAAGGCCAGACCACCACGTACTCCGGCGTCCGCACGATCACGGCGGGCGGCGGGCTCGGCAACGACACGATCGACATGACCGGGGTCCAGTCCGACACCGTGCTGACCGGGGGCCAGGGGCGGAACACGATCATCGGCGGCTCGGGCCACAACACGCTCGTCGAGAGCCAGTTCTCCAACTATCACCTCACCGCCGCCGGCCTGACGATGGACGGGTCGAACTCCGACCGCTTCCGCAACATCCAGACGGTCGACCTGACCGGCCCGTCCGGCGGGCACGCCGTCATGCTGGATGACGGTTACGTCGGCGACGTGAACATGAACGGGCAGGGGGGGAACAACCAGTTCGGCGTCGTCTTCAGCCCCGACGGCCTGACGACGATCCGCGACAATGGCGGCCCGGGCGCGCCCGACACCGTCACCATCACCCTTGCCGACGGCACCGACACCTTCATCTCGGCGACCAAACTGGTCCAGGGGGTCAACACGGTCGACTACGGCGGCGACCCCAACCTCTCCGCCCTGATCGTCAACGGCCTCCAGCCCCCGACCCACTACACCATCACCGACACCCCGCCCTCGCCGGTGACGACGACGATCAACACCGGCGACGGCGACGACATCGTCGATGTCCTGAAAACCTCCGGGCCGACCACGATCCACGCCGGGGCGGGCAACGACCTGGTCAATGTCGGGAGCCTCGCCGCCGGCCCTGGCGGGGTCCTCTCGACGATCCAGGGCGGGCTCACCGTCGACACGGTCATCGGCAACGTCACGCTCAACCTCGACGACACCGGCGACTCCGCCGCCCGCCTCGGGACGCTGACCGACACGACCTTGAATGGCCTGGGCCTCGGCCCGCGGGGGATCACCTTCGTCGGGATGACCACGCTCAATCTCGGCCTCGGGACGGGCGTCGATCATCTGACCGTGACGGTCCAGGACGACCTCCCCGAGTTCTCCAACATCACCTCGGGCAACGCGGCCGACCTGCTGACGCTGACCTACGCGCACAACCTCGACGGGATCGTCAACTTCGCCGGGTTCGCCGCGACGACCTCGCCGGCGACGATCGGCGGGAAGCTCAACGGCACGCTCAACTTGGTCCAAACCCCGCAGGTGCCGCTCCTCTCGATCGGTTCGATCTCGCCCGGCGGGATCGTGACGGGGATCAACGTCGGCGAGCTCGACGTGGCGGGCAACATGTCGGGGCAGGTCACCCTCTCGGGGACCCTGACCAGGGGTGTGATCCGGGGAGGGACGGCCGGGGCCTTCGTGGCGAACCGGGTCGGGACGATCGCGACGTATGCCGGTTACGGGCCGGTGGTCCTCCAGGTCCGCGAGGCCGGGATCGAGCGCCAGGTCGAGGCCGCGACGCCGGGCAACCCGTACCCGACGGCGAATCCCTTCACCCTGCCGGTCCCGCCGGTCTCGCCGGGGCAGGTCACGTTCATGTCGATGTACGAGGGGCTGGTCTCGACCGACGGGGCGGGGGCGTCGCCGGCCTACCCGCAGATCTCGCTCCGGGTGATCCAGCCGGCCCGGGTTGTCGCCGCCCAGCAATACGACCTGAGCTTCGTCTCCTGGAGCGACACCAGCAAGTTCAACCTGGGCCGGCTCGACGTCGTCGGGACCGGGACGGGGGTGGCGAACGCCGGGATCCGCAACGTCGCCGTCGAGGGCGACCTGCTGCCGACGATCGCCCCGGAGGTCGCCGCCTTCCTCGGCCTGGCGACGAACCTCGGCGGCATTCGGCTCCCCCTCGACAAGCTCACCGGGGTCGGCGTCAGCGGTTTCGTCCCGCAACGTTACATCCAGTCGGCGAGCCTCCAGGGGGTCTCCTACGGCTCGATGAAGCTGGATAACGGCAAGGTCGTCGAGGCGATCGTGACCCTCCCCGGCCAGGCCGGAGAGCTCCTCGCGGCCTCGACGGGCTACGCCCAGGCCGTGACCGGGACGACCTTCCGCGTCCCCTTCGCCGTCAACCACGCGGTCGCCCTCTATTACGTCGCCCTGGCCAATCAGCACAGCTTCGACGTGCAGGACATCGCCTTCGTCGACCAGAACCTCCTCGACCCGACCGCCGGGGCGAGCCGGGGGGGGATCGATGCCCTGGTGACGACCAACCTCGCGCTCGCCGGCCCGGCCGTCGGCTCGGCCCGGCGGGCGCTGATCGGCTCGGTCGCCTTCAACGGCGACGGCGCGGGGCTCGTCACCGGCCAGTGGATCACCGGTTCGATCACCAGCACCGGGCCGCTCGGCGACCTGACCGTCGCCAACGGCCAGGGCCTGACCGCCAACGTCACCGCGCCGGCCGTCTTCGGCAGCATCAAGTCGCTCTCCGGCCCGATCGCCGGGACGATCACGACCACCGGGACCCGGTACGACCCGGTGACCGGGGCCGCCTCGTCGGTCAACTCCGACATCGGCCGGATCTACTCGGGACCCGGCGGAACGAAGCTCGACACCCAGGTCCTCGCGGGCCCCGGCGGCCTGACCGGTCGGATCGTGGACGCGGGCAAGCTGATCAGCCAGGTCACGTCCGTCGGCCCGATCCGCGGCCTGATCGCCGCCGCCGGTGACATCGGCGTCGCCGTGAGCGGGCCGGGCGGCACGACCACTCGCTTCGGCGGGATCACCTCGCAGGGGCTCGTCTCCGGCCAGGTCCTGACGATGGGCAACGTCGTCGGCGACCTCACCTTCCAGGGGGGGCTGGCCGGGGGCCAGGTCGAGGCCGCCGGGTCGATCCTCGGCAACGTCAAGCTCGTCGGCGGCTTCACCTCCGCCAGCTCGATCGTCGCCGGGGGGACCATCGGCAATGCCTCGACCGGCACCGGCCTGACCCTCACGCCCGGCAACGCCCAGGGGCTCGTCGCCGCCAAGGGGGCCGTCCGCTTCGCCACGGCCACCCACCCGACCGTCTACTACCAGAACCAGGCCGGCCCGAACGCCTCGGCGATCGACGCCCTCTTCGCCGCCCTGAACGACGACCTGACCAGCCTGGCGATGACCCGGCTCCAGGCCGACCCGGCCCGGCTCAAGGCCTCCGCCGGGGTCCTGTCCTTCTCCCGGAGCTGAGCCTCAGGCCAGCGAGACCGTCCGCCCCTCCGAGGCCGAGCGGCGGGCGGCGTCGAGGATCTCGGTGACGATCAGGTTGTTCCGCAGCGAGGAGAGGCCCGAGGGGGCGACCTCGCGGCGGGCGACCGCGGCGAAGTAACGGAGGAAGTCGTCGTTCGGCGAGGCGAGCGGCGCGGCCTTGCGGGCCTCCTCCGCCTGGCCCTTGAGCCGGACGCGGAGCCCGTCGAGCCCCGAGGTGATGACCTGCCCAGTTTGCCCGTAGATCTCCATGTCCTTGCGGTCGAACGGCCAGTTCCACGACGCCTCGAGGATCGCCTGGGCCCCCGGATATGCGAGGATCACGGTCGCCTCGTCGTCGACCCTGGGGTAGACCTCGGGCTTGAACCGGCGGGTGACGGCGGTGACCGAGGTCGGCCGGGCGTCGTCCATCAGCCAGGTCATCAGGTTCGCGCCGTAGCAGCCGAAGTCGAACAGGGCCCCCGCGCCGTTCCGCTCCGGGTCGGTCAGCCAGGCGAGGAACTCCGGCTGCACGCCGATCTCCTTCGGCCCCCGGTGCCCGTCGTGGAAGACGACCTTGCGGACCTCGCCCAGCGCCTTCGCCCCCCTCGCCAGCTCGTAGGCGGCGTGGTTCGACGGATACCAGGTCGTCTCGTAATTGACGAGGACCGGGATGCCCGACTCGGCCGCCGCCCGCTCAATCGCGCGACCCTGCTCGACGCCGAGGGCGAGCGGCTTCTCCATCATCACCGGGATCTTCCTCGCGGCGCAGGCGAGGACAACGTCGAGGTGGCCGGCGGTGCTGGTGAAGGCGACAACGGCCTCGGGCTTCGCCCGGTCGAGCATCGTCTCCAGGGTCGGGAAGACCCGCGCCGGGTCGAGCCGGGACCGCTGGATGTAACGTGCGGCGACCTCGCCGTCGGGCTCGGAGACGCCGACGAGGTCGACCTCCTTCGAGTCGCGATAGCGGGCGAGGAACCCCGAGGCGTGGCCGTGTTCCAGCCCGGCCATGCCGAGCCGGAGGGGCGGGGCTGGCTGCGCGCGGGTCGAGGTCGGGGCCACGCCGGCCAGGGTCGTCGCGGCCATTGCCCCGAGGACGGTTCGTCGCTGCATCGTCGGCTCCTCTCGTGGATCGGGTCGGTCGGCGCCCCGCGTCCGGGGCTGCCGGGCGGGCTCAGCCGCCGATCGCGTGCATCAGGCGGTCCGGCTTGATGAATCCGTCGGCGTTGAAGCCGTGGCCCGCCCACTTGCCGGCGACGCTGGCGATGAGGGCCCTGGCGAGCCCGGCGTCGTCCCCGGTCCCGTCGCGAAGCAGGGGGCGGAGGTCGGTCTCGTCGAGGGCGAAGAGGCAGTTGCGGAGCTTGCCGTCGGCGGTCAGGCGGACCCGGTTGCAGGTCCCGCAAAAGGGGCGACTGACCGAGGCGATCACGCCGACCCGCCCTCGGCCGTCCTCGTAGTCGTAGTCGACCGCCGGGGCCCGGGGATCCTGGTCGGGCGCCGGGGCGAGCGGGCCGACGCCCTCCGAGAGCATGGTCAGGATCTCGTCGGCGAGCAGGACTTTCTCGCGATCCCATCGGTCGCCGGCGTCGAGGGGCATGTACTCGATGAACCGGAGTTCCAGCCCGTGCTCGCGGGCGAACCGGGCGAGCGGGACGACGTCGACTTCGGTGACGCCCTTGATGGCGATGGCGTTGAGCTTGACCGGGTCGAAGCCGGCCGCCTTGGCCGCGAGGATCCCCTCGATGACCTGCTCCCAGCCGTCGCGCCGGGTCAGCTCGCGGAACCGGGCCGGGTCCATCGTGTCGAGGCTGACATTGATCCGCTTCAGCCCGGCGTCGCGGAGCGATCGGGCCATCGGGGCGAGGAGGATGCCGTTGGTCGTCAGGCCGACGTCCCGAATGCCGGGGAGGTTCGCGAGTTGCTCGACGAGCTTCGGGAGTTCGCGGCGGACCAGCGGCTCGCCCCCGGTCAGGCGGACCTTGTCGACCCCGAGCGAGGCGGCCACGCGCACGAACCGGCCGATCTCCTCGAAGCTCAGCAAGTCGGCTCGGGGGAGGAATCGGACCGACTCGGGCATGCAGTAGGTGCAGCGGATGTTGCACCGATCGGTCACGCTGATCCGCAGGTTCGTATGGACCCGGCCGAAGGCGTCGACGAGGCGGTCGGTGGGATGGGTCATGGGGGAGACGCCGCGTCGAGAGGTTCCGGGGGCTCGGCCCTCATTCTAGGGGGAGGCGGCACCGGTTGCCCACCCTCGGCCGGCGATTGGCCGGGGTGGACCCACTCCTCGGTCCCGTCGGCCCAGGCCTCGCGCTTCCAGATCGGCACGACGGCCTTCAAGGTGTCGATCAGCCAGCGGCAGGCGTCGAAGGCCTGATGACGGTGCGGGCAACTCACCGCGACGACGACCGAGACCTCGCCGAGCCCGAGCTTCCCGACCCGGTGGACCAGCGCGATCCCCTGGATCGGCCAACGCGACCGGGCCTCGGCCTCCAGCCGCTCCAGGGCCTTGCGAGCCATCCCGGGGTAGGCCTCGTAGTCGAGCGCGACGGTCCGGCGATCGCCGGTCATCTCGCGGACCGTTCCGAGGAACGAGCAGACCGCGCCGGCCTGGTCCGACCGGACGGATTCGGTGACGGCGGCGTGGTCGATCGGGTCGAGGGTGATCTCGATCATCGGCTCGGGCACCCTCGGGATGAGCCGCCGCTGACCGGCGGGATCGCGGCGAGCTCGGCACCGGGCGGAATCGGCTGGGCGTCGTCTCGGGCGTATTCAGAGTCGATGGCGACCCGCAAGGTCGGCAGCCAAGGGGCGAGCGCCGGGCAGGCGTGGGCGAGCGCGGCCTTGAGGTCGCCAACGGTCGGCGACTCGGGGAGGTCGACCGTGACGGTCGGACCCCCAGCCCGATCCTTGAGGGCGGCGAAGAGGAGGATCGTCACGTTCACCAGCACCTCGCCGGCCGGTTTACCGGGACTTCGTGAGATTCTCGAAGAGGTAAAGGCCGCTCTTGCCGGGGCAAACGAGGTCGATGTCGCCGTCGCCGTCGATGTCGACCGCCGAGACTTCCAGGCCGGTCCCGGCGGTGCCGGGGGGGAAATCCTTCTGGGCGTCGCGTTTGGCCCCTTCCTTGGGGGCGTTGGTCGCCGGCTCGCCCTGGTAGATCACGTGGCGGTCCCACTTCTTCCCCGCCTTATCGAAGGTGAAGTAGGCGATCACGGGGGCCTCGACCTCGCCGGGCTCGACCTCGTGGGCGTAGACTCGCTTGCCGGTGATCAGCTCGTCGGCCTTGCCGTCTCCGTCGAGGTCGGCCCAGCGGAGGGTATGGACCGAGGAGAGCTGGTTGTCGATGGTCGACTTGGTCCAGGTCCGGGCCCCCTTCTCGTCCTTCCCCTGCTTCTCCCAAAAGAGGCCGAAGGCGTGGCCGCTCCCGTAGATCAGGTCGGATAGGCCGTCGCCGTCGACGTCACGGGCGAGGATCTGGATGCCGGTCGAGCCGAGGTTCCAGTCGGGGTGCCAGGCCCAGGTCGTGACCTTGGTGTCTCCCGGATTTTCGAACCAGCCCTTGGGCGTGAGGAGGTCGGACTTCCCGTCTCCATTCACGTCTCCCGTGCCGACGCCATGCCCGGCGGCATCCTTCCCGAAGTCGTGTTTATACCAGGCACGGGCCGGTGCGCCGCTGAAGGTCAAGACACCGGGCGTGTACCAGACGACGACGTTGACCGTGTTCGGCAGGACGTCGAGCCTGCCGTCGCCATCGACGTCCACCGCGACCGCCGCCTCGCTCGGGCCGGGCTTGTCGATCGCGTGGTAAATCCAGGCCTGCCCCTTGATGCCGGGGTTCTCGACCCAGCCGACGTCCTGGCCGAAGTAGGAGACCGAGACATAGTCCATCCTGCCGTCGCCGTTGACGTCGAAGGGGAGGGTGGCGAAGCAGTTCCGGTAGGTCCGGCCGACGGGTTCGAGCTTGCGGACGGGGTAGGGGGTCCAGTCGGGGGCGTTGTACCAAGTGTCGCCGGAGAGGATGTCGAGCTTGCCATCATTGTCGACGTCGAAAGCCGCCGCGCCCTCGAAGACGCTCCGGGGGTTGATGTCGTGCTTCTTCCAGCGGACGTCGTCGGCCAGGGTCGGGGCGACGAGCGATGCGGCCAGGGCCAGTCCAAGGAGCGGGGTCCGGGTCATCGGCGAATCTCCAGTTCAGTCCTCGTCCTCGTCCTCATCTCCATCCTCGTCGTCGTCGGCGTAGACCTCCCAGCCGAGGGCGCTGGCCGACGCCTCGATGGCTCGCGAGGCCGGGTCGGGGTCGGGGTCGTTCAGCTCGAAGTTGATCGCCGAGGCGTGGCCGTTCTCGATCTGGACGTAGGCCCTGAGCCGGATCGGGGCGATTTCCAGCCAGGCGGCGTTCGACCCCTCGCGGCTGACGATCACCGGGCCGGCGTGCTCGGAGAGCTGGACGACCCAGGCGTCGAGGGGCGTCGGGGGCGTCTGCCAGGCCGGGATGGCCAGATATTCGATCTTCATCGGCCCTCCCGCCCGCCCGCCTCGCGCCCGACCTTCCGGGGCGTCGCCCGTGCTTCCCAGGGTACCGTCCGCCCGGCCGATCACAAGCACCCTGTTGGCCCCGGCCCGTCGAATTGCGAAGATGGGCCCGGCCCGAGCGTGGCCGTCCCTTCCCCCCTTCCCAACGAGCGAGGCCCGACTCATGCGCCCGATCGCCGCCCGATGCACCTTCGTCGCCCTCGGCCTGGTCCTGGCCTCCCTCGGCCCGGCGGGGCCCGGCACCTCCTCGGCGCTCGACCTCGACGCGACCGGCTGGTCGGACCTGCTCACCGAGGCCGGGCCGAAGCTCCAGGGCTGGACCCGGGCACCGCTCCATCCCAAGGACCCGCTCGCCGAGGATTCCCAGTGGTCGTTCGACCCGGCGACGAAGGTTCTCACCTGCTCGGGCGAGAAGGGGCACGAGTGGCTCCGCTGGGAACGCGAGCAAGGCGACTTCGTCTACCACGTCGAGTGGAAGTACACGCCGCTCCCCGGCGGCAAGAAGGGGTACAACTCCGGGATCTACGTGCGAAACTCGGCCGATGCGCGGGTCTGGCACCAGGCACAGATCGGCGGAGGCCCGGACGCCTTCCTCTTTGGCGAGACCCTCGTCGGCGGCGAGTTGAAGCGGGTCGACTTCTCGAAGCGGCAGGCCGACAAGCGGGTCCGCCCGGCGGGCGAGTGGAACACCTTCGAGCTGACCTGCAAGGGCAAGGACGTCTCCCTCTGGGTCAACGGCGAGGTGATCAACGACTGGCACGACTGCCAGGTCCCCCGGGGGTACGTCGGCCTGGAGGCCGAGGGGTATCGGATCGAGTTCCGCAACGTGAAGCTCAAGCCACTCTGAACGCCGGTCGATGGCAACGGCCGGGTCGATCTGGCAAGATCGGCCGGCCCTGGGGTCGAGGTTGAGGCGGGTTAACGCGGGAGGATGGTCCGATGGCGAAGCGGGTGGCGGTGTTCTGGCCGGGCGACTATCGGGCCAGGCCCAACGAGTGGGCCGAGCCCCAGGCCCGGGAGACGACCGGGCAGCTCGTGGCGGCCCTGAAGAAGCTCGGGCGGTCGCCCTACGTCGTCGAGGGGTTCCTGACCCGGCCGGATCAGTCGATCGCCAAGCTCGGGCCGATCGACGACCCGATGGTCGGCGTCTTCGTCCACTGGGCCTACGCGCCGCACACGGTCGACGGCGTGGTCGGCAAGGACAACCCGCTGCTGCTCGCCTCGAACTTCTCGGGGACCTGGCCGGGGCTCGTCGCCCTGCTGAACACCGGGGCGAGCCTGGAGAGCGTCGGCCGCCACGCCTCAAGGGCCTGGACCGACGCGCCGGACTGGACCGCCGACGCCGCCTTCATGGAGCGGCTCGACGAGTGGTGCACGACCGGCAAGATTGCTTATGGCGAATCGGAGATCCGCCAGCCGGGGCCGATCGGGCCGAAGGTGCGGGCGATCGCCGACGGCGTCCTCGACCAGATCAAGCGCAGGCGGATCCTCGCCCTGATGCTGGGCGACACGTCGATGGGGATGATCAACGGTTACTTCGGCCCGAGGGTCCTCTACCCGATCGGCTTCGCCGAGCACAAGGTCGACCAGGCCTGGCTGGTGGACCGCGAGCGCTCGATCGACCCCGCGCGGGTCGAGGCGGCCTTCGCCTTCGTGGTCGAGAAGGGGGTGGCCTTCCACTGGGGCGAGCCGGACGCCGAGGACTTCACGCCCGGGGCGACGAAGGCCCAACTGCGGATGTACCTGGCCGTGCTCGACCTTTTGGGCGAGTTCCGCGCCGACTGCCTCGGCTGGCAATATCAGCTCGGCCTGCTCAACCTCCTCCCTCCGAGCGACTTCTGCGAGGGGCTGCTCAACTCGAACGCCAGGCCCGAGGGCGACGGCCGTGTGGTCATCACCAGCACCGAGGCCGACCAGGGGAACCTCGTGCCGATGGAGCTGATGAAGCGCGTCCTGGAAGCCAAAGGGTTGCCCGGCGCGGTCATGTTCCACGACGTCCGCTGGGGGGCGATGCACGAAGGCCGCTGGCTCTGGGTCCTACTTAACTCGGGCAGCTGCGGGGCTTACGCCTTCAATGAAGACCTCGGCCGCCTCGACGGGGTCCACTCCTACCGCCAGCCTTCGGGCTACTTCCCGGTCGCCGGCGGGACCTTCGCCGGGGTCAGCAGGCCGGGGCCGATCACCTGGTCAAGGGCCTGGCTCGACCGCGCCGGGGGGCTCGTGCTGGACATTGGCCGAGGCGAGTCGATCGAGTTGCCCGAAACCGTCCGAGAGTCGTGGTGGCGGGGGACCACCCGGCAATGGCCGTTCATGGCCGCCGACCTCGGCTGCTCGCCCGAGACGATCATGGCCCACTACATGAGCAACCACGTCGCCGTCGCCTACGGCGACATCTTCGAGGAGATGGCCGCCCTCGGCCAGTCCCTTGGGATGAAGGTCCGCGTCCTCTCGTCGTGATGAGGGGGGATTCCGGCAGCCGGGAGCCGGGATAGGTTGCTACTCGAGATTTCGCTCGTCACGAAGGCCTTGCGACCGGCATGATAGGATTCGATGAAGGGGGCGGCCGATGCGGGCCCCCCCGCAGGATGCCTGGGCTGGCACCAAAGGAGATTCCCCATGCACGGCGAACACCTGTCTCTGGCGGGCTTGACGTTATTTTTGTGGGCCGGCGGCCTGGTCGCGGCGGGCTCGGCTTGCGTCCTCTGGTCGCAGGTCCCCGGCGTCGCCGGTTATCTCCGATCGGTCGGGCAGGGGGTGGCCCGGCGTCAGGGGCGCTGAGCCAGGGCCCGGTCGAGGTCGGCCCAGAGGTCTTCAACCGCTTCGAGGCCGACCGAAAGCCGGATCAGGCCGGGGGTGATCCCCTGGCGGGCCCACTGCTCGGGCGTTTGCGAGCGGTGGCTGGTCGTCGTCGGGTGGCTCAGGGTCGTCGAGACGTCGCCGAGGCTCGGGGCGTAGGGGATGTGCCGGAGCCCCTCGATGAAAAGTCCAGCCTGCGACCGGCCGCCGACGTCGAAGCTGATCATCGCGCCGAAGCCCCGGAGGACCCGTCGGGCGAGGTCGTGGTCGGGGTGCGAGGGGAGCCCCGGATAGTTGACCCGGGCGACCGCCGGATGGCCTTCGAGCCGGCGGGCCAGTTCCAGGGCGGTGGCGCAGGTACGCTCGGTCCGCAGGGCGAGGGTCGCCGCCCCCCTCAGTGCCATCCAGCTGTCGAACGGGTTGCCGGTCAGGCCGAAGGTCGAGGCGATCGGCGCGAGGTGGTCGATCCTCGCCTTCGAGCCGACGAGCAGGCCGAGGGTCACGTCGCTATGTCCGCCGATCGACTTGGTCGCGGAATGGACTACCACGTCGGCCCCGAGTTCCAGCGGGCGGCAGAGCAGGGGGGCGAAGGTGTGGTCGACCGCCAAGGCGACCCCGGCGGGCCGGGTGATCGCGGCCAGCCCTGCGATATCGGCCATCCTCAGGAGCGGGTTGGAGAGGGTCTCGACGAAGACCAGCCGGGTCGTGGGCGTCAAGGCGGCCCGGAGGGTCTCGGGCCTCGACTGATCGAAAAGGTCATGGCCGATGCCGAACCGGGATAGCTCCTTCGCGGCGAGCATCGTCGTCCGGCCGTAAAGCCCCTCGGCGATCGCCACCCGGTCGCCCTGCCCGAGCATCGCCAGCATCAGTGCCGACTCGGCGGCCATCCCCGAGGCGCAGACGAGCGCGGCCTCGCCCCCTTCGAGCGCGGCGACCTTGGCGGCCAGCTGCGCGGCGTTGGGGTGGCCGTCCCTCGCGTAGATGTAGCCCGGTTCCCGCCCCTCGTAGACGGCGTCGACCTGGTCGATCCCCCGGAACTCGTAGACCGAGCTGAGCTGGAGCGGCGGGGCGAGCGGCGGGGTCTTCGAAGGGTTCGGCAGGGGAGGGCGGGCGCAGATCGTGGCGGGGTCGGGAGCGGTCGGTTCGGGCATCGTCGGGGCGATCCTGGTTCGGGAGGGGGCGGCTTCGGCGACGAAATCACCCCGCGGATCGGCGGTGGAGCCGGCCGGCGGAGCCGAGGAGGTCGATCGCCTCGCCCAGTTCCATGAGTGCGTGGCGAAGCTTCCCCTCGGAGCGGAGCTGCCCGGCGATCCTCCGGTGGTCGGCGAGGGCCGACCACTCGACCGGCCAGGTCTGGTCGATGGCGACCTGCTGCCCCTTGCGGACGAGGTCGGACAACTTATCGACAAGGGCCTCGGAGACCGGGCACTCGCAGGTCCGGTAGATGTGTTCCTCGACGGCAGGCGTGGCCTTCTTCTTGGACGAGCCGAGGAGGTCGGTGATCCCCTTCATCCAGCCGGCGCCGGCCTTCTTGCCGTCGGCCGACCGACCCTGGCCGGGCTCCGAGGCGCCCGCCTCGTCAGGTTCGACCCAGGGGCCGATCCGGGCGATGACGACGGTAATGTTGTCCTGCCCGCCCCGAAGGTTGGCGAGCTGGAGGAGGTAGCGGCAGGCGTTCTTGGGATGGAAGTTGGCCGCAAAGGCACCGAGCTCGAGGTCCTCGACCGGGCCGGAGAGGCCGTCGGAGCAGAGCAGGAAGACGTCGCCGGACTCGACGGGCAAGGGGCCTTCAATGTCGACCTCGGTGTTCGGGTCGGGCCCGAGGCTCCGGGTGATGACGTTCCGGGGGACGGCCTTGTTGGCCTGCTCCTCGGAGAGGTGTTTGCGGCGGACCAACTCCCAGGCCAGGGAGTGGTCGAAGGAGAGCTGGTCGATCCTGCCATTGCGGACCCGGTAGACCCGCGAGTCGCCGACGTGAGCGATCAGGGCGCCCTCGGGCAGGAGGAGCAGGGTTGAGCAGGTGGTCCCCATCCCGGCGAAGTCGCGATTGGCCGTCGCCTTGCCGTGGATCAGCCCGCAGACCTCCTTGTAGGCCTTGGCGATCGCCTCCGACGGCTTGGCGTTCTTCGCCTTCGTGTAGTTGTGGGGGATATTGTCGCAGGCAAGCTTGCTGGCCAGCTCGCCGACAGCATGGGCACCCATACCGTCGGCAACCATGAAGAGGTGGCCGCGCTGCCGCCAGCCTTCCAGCTTCGAGGAGCGGACGACCGTGTGGCTATCCTGATTGTTGGCTCGACGCATGCCGGTGTCGGTCGCGGCGGCGTCGACGATGATGTCGTCCCAGTTCACGACCCGGCCTTGTGTCCGTGCTGCCCGAGATCGACGCCACCGGCGCACGTTGCGGTGGCCCCGAGAATCGACGACGCAAGGCGAGAGGCCGAGGTGTCTCCGGCCCGGATCCGTGGTGCAGCCCGAGGCCCGGCGTGGCCTCGACAGGCGATCGCCGACAAGGATGGATTCATCGGGTCATTGTATCCCATCGGGCACGCCAGCCTAGAGAAAAAGTCCGCCGATGTCGCCGATAATTGGTGCGGGATTGCATGTCGCGTGCCGGGCGGGCATGGACCGACCCGGTCCGGTAGGCACGAGTCTCTACTTGGGTTATGTTGTTTTCGTGACGGCCCGCCCACCTCCCACCCGCCGGATACCTTCGGATCGATGAATCCTCCCCTTCGCATCGAGCCCCTCGCCTTCGCCAAGACCACGCTGGCCAACGGGCTCGACGTGATCGTCCGCCGCCAGGGGTTGCTCCCGGTCGCCTCGGTGAACCTCTGGTATCACGTCGGGTCGAAGAACGAGGAGCGTCGCCAGCGGGGGTTCGCCCACCTCTTCGAGCACCTGATGTTCGAGGGGTCGGAGCATTATCCGGGCGACTTTTTCAAGCCCTTGCAGCGGCTCGGGGCGAGCATCAACGGCTCGACCTCCTCGGACCGGACCAATTATTACGAGGACCTCCCCTCGGCCCACATGGAGCTGGCCCTGGCGATGGAGTCGGACCGGATGGGCCACTTCCTCCCGGCCCTCGGGGACGAGAAGATCCGGATCCAGAAGGACGTGGTCAAGAACGAGTATCGCCAGAACGTCGCCAACCGCCCCTACGGGATGGCCTCCCGCCTGATGGCCGAGGCGATGTTCCCGCCCGACCACCCTTATAGCTGGACGACCATCGGCGTGATGGAGGACGTCGAGGCCGCCAGCCGCGACGACGTCGAGGCGTTCTTCCGCCGGTTCTACGTCCCGGGAAATGCCAGCCTCGCCCTCGTCGGCGACATCGACGAGGACCGGGCCTTCGCCCTGGCCGAGCGTTACTTCGGCGACCTCCCGGGGGGCACGAAGTCGCTCAGGCCCTGGGCCCCCGAGCCCGGGCTCGCCGCCGACGTGGCAATCAAGGTCCACGACCGGGTCGAGCTCGACCGGTTCTACCTCTCCTGGCACACCGTCCCCCAGTTCTCGGCCGACGACTCAGCCCTCGTCCTGCTCTCGGACATCCTCGGCCGGGGGAAGTCGAGCCGCCTGTTCCGCAAGCTGGTGGTCGACCTCGGCCTGGCGCAGGACTCCGGCTCGTACCAGTCGGGGCGGGAACTCGCCGGGACCTTCGGCGTGACGACGACCCTCCGGCCCGGGAAGTCGTGGGAGGCGGCCCGCGACGCCGTCGACGTCGAGATCGCCGGGCTCGCCGAGGAGGGGGTCGACGAGGCCGACCTCGCCCGGGTCAAGAACGGCCGGGTCGCCGGCTTCATCTACGCGCTCGACAACGTCGGCGGCTTCGGCGGCGTGGCCGACCGGCTGAACGCCTACAACACGTACCTCGGCGACCCCGGGCGGATCACCTCCGACCTCGACCGCTACCAGGCCGTCACGGTCGACGACGTCCGGCGCGCGGCCGGGGCCTACCTGAAGGGCCAACCGCGCGTCTGCCTGACGGTCCTCGGCCGGAAAGCGGCGACGGCCTCGGCCCCGCTCGACCGGACCATCAAGCCCTCGCCCGCGACGGCCCGGCGGTTCGAGGCCCCCCGGCCAGAGGTCTTCACCCTTTCCTGCGGCCTGCCGGTCTGGGTGATCCCCAGCCGCGCCTTGCCGATCATCGCGGCGACCTTCGTCCTCAACGCCGGGGCGGCGACCCACGGGCCGGGTCGGGGGGGCCTGGCCGGGCTAACGGCTGACCTGCTCGACGAGGGGACGACCTCGCGGAGTTCCGAGGCGATCGCGCTGGCGATCGAGGGGATGGGGACCTCGCTCTCGGCCTCGGCGGGCTGGGACGGGTCGTACGTCGGCTTCCAGTGCCTGACCAACCACCTGGAACCGAGCCTCGACCTCGCCGTCGACATCCTGCTCAACCCCTCCTTCCCGGCGAAGGAGTGGGAACGGATCCACGCCCAGACCCTCAACGGCCTGAAGGCCGAACGCGACGGGGCCGAGTCGCGGGCATCTCGGGCCTTGCTCCGGGCGATCTTCGAGGCCGATCACCCATATCGGATCCCCGTCGATGGCGATGAAGGCACAGTCGCCCGGTTGACCCCCGACGACCTTCGCGCCTTCCACCGCGACCGCTACACGCCGGGCGGCGGGGCGTTCGTGGTCGCGGGCGACGTCGCCCCGGAGTCGATCGTGGCGATGCTCGACGCCAGGCTCTCGGGCTGGTCGGGCCGGCCGTCGTCCGACGACCTCGTCCTCGAAGGGCCCCGGGCGGCACGGCCCCGGATCTGGCTGCTCGACCGGCCGGGGGCCCCGCAGGCGGTCGTGCGGGTCGGCCACGTCGGCACGCATCGGCTCGACCCGAACCACTCCGACCTGACGGTCTGGAATCAGATCCTCGGCGGCCAGTTCACTTCGAGGCTCAACGCGAAGCTCCGCGAGGAGAAGGGGTTCACCTACGGGGTCCGCAGTCATTTCGACTTCCGACGAGGTGCCGGCCCGTTCGTGGTCGCCTCGTCGCTCCAGGCCGACCGGCTCGGCGAGGCGATTGAGGATCTCCGGGGCGAGGTCGAGGCGCTGCTCGGCGATCGGCCGCCGACCGCGAGCGAGCTGGACGACGCCCGTCGGGCGCTGATCGAGGGCCAGCCTCGGCACTTCGAGACCCCTTCATCACTGGTCGCACGATACGCCGGGCTCCGCCTCCACGGCCTCCCGCCGGACCATCATTCCGGCTTCGCCGAGCGGCTCGAAGGGGTCAGCCTGGCGAGCCTGCAAGCCGCGGCGGCCCGGCGGGTCGACCCCCGAGCGTTCGCCTACGTCGTCGTCGCCGACGCCGAGTCGGTCGCCCCCGCGCTGGAGAAGCTCGGCTGGGCCGAGGTCGAGCGGTTCAACGAGCGGGACGCCCCGATCGGGCCCCGGCCCTGATTTGCGGGCGAACCCGAGGGCCCCGGCTCGTAGTGATCAGGTGCGGGCGGCGGGCTCGATCCGGGCGGCTCAAGGTAAATTGACGGGGCGGGCCTTTCCCGAGCGGGGCCGCCCGGCCCTATAATCAGGTTGCCCTGACGCCCGAGGGGCCGTCCCCCCGCCCGGCCCTCGTCGGTTGAATAACCGGGCCGCCGGGCCCGTCTCCCTGACAAGGAAGGGCCCGACCCGACATCGATCAACTCGCGGGGGTCTCCGCTCGTGATGCGTCGCGATCGACCGAGATGGATGCGGCGAGCGAGGCTCGTCCTGCGCCGGACGCTCTCCCGGTTCGACCGGACCGCCCCGGCCTGGCTGGCCTGGCTGCCATCGTGGGGGACCAGCGTCCTGATCCACGCGGTGGCCCTGGTCCTGCTGGCCACCTTCTATTACGCCTCGAACCGGCCGCCCGAGGGACACGACTTGGATTCGGCGATCATCTCGCTTGCCGACCAGGATTTCACCTCCCTGATCCCTGCCGACCAGTCGGGCGACCCGTTCACGAAAGAGCAGTCGGAAGAAACTCCGTCGATCTCGCTCGACCCTTCGGGCCAGGCGACCGGGCAGCCGAAGCTCGTCGCGGGCCTGACGTTCTCGCCGAGCCTCTCCTCGCCCGAGCGGTTCTCCGCCGACCGGATGCCGGGCCTCGCCGACGTCCTCCAAGCCCCCAGGGTTCACGCCGAGGACCTGACCGCCCCGTTCTCCGGCCGGATGGGGGCGAGCAAGGTCCAGTTGATCCGCCGAGAGGGGGGGACGACCGCCTCGGAGCGGGCCGTGCAGGAGGGCTTGAACTACCTGATGCGGCACCAGCGCGATGACGGCGGCTGGAGCCTGGACGTCCGCGCCGAGTGCCGGATGATCCCCGGCTGCCCGGAGGACGTCCACGTCGAGTCGGACACCGCCGCCACCGGCCTGGCCCTGCTCCCCTTCCTCGGCGCCGGGCACATCCACACCCAGCCGAGCCGCTATCAGGAGCCGGTCCGCCGCGGCCTCGACTGGCTCCTGGCCAAGCAGCAGAAGTCCGGCGAGCTGTTCCTCGGCGGCCAGATCCACTCGCAGTTCTACAGCCATGCGATCGCCTCGATGGCCCTCTGCGAGGCCTACGGGCTCTCGAAAGACCCAAAGCTCCAGCGCCCTGCGCAGCTTTCCATCCAATTCATCGCCGAGTCGCAGAACAAGTACGACGGCGGTTGGCGTTACGCCCCGGGCATGGAGGGCGACACCTCGGTCTTCGGTTGGCAGATGTTCGCCCTGCGGAGTGCCCGGCTCGCCGGGCTGGAAGTCCCCAAGAACGTCATCAAGGGGTGCAACCACTACCTCAACGAGGCCTCGACCGACAAGACCCGGACGACCTACGGCTACCTCCCCGGCCGGCCCGTCTCGACGGTGATGACCGCCGAGGCGCTGCTCTGCCGCCAGTACCTCGGCTGGCCGAGGGATCACCCCTCGCTCGTCAAGGGCGTCTCCGGCGTCTGGAACGACCTCCAGGCGACCGACGAGCGGAACATCTATTACTGGTGTTATGCGACCCAACTCCTTCACAACATGCAGAACAAGGCCTGGAAGGGTTGGAACGTCAAGGTCCGCGACGCCCTGGTCGCCATGCAGGTCGAGAGCAAGGGGTGCGACCAGGGCAGCTGGAGCCCGCTCTTCCCGACCCAAGACCGCTGGGGGGTCAGAGGCGGCCGGCTCTTTCAGACCTCGCTCTCGATCCTCACGCTGGAAGTTTACTACCGCTTCCTGCCGCTCTACCGGGCCAACGACCCGGCGGGCGAGGATGGCAAGCCGAAGCTCTGACCACGCCCCGACCGGGAGATAAATTCGCCCGCCAGCCCCGTCGGCCATGCCCGGGGCATCGTCTTCGGCATGAGAGGTGCCCAACATGCCGACCCTCCGGTGGGCCCGCTTCGGCCCCAGCTCGCGACCCCTCGACGACGGACGACCCTGCATGGCCCCCTGGATCTTTCGCGAGCCCGCCAGCGCCTGGACGCACTTCGCCGGGCTGTTGCTGGCCTTCCCCGGCCTCTGGCTGCTCTGGCGGCGGAGCCCGGGCGACCCGGCCCGGAGGGCCTCGTTGATGATCTACGGGCTGAGCCTGGTGGCCTGCTACGGGGCGAGCACGCTATACCACGGTGTCCGGCTCCCGGCCTTGCAGATCGGGCCGTTCCTGCGGCTGGACACGGCCGGGATATTCGCCCTGATCGCGGGGACTTATACGCCGATCGCCTGGACCTTGCTCCGAGGGCGATGGCGGGCCTGGACCCTCGGCTTGGTCTGGGGGACGGCGGGCCTGGCGATCACATTGATCGCCTCCGGCCGGCCGTTCTCTCCCAGCGTCGGTACGAGCCTTTACCTCGGCCTCGGCTGGGGGGTGGTTGCCTGCTACGCGAGGATCGCCCGCGAGGTCTCGCACCGGGCAATGCTCCCTCTGCTCGTCGGCGGCCTCTTCTATAGCTCAGGTGCGGTGATGAACCTGATTGGGAGGCCAGCCCTCTGGCCTGAGGTCTTCGGCACGCATGCGCTCTTCCACCTCTTCGTCATCGCCGGGAGCCTGGCCCATTACCTCTTCATCCTTCGGGTCGTCATCCCCTATCGGGGCGAGCCGTCGTCGGGCTTAACTCATGGGAGGCGAGCCGGGGCATCGACCACGGGGCGATGAGCGGCCGAAGGGATGGCCGATGGCCAATCGGCCCTCGACCCTCGCCGATCAGGGAACCGGCCGGTTGAGTTTGAGCAGGATCCGCTCGGCGCGGAAGACGACCTCGACGTCCTTGTCCTTCAGGGCGTCTTCGAGCGAGGGGATGGCGACCGGGCCGAGTTCGAGGAGCTTCGCCTCGGCGGCCTCGCGGGCAGCGTAAGCGTCGTCGCCGAGCTGCTTGACGTACCCCTTGGCCCGATCCTGGAGCCGGGGGTCGACCCCGTGGATCACCACCAAGGCGGTGCGGACCGACTTGCGGGGCGGCGGGAAGACGTCGAGCAGGATCGCGTCGTCGACGGCCTCTCGCGAGAGGTGGGCCAGGACGATCAGCTCGTTCGGCTCGAAGAGGGCCTTGCCGTACTGGGCCACGAGGGTTCGGACTGCCTCCTCGCGGAGGCCCTGGGCGCCGAGCCTCTTGGCTAAGGTGTCGCGGGTCGCCTGAGGGAAGCTCGCGTCGTCGGACTTGATCGGCGGGGCCATCGTCAGCTTGATCGGCGGACCTTCGATCACCTTGCCCTTCTTGTTGGCCTCGTCGGCGAGCCGGGCGGCGGTGGTGATGAAGAGTTTGCCGGCCTCGGTGACGCGATAGCTCAGCCCCGCGCCGCCGAGGACTTCGGCGAGGGCGTCGCGC
>JAABUK010004787.1_pt1 | contig 21697 bp, 26 predicted proteins | sample 5559141 | NCBI WGS metagenome assembly JAABUK01 (sample SAMN10711869, study PRJNA513367) | rock metagenome | isolation source: Antarctica rocks | place: Antarctica: Victoria Land, Pudding Butte nord | collected 2016-01-03
CAATGCGACCCAAGTCTTTCAGCGATTCCTTTTACGGCACAAATGCTCAGAGCTGCAGTGATCCGTTCCTTTGCAAGCTGACACTGCATCTAGAAAGGGGGGGCTTGATGTACTCTCAAGCAATGCAACATAAGTCATTCAGCTGGTGTACCTCGTCCAGGCTTTCGCTTGGTGCAGCAGCAATGGCATCAAGCAAGGCAGTCCAGATGCTTGGTGTGAGCTCATGCAGCACAGCCAGAGCCCACACCAGCATGGAAGCCTCCTGAGCACCAAGCGCTGGTCTGGAGCTCAAAGGCTGGGCAAGTATGTGCTTGACCTGCATGTCCAAGACAGTACTGCTGAAAGAGCAGAACCTTCTTGGTACAATGCTGTCAAATACTGATGCACTTGCAAAAGATGGTTTCTGCACCCTTTTTAGTGCAGTCAGTTGAGTATCTTCTGCATCTGTAGTTGAAGCACAAGGGTGACCTCAGTGTGAAGTTTTAGCTGAATGCATTCACTGAATCCTAGAGGTCATGTGAGCCTGAAAGCTTGTTTGATTTGGACAATAGCGATGATGCTGACTGCATCATCACCATATGCTACAAACCAGCGCAAGATGAAGGCTAGCATGTTAACTGCATAATCATCAGACACAGTCAGCACCTGCTGCAGCAGTGTGTCCATGACATGATCAGCTGGTCTGTAGCCTAATCGGGCAGCAGCCCAAACAAGACTGCTGATCTCCCAGCCATCAAGCTCATTTGCATTTGCTTGCACCAGCTGGGCAGCCACATCCAGTTCATGCTTAGCAGGAACATAGCCAAAAGAGAGAGAGAGAAACGGGAGTGCCAAGGCTAGCACTACTGCTACCTGCAGGTGCAAAGAAAGACTGAAGAATGCCAGACATTGCATCAAGCATTTAACATGTCTCTAATTAGAGTGTAGTTCCGAAGCTAGCATCAAGTAGCATTAGCTCACTTTTGGGTCAGCCTGCATCTCTTCCAGGAAGGCATTTTGTTCCCGTGTATGAAGCAGTTGCCTGGGGTCTACACGCTTTAGCAGCTTGGACCACCTGGAACTGGTAATTTGCTCTGCTGCATAGCTGCTTGATTCGCAGTGTGCTTGGAGGCCAACTCCTGCTGCAGCAATACCAGCTGCAGCAGCTCCAGCTGTCAACAGCCAATTAAGATTGCGGTCACTTTGCTGCTTGTGCTTGTTGATGACTGCCTGTGGCTCCTGCAAGATCTGCTCTTGGTGCCAAGCGGCCAGCGATGACAGCTGCGCACCTGGACCTGTACGGTGCAAAAACAATCGGAGTGGGCAAGACAGGCTTTTCGTATATGGTCGAGCGTTGTGCCGCTGTATTCCTGCCTGTCAAGATCGCTCTGGAACAAGTTGCTTCCACCAAGAAGCCGTGGCTGGAGCAGGAGGAGACAAGCTTGTTGACGCTCGATCCCGAATGCACTGATGTCCGTTGTATTAGGGACGTCAACATGTATGCAGGCTGCAGGTGATGACCTTTGGCCGAGGTTCACTGATCAGTGTGACACTTTTGAGCATACGAATACGTGCCAGTGACAGAAGATACACGAAACGTTCTGTATTTGGCTACGGACGCTTCGAAATAATTCCTGCAAAAATTCAACAGGTGACGACGTGATGAAGGCACTAAGATGACAGGCAAAGCGCTGACCCATCAGGCCTGATCAAGGCGGGACGCCCCGAACAAGCGCCCCTGTAGGTTCCCTCATTTCCTCAACAAGACGATACCTAGATCGCAAGTTGTTTGTAGAGCAGGTGCCATCACAGTGGGCCAAAGTCATCGGGATGCCTAAGAATTATGGTTTATAGGCTCGTGACAAAACGCGGCTCAAGTGCATCCGCAGTTTGTGCAAGAAGCAATCGCATTCACGTGCAATAGGTCAGCAAGGCAATTTTTGGACCGACAGGAGTAAAGACGCGAAACAGTATTAAATAAGCAGGGACCACAGCCTGCATGGGAAACTGCCTCTGTCTCCCGCTATGGTGAGACAAGCAGGGTCTGAGGGACATAAAAGTCGATTTCTGCAGCTCACGAACGTAACCAAAGGAAGGGAAAAAGACGATGCGGCACAAGACCTTGCAGGCCAGGCACCCTCCAGCCATCATATCCCAGTACGTTTATGACAGCAATGCAATTAGCCTGGCACAAGTTGCAGCTGACTCAACTACCTAGACACCAGCTCAAAGCAGCTAATCAACATAAGACAGCTGAAGCTTGATATGCTCGACAGGTTGAGGATGTCATCACTCAAGTGACCAGGAGAGATCAACTCCCTGCTGCCAACCGTACAGTCCCGTACCCCAAGGCAGCAGAGCAAGATGGCGTGGGTAGTCGCATTACCTGGAGAACCAAATTGCGGTCCTTGCTTTGTTGCCTTGCTCCACCTCAAAATGACCAGTATTTCAGAAGCAGTGAGGCCGAAGCAGTTGTGATACGGCCGCCGAGAGCAGCGCTTCCCCCGCCTAGAGTATCAGGTGCTTATGTCATGGCATGCTGTCATGCTGAGCTGACCTGCGTTATCTGAGGCTGCTTGCATACACAGCCATGCAGTCCCGGGTGATGCAACCTTGACATGACCGTTGGATCACATACAGGACAAGTATGCTGCTTCAGTTTGCATGGTATCCTCAGACAGCAATGGGTAATGTGCCCGGGCAAACATATGTGTGCAACACTGCCTGCTGATCAATGTAGATGTGTGCAGGTGAGCCTGTCATAGGGCCAGCAGCGCCACATGACAAGCACAAAAAGTGCCTGGTCCTTGATCTGGATGAGACACTGGTACACTCCTCCTTCAAACCGGTCCCCAACCCTGATTTCATCATACCTGTTGAGATCGAGGACAAGGTTGTAGAGGTGTACGTCTTGAAGCGACCTTTCATGGACCGGTTCATGGCTGAGGTTGGAGAACGCTTTGAAGTGGTGGTCTTCACTGCAAGCCTTAGCAAATATGCAGACCCTCTACTGGACCTGCTGGACAAAGACAAAGTCGTACGGTGGCGACTCTTCAGGTGAGCACTCAAGCACTGCACCATGTCTCCAAAGAAGGTCTGCAAACGCACCTTGCACAATAGCAAATCCTCTAGGTACATGCTCATGGGAAGCTGTGTTATTTGAGCGCTGCATGCACAGCACATTGGATGAGCACAACACCACCCAATGTTGCCTTGACTCTTTGTGAGCATTGCAAAGTGTGCATTGCACAATGTGCATTGAAATGATGGGAGTCATTGGCATTGCATTCAAGCCTGCATATGAGCTTGCATTCGTTCATCATCCAAGATGAATATGCATCAGCAAGTCTCTGAGCTCAGGTAGCGCAAGCTACTGACACGTGTTCCTCGTTAGATTGGATCTCAGATACACTTTTCCTAGGATATACTAATTTGCAAAGCTTGGTAGCATGCCTGGATCATGAAGGTATTGCATCAGATACAGTGTGCAGTTAAGCTACTGACACGTGGCACTGAACCCTCATGAAGGTATTGCATCAGATACAGTGTGCATTTAAGCTACTGACACGTGGCACTGAACCCTCCAGGGAGTCTTGCTGTCCATATGAGGGGAACTACGTCAAGGACCTGCAGTGTCTAGGCAGAGACCTGTCCACCACCATCATTGTCGACAATTCCCCACACTCTTACGTCTTCCAGCCAGAAAATGCAGTCCCCATTGGTACTTTCATTGATGACATGGAAGATCAGGAACTGCTGGAGATCACCCCCATCTTGATGGGCGTAGCACAAGTAGATGACGTGCGGGACCACTTGGGACATCAGATTGCCCAAGCACATGCAAATGCCTTGAGAGGCAGGATACAACAGTCAGTCATTTAGTTGAAGTGCTGCAGTCGTTTTGAGGGGTTGAAGCAAGCTTTTGCTTCATTGTGTCACGCATACTCACTGCAGAGATGCCTCCAGCATTGCGCTGCTAGCCATTTGATTAGCACAGGCTTTCCTCCTTTCCCATGCCAGATGCTGCAGCTGTGACAGGGTGTACAAACAGCATTCTGCATGACCAAAAGATGCAGGCTGCCACTTATCGTTTTCATAATTTTCAACTGTGTCCAATATTACATCAATGTTATCTTGCACTGACGGATTGTTCACCACACGCTGCGATCTCAGTAGCGGCATACTCATTGACCAGATCCAGTGTTGCACGATATAGCTTAGTGCATGCCTCAGGGTCTCGGATCAATGGGTTGATGGGACTTCTGTAGCCCATGTTATTCCAGTTAACGGTAAAACATAGCGGCCATGTTGAGCCAAAAGGTTGGAAAGGAATGCCAGTATACCAGCTGCCCCAGTGTCTGTCTCCGCCGCCCATACCTGCGCACACTCATATATATTACAGGCAGAAGCAGGATGTTCTTTCTCTGCATGTATACACATGCGATTACAGCAATCTATAGCAATTTGATTGAGTACCAGCCTTCAGAAAGCATGCATCCAGACACAGATTGGTAGATATAGGAAGTTGCAACCCATATTTAGAGGCCTGCAATAACACCACAACATATGGGAAGGTGCAGAGGGATACTGACCAGTCAAAGCGGGATCGGTAGCGCACCGCACCAACGACTGTGCACCTCCGCCAGGCGATTGGCCGATCAAATCAGCACCAGATGCCATTATCCTGGCCATTGCTTTTGACTTGTCTGATTTGCGGAAAGCATCTGTTTGTGCAACGCCGGGATGCGCTGAGAAGATGTCTGTGCTGCTGCCAACAGACCTCAGTCGCTTTTGCAGCTCAACTCCAAACATGTAAAGCATCAGCTTTGAGGCAGCATACATCTGATAGCCACTACGCTTCACCTTCTCGCCCCTGCCAATAAGCAGAAGCATGTCTGACGTCAGTCTTCTGCAGCTTGCAGCATCAGGCAGCTGACACAGAGCTATGCTTCACAGGTTTGTGGAATTATGGGTGGTACAATCTTCTGGCACAATGCATATGGAATACCTGCCTCAAGACATGTTTGAATGAGAGTCCGATTGTGCCACCATGGCTAAGAGCAGCCACAACAAGAATGCATGAGCAGCTGGATGCCAGTCACAAGCAAAAACACTGTAACAAAATTTCATGATGCCAGCTGATGTATAGCATGCACATCTCGCACATCGCGATGTTGATGTTCTGGGCTAAAAGGATTCTTCAAGCCTGAGGCAGCATCTGCAAGTTGCATACGTGCATCAGAATGCAATCACATGCATACCCAATGTCTGTCCATTCTATTGTTCCATTTGGCTCCACTAAAGAGGTCAGGTTTACCACTCGTGACTGGGGCGTTTCCATCAGCTTCTCCAGCAACAAATGCGTGAGGTAGAAGTGCCCAAGGTAGTTTGAAGCTTGTGTCGGCTGCAACGCGATATATGATGAGTCATGGACATAAGGGCATCTTGCAACTGTGAACAGCAATTTGTAGTTAGGGGAAGGACGGTGAGGAGGCAGGCAGACTTACATCAAATCCTTCCTTGGACTTGATGTCTGGTGGATTTTCTGTTCCAATGTTATTGATCAAGCCGTGCAATGGAAGGTTGCGAGCCTTGAACTGTTCTGCACAGTCTTCAATACCCCTGTTCACAGACAGGCGAGAGCTGACTCTGTGAGTCTGTAGGTCAAGATGACGGAGGGAGCCCTGGATACAAACAGTGCATACTTGTAGAGACATGAATGGCAGCAAGGCAAAGTCTGCAGTCCTTACCCAAATCCGTTTAGATAGTCTACATGCAGCCCCTCGATTTTTGCTCCAGGGTGCTCACTTTTGATCCTTTGAATTGCCCTACAGAGGTTGAACACAGCATTACTGTGATAGGCATGCAGTAATCTGACTGTTTCGATAAGCTCGCATCGACTGGAACGCAAAGCTAGAGGTGGAAGGAGCCTGACCCTCGTTGCTTCTCAGGATTGCGTGCAGTCATAAAGACGTGTGCGTTGCTCGCTGCCAAGGCTTTTGCGACCTCGTAACCGAGCCCTATGTTTCCGCCGGTTACAACGAAGACCTTGCCAGATTGATCTGGAATTTTGTTTAGGTTGACCGCTCGTTGAGACTGAAGTAAGCTTGTCATGTTGTTGCAGCCGACCGGACTCTGCAGCGGTCTGCCTTGTTGAATCTTTTAAGCGAAATGGGTTCGCAGGCTTGACGCAGAGCCGAATCTTGTCCTGACAGACGCGCGGGTGTCTGTAATAGCTGGGGCCGGAGCGAATTTGAGGCTGAGCTGAAAAGCTGGCGTTATTCGACGAAACGCCAGCTCGTCAGCTCAGCCTCAAATCCGAGCACAACCTCACAACCTTGGCAAATTCGCTTGACTGACGAGGGGCAGAGCAATAGGACGTACTGACAGCAGCGCTACTCTTGTTTCTGCCTCTGTTCCTATCCAGCACGAAACCTGCCTTTCACGAAGTCGCGCAGTGCGGTTGATCGTGACTGCTCCCGCCTGCAAGCTGCTATCAACTCATAGACAGCTTATTTGATCCAGGTGGCAGGTTGCATCATGGGCATTAATCTGAGGTGGAACCCAAGCAGCATACCAAATCAACAGGTAGCTGCATGAGGCTGTGTCTGTGACGCAGCAACGAAAGCTCAGCGTGCATACGATCTTCGCAGGGCAAAGTGTACATAGTGACCGGAGCCAACACTGGAATTGGCTATGCAGCTGCCAAAGCACTTGCTTCCAAGAACGCGCGGGTGTATATGGCGAGCAGAAATCGAGACAAGCAACAAAGGTCTGCAGATTAGAGTAGCAATCCAAACACAACCTGCATGCAGCTTGCTATGCCTGTGCACTGCTCTGTCATCCAGCACATACTGCTCAGACACGCATATCTCTTGTTCTGTTTACCTGTGTTGCCTCACACAATATCACCTGCCAGGGCTTGCGAAGACATCAAGCGTGAGTTTCCATATGCTCAAGTGGACTGGCTCGAATGTGATTTGGGCAATCTCAGGTACTTGACATGCGGCTACTGCTGAGTTGTAATTGCTGACGATCATGAAGCAACATTGCTGATGTTGCTATTCTGCATCTGGCTGACACAGAACACTATGAATCTGTTAGCAATGCATTTTGCTGCAGCAAAGGTCTGTGCAAGAGTGCTCAGAGGAGTTTCAACGTCGCAATGAGCCTCTGCACTGCCTCATCAACAGTGCTGGTGTGATAGATCCACCGGATGACAGCACCCCTGAAGGCTTTGAGGTGAAACACCCTGTAGACACAACTTGTGCTACGAAAATCTGGAAGTGCCTGTTGCAGATTTCTGTTTGGGAAACCGTCAAGTTGTGCACATATGCAGGGCACAAGTCAGAGGTTGTTTGCTGTCCAATGTATGCATAGATGCTGCCCCATGTATGCATAGATGGTGCAAATACGACTCAGGCTGTTACTTATCATGCATCACAACGCTGAATCAGTCTGACACAACCCATTGCTTAGTGCATTTCATTGTCAAACATGCTCCTTGATGTGGTCTCAATGTGATATAGCGCAATTTGTATGTTGCGGCAAGATGACACAATCATGTGCTTTCTTGCTCAGGTGACCCTGGGCATCAATTATTTTGGCGCCTTCTACCTGACTCATCTGCTGGCAGACAAGCTGCTGCAACAGCCTAGGTCACGCATAGTCTTTGAGAACTCAGTCAGTGAGGTTCATGGCGAGTTAAACTGGGATGACCTCACGTACGCTTCCACTCTCATTGTCAATCGCAAACAAACAGTCAGCGTTCCGATACTCCTGCACATGCATCAAAGGCTGTCTGACCCCTCACATCACTCTCCCCTTGCTGCATCCTGTGGTCTTGTATCAGCGCTGGTCAAGATGCTTGTGCCTGTTGACATGTTATTGTGGTCCAGACTGTGAGTCCATGGCAGGCTGCCTGAGTTGCACTTCTGAAGCTGGTGCTCACGTGCAGGGGAGCTCAGGCGAAGAGGAGTGACTACATGTGCTACGCAAACTCCAAGCTGCTTCTCATGATGTTCTGCGGTGAGCTGCAACGTCGCCTGAGAGCAGCAGGCAGCACCATCGACTGCAGGTCTGCTCACCCTGGCATCTCCAGCACAGACATCTTCAGGAAGCAGGACAAGAGCAAGCCAAGCGCCAATGTGCTTGACCTGCTGGGGAACAATGTGCTGGCTAGGATCCAGCCTCCTGAGCGTGGCTGCCACAGTATGCTGTATGCCGCCACAGAGCCTGCCCTCACAGGTGAATGACCCAGTGTGCACAATAGCATGGAACTGTGCCAGCAGCCGTGACAGTGGTCTGACAGTTGCGTATCAGGTTCTCTGACGGACTCAAATTCCAATTTTTGGCCGTAGATGCTGTTTGCCAGCATCTGTCGCAGCAACTGGCAAGAACCTGGTTCATGATACAGCGTCAGGACTTGTTGTAATATCATTCAGTCTTGCACTTATGCATTCATGAGCATGCTGACAGTGCATGTCCCTGTGACCCATGCCAGACACTTGCTCTGGTTGTGCCAATTTGACAGACCAGGCTAAAATGGCGAAATTACCACATGGCGACTACTAGGATAACATGCATTGCTGACAAACAATGTATGTTGCAAGTGATCTTAGATGGCTACAAACATTGTGAATGCAGTTGTGCCACTGACGGTATGCTGTGTCGGTTCAGCATATAGAGTGCTGTTTACACTGTTTCCTTCCGTTTCAGGTGATGGAGGTAATCACAAGCACTATGGCCCGACATACCTAGGGCTACAGCCCCCTCCTGTAGCCCTATGCCTCAACTTGTTCAACGTAGACTACAGGCAGCCACAGAACTCTTGGGCACAAAATCCAACAGCATGTCAAAGGCTGTATGATGAGACGCTGGCGATCATCAATGCCAAGGCTTCCAAGCAAATATCACCTGTAGATATGCTTGCAAAGCAGAAGGCTTGAGCATTGTTCAATGGATTGTTCCTTGTGCACGATGGTTTGAAGAAGCGTTGGTGTTGGTCAGTGTCAGGATATAGGGTGTGCAGTGTCGTGAACTACATCACTGTATTACAACTATAACAATATTACAACTATATTTTTCACGTGCAGCAGCAATGAGTGAATACTTCCATGAGTTTGATTGATATGTGAATTGACGTGATGGGTTGCACATGTTTCTGCACCATCAGTCATCAGGAATTATATCGTACACTTCATGTACTCTGCATATAAACACCACGTGCAGTTCAAGTAATTTTGAGAGTGCTTTCAATGCAATGCGCTGCCTAACCTAAACTTTGCATGGCTGAATACTGTAAGTGACTGGAACTTAAAGTTTGCATGGCTTGAATATATCTCGACTTTTGTGCCGTTCCAACGAACATTGGCTGGAACTTGCATCTGCATCCTGCTTCATCATACTAGATCAAGCAGCGGGGTCACACATCTCTGATGCATCTCTCAAAGTCTCACATAAAAATACACAGACACCGCCAAAAACATTCCAAGTAAAAGGAATGCCCTACGATGCTTGACCATCTCTGCCAGCGGCACAAAGGTATTGCAACATATACTGATTACTATCACAGGCTGCTGACAGATCCTCATGAGTTTTGCTCAGCACTCTCTGCAGAGACCTGATGGCCGGCATGATCACTGCAGCCTTCTCATTCTGCAAGGATCTGCCGTGCTTGATGCATATGTCCCTGAGCCAACTCAGCAGGAACTCCAAGTGAGGTGAGTCAGCTAAGTATGAGGCGAGAGCTAGCAACACCTGTGGTACTGATGCTGATGGTACACCAGCTGCAACACTGCCCACCTGCAGATGCAGTCCAGCCTTTCAGCGCTTGTGCGTTGAGATCATGATACAGTGGCTAGTAAGAAATGTGGGTTTTGCAGGATGCATGGCCAAAGCCAGGAAAGACAACGAAGCAGTGCCTTTGCCAGTGCAGGTGCACACCCACATGCACAAAAGCAAACAATGCAAAAGCTGTCAGTATGCCAGAAAGTCCTGTTGAGCATGTCAGAAGTAGGCTCAAGTTGTTTGTTTGGCAACTGAGCAAACTTTGTTGTACAGCCATGGGGAATGCTCCTCATGTCCCAGCAGGCTTGCATGCAGCAAGAAGTACCTGGCTAGGAGGTATTGCCATCATGACCTGCCGTACCACCTCAGGGTCTTTCAGCCTCAGGGCAATCAGCAGGGCTCTCAGAAATGCCCTGTTGGCAAGGGCCTTATAGGCAGCAGCAGGAGTGATGTCTTCTGTCAGGTCTGTGGGGTCAAACACCAAGCCCTGATCTAGAGAGTACAGCAGCAGTCCCTCTGTCGTTGCTGCAGCCCATGTCTGTCCTGTGGGAGATAATGTGACTGCTCTGCTGCGAATGGCCGCTTTGCGTTTGCTGCCCGTGCCTGGCAGGTTTTCGGCAGTCCCAGGGCCACCTGCATTGCAAATCAGTCAAGACTGATGACAGACGCATCATCTGTCCAATGCTCGAGTACACATCAGAGATGCGCTAGCTGTGTATTCCCAAGGTGTGCAGTCCCTGATTTTGCCCTGGCTGCTGTGCAGGATCCTGGCAGTCTGTCAAGAAGCTGGATGAAGCCCGCCAATGGGAAACTTGCCACAGCTTAAGAGTGAATGACAACAGCAAACTTCAAAGGCCAAGCCCCAAGTATGCACCTGTAAAGCTAGCTACAGCAGTGCATTCTCTATGCAGCTGTGTGCCATGTATGACAGAGGCGCAAGGGGGGGGGGGAGGAGAAGTGGGGTGGGGCGGGTTTAACAACACCGCTTACTTGGCATGTGCGTGCGTGCTGTTCATAGTATTTGTCATGCTATGAACATTCCACTCATGTTGAGTTTTCAAGCACTGGTGATGCTGTAATGATTCTGATCAAGGTTTGGAGCCTTGATGGCACCGAGTAAACAGTAGAAGTGCTCACCCTCTGGTGGTGGGGGCAGAACATCATCCAGATCGTCTGCATCATCATCTATGAGGTCCACAGGGCCAGCCTCTGTCATGTTCTTGGAGTTCAACAGGTCCAGCACACCATCTATGGACCGGTTGTGAGAGATCTGCAGTACACATCAGCAATCAGGAACCCTCCAACTGAGGGTCAACTTTCAAGGTGTGCCTTGTGATGTAGTGATGTGAACTGCTTGCACCTTGCCACTGACCAGACTGCTGCATTGGAGCACAGAACCCCTGTCTCTGTCCCTTCTGAATGTTTGCATCACACAACCAACAGCTGCAGCTATGTGACAGCATAGCATGTATCTCAGTGTTGTAAGCACAATCCTAGCACCTAGTTTGCGAGCAAAGACCTGCATGCAATTTCTGCAGCAGCCTTATAAAAAGCTTGCAGTCCCAGACAGGTCAAGCAGCCCTGACAGACTATGACACTTCTGATGAAACAGAAAAACAAAGCAGAGGTGAAGGGTACTTGCAAACCTGAACAGGTCAAGCAGCCCTGACAGACTGTGACACTTCTGATGCATACAAAGCAGAGGTGAAGAGCACTTGCAAACCTAGACAGGTCTGATACACCGTGACACTTCTGATGCAACAGAAAACAAACTCCTCCATAGCAGAAGAAAAGGCAGCATCAGTCCAAAGTCAGTCAACGCAGGGGTGAAGAGCTGCAGACCTGCAAACCTGGACAGGTCAAGCAGCCCTGACATTTCTGATGAAACAGAAAACAAAGCTGGGGTGAAGAGTACCTGGAAACGGCGCAGCATGACCTTCTCCTCCACATCATACATGCACACGTACTTGGTGCTGCCGCCAGCCAGCAGGAAGGCCCCATCAGCGCTGAAAGCCAGGGAGGTGAAGCACTGCCCTGAACTGGAGTTGCCCAGGGCCCTTCGGTCTGATGACAAACGGCCCCCTGCCAAGTCTCGCCGCCCTTCTATGCTACCCTGCTCACAATCACAACACCGATTGATTACGATCGACGACAAAAGGACAAAGAAAAAGAGTGTACCATCCAAAAGAGTGGCGTGGCATGTTTGGGAGACCCAAGACAGGCCTCCAGCTGGCAAGAGTCAGACTGTTTGGTTGCCAGAGGCCTGCTGTTGACATTCAAGGTCTTGCATGATCAGCTGTGTTGTCCTTCAGGGCAAGAGCAATGCTCGCACAGAATCTATGCAGCAGCATTGCACAGGCATGCTGATACATGGCAGGATGCAGCAGTGGGAGTCTAATGGAAGAACAACACCTGACGGTGACAGAATATGATGACGCATTGAGTATCTTTTGGGGATTGCTTGAACACTGGCAGCAGCAATCAAGTGTCCTCTGTCCTCCAATCATGTCCAATGTTGTTTGTTAAAGGAACGACTACACGAGTGGGATGTGTGATAGCATACATGATGGCATGTTCAGAGGGAGTCAGAGCACATACCAGGAGCTGAGCTTCTTGAGGGTCCCACAGGTAGATCTGGCCATCCAGAGTAGCAGATGCCAGCAGCTTGCCATCAGGCCGGTATGCCAGGGCCAGCACATCGTGGCTGTGCTGCAGTGTTTCCACTCCTCCCTTGCCTCTGCACAACACCCATTCAATGCTTCAGGAGGGCAGCAAAATAGTGGCGCCCCATAGCGTGGAGATCCCTATGATGAGTGACAAAGGCAGCTTAGGCAAGCAGCGAGGCAAAGCTGCGGCTGCAGCTTCGCACAGCTGTGGGGACAGAAAACACATGTTGGCACAAGCTGCTGTTGCAAATACGCACTTTGAGACACATATAGAGAAACGCTGAAGATGGGGTTTACGGTTGTATGAAGGTCAGCCCATCTATACGCCAGGCAAGTTTCGACCATGCTGGTAGGTGAAACAGCTTGCATGGTTGCAGCACAGCTTCATTTTGTGTCACCCAGAGAATTCCAGAACTACATTATAGCGACGGGTGAGCACCTGAAAAATCCAAAAAATGTATTCTAGCAGAATTCTGAAAGAGTACATGAAGAATGTGTAGAACTATGGTACAGCCAGGGAGGTGAGTACCTGAAGACGTCCCAGGTGCGCACAGTCTTGTCCCAGGATGCAGAAGCCAGCAGGGACTGGGTAGGGCTGAAGGCCAGTCCAGCCACGGGCCCCTCATGGCCTGCCAGTACATCAAGCAAGCGCCCTGTGCGCACGCTCCACACATACACCTGGAACGTGTCCAGCGATCCAGCACAAATCACCTGCACACCAAGCAAGCACTTTGAAAACACGTGAGCCACATCACAGCATCTGGTTGGTTGCATTCAATCACGACACATGTGAAGCGAGCATGGTGAAGCGAGCATCAGCACAAGCAAGGCACAAGGTGCTGTTACTTCGTACAGATGACACATCACAATGCAAGTATGCATTCTAATGTCACATGACAATGCTAGTGCATTCTAATGACACGTCACAATGCAAGTTTGCATTCTAAGGTAAGGAGGTAGCGATTGGGGTGGTAATCATGAGCGTTCTGTCCAGATCAGCACTGCAAAGAAAAGGGGTTGGCACATGTGTGAAGGGTCAGGGTGTCACCTCTCCGGCAGGGTCCACAGCCAGGGACACAAACTGCACAGGGTGGGGTGAGGTCATGGTGCGGAAGTTGCGGTAGCGGACCAAGTCGAAGGCTCGCACTGTGCCATCCAGACTGGCGCTGACAACCACGCTGCCGCTGGGAAGGAAGGCTACGGCGGTCACAGGGGCGCTGTGCTCTGAGAAAGTCACAAAGCAGAAGCCTGACTGCATGTTCCAGATCTTGACCTGCAGGCAGCATGCACAAACAGTCAATGTGTGCACATGCACAAACAGTAACTGTGTGCACCAACAAGATTATATAAAAACACAGTGAATGTGTTCAAAAAAACACAAAAGCCAGTGAATATGTACAAATAATATAAAGACATGTCTACACTGGCTCATGTTGCCTTGGGTTCTATGAGCACATGCGATATGGTATGCAGTCCGCCATGAGAGCTACAACACCTGTGATGTAATCATGCAGAACAATTGGCAAGACACAAGTTACACATAACAAGCAACCCCACATAAGCTTGACACTTTCAGCTGCTTGCCGCCAGAACATGTGTAGAAAACTTGAGCTGTGTAGTCACAGCTATGTAGTAGTGTTGATGGATGCAGACTGCATGCTTGAAGGCATCAAAACCATTGTGTGCACATCTAGATGCACTACAGCACGATTCTGGTTGCTCTGGTCAGAGCAACTTACTTTGGAATCGTCAGCACCAGTAGCAAGGTTCTGTCCATCAGGAGAGAACGCAGAGGTGGCAATATCATAGTAATGCCCCTGCTGCTTGAGGATGTAGCTTTCACTTCGCCACTCCCACACCAGTAGCTGACCCAGAGCTGCGCAGCCCAGCGCTACCCAGTCTCCAGCCTTGTTGAAAGTGATGGCATTGATTGCTGATCGTGAGACGCTCAGCGTGTGGATGTTGTCAAACTTGGGTAACTGCAGCAGAGCATTGCTCATTTGCTCACGCCTGATGGACAGCTTCTCTTCTAGCCTTTCCAAAACCAAGAATTGCAGTTTCTGGCAAATTTAATAAGCAGAAGGTGATTGCGTGGTGAGATCTTACAACTTGGCATCTGCGGTTGGTCTGAGAAAGGCAGGATTGAGGGCTTGAAACTGTCTGGAGTTAAGTCAAATATGGGAGAAAGATGCCCAGGTTTGTCATGACCATGCTCTAACAAGAGTGCATCACTCTGATGAATGTTTTGCAGCGAACCGGCGTCTGCAGCATGCGCTCAGCAGCAGCGTATGGCAAAGCAATATGTACAGCTCAACTTTGCGCACAGCGTTACTGCTGACACTGCTGGACAGCGTGGGCTCACATGACTCTTCACAAGGAAAAATGGTGGCTATAGCTTCTGCGTACCTCAAACAGGTCAAAGATGCCATTGCTGAAGCCTACAACAAGCATGCCAGTAGCCGTATGATAGTCTACTGCCGTGACCTTTGCCCCTCGCTGATTAAAGAAGTGCTTGGCCCCCAGTCGCCACCTTCCTCCTGTTCACATCAGACAACAAATCAGTCTTGCACAACAGACAAGCTCAGTCAGGGACTGATTTTGGTTGCTGGCAAGGCAGCTTCTGCTGCACAGGCTTTGCTAGCCACATTGGGATCTAACCCATGTATCTTGTCTTTTTGCATAGTGCCTAGTGATGTTGTCTATGCAGTCTACAATCACCCAGTTGCGTCAGCTGCAGAAAGTGCAGGTTTGGACTGTGAGTATGCCAAGGACAGCAAGACAGTGCTTGGACATGCTGCTGTGTATAGGCAGCATACTGTCATAATGTCATCAGTGTATGCAAGAACTCTCAACGGGTTGTAGGTAATGATGCAGGCACTGAAAGCTTGCCTGCAAATGACGTGGTTTGCTGCAGCTCTGTATGCCCTCTTCCACTGGTGCTTGCTTGCCCTTGCTCTTCAGCAGAGTCGCTTTCCTGCCTACTCCCATCTGACACTCCATCTGCACCCTTCTTTGCATCCATGCTGCTGCTGCCGTCGCTATCATCATCAGCAGCTGCTGAGCCAGCTTCGGCAGCAACTTCTGGTGTAGCTTCTGCAGGCTGCTCAGGGTCTGAATCAGGGGCTTTGCGTTTCCTATGCTTTCCAGGGACATGTGGGTAGCCTTGTGACTGTCCCTGGGGGTCTGTGCTTGGGGTAGGGCCCTCATACATCCAGTAGAACACAGCCCCATCCCTGCCAATAGTGAACAGTGCAGGAGCTTCCTCACCAGCCAACTCTGCTGATGACGCCACTGTACTGCCTGACGAGCAAAGCATGCGTTGATTGACTGATCTGCAACTGCAAGCACCTATATGTGCAAGCTGTGCAATGCCTGAGAGCTTGTCCCAAGTGAAAAATCTGTGAAGCTAACTGGGATTTAACTGTTGAATCACCATTAGCTTCAACAGTTCCAGGAGGTGCACTTTTCTACAGTCTGAGTGATGCATGCTGAGGCCTGATGGGCATGCCCAAGCACGCTGTTGCATGCATGAGAACACACAAGGTGCATCCAATGCTGATGTGTCTGCCACGCTAGCTGGGCTGCATCACAAAGACAACTGTGTACAGCATCTCATCACAAATCAAAGCTGAGGCACACCTGCCCAAAAGACCCCCATTGGTACAGTGCGGTGGCCTGTAAGGGTGGGAGGAATGTAGTTCTGAATAGGATTCAGAGAAAATACCCTGCAGAAGATAAAAAGGTGATGTGCACAATAGAAGCTGGAGTGTTGCTGCGATGATATTTGTTGCAACCACAACATGGTGGTTCATGATTTGGCAGGCTCTGCCCTATTACCTAGCAGACAGATCTTTGGATGCAGCAGCAATCCACTGTGAGTCTTGCGACCAGTCTAAGGCTGTCACGTCAGCATGGCATTGACCGTAAGTGCGGTGCAGCTGCATTGGGGCGACGCTCTTTTGAAAACCAGGGGTGCGCCACGCCTGTGCAGTTAGCAAACATCACCATTGAGTTCTTACATATAGCTCATTGGCATTTGTGCATGGATCAGCAGATCAGCAGAGACTGTGGACCTAATCAGGCAGATTGCAAGTTGTAGCAGCAAGTATGGGAAACAAGGAAGCATCATCTGTGAAGTCGGGTGGCAGGCTTTGACATGCAAGACCACATTCTGGTTACAGACTAATAACAATGACAGCAGGGCAGGGCTGACCTGCACGAGACGCTGGACCCCGCATGCTATGTACTGACCATCTGGGCTGAATTTTGCTGTAGCAACAGGTCCTTTGAAGCTGAAATGATGCAGGAGCACTTGTCGCTTCCTGTTAATGAGCAGGGCCTTGCCCTCTATGTCAATGGCGAGCAGAAGCAAGCCATCAGGGCTGACGCACAAGTTTCTGAGCTGTCCCAAACTCTCGAATGGCAATGCAGACCCAGTGGACTCGTTCAAGTCCGTCTGCAATGCAAGGCGAATAGAGTGAAGACCTGCCGAAACGGAGCGGGACAGAAGGCGAAGATTGGATAACTCAAGACGCGTGCCTGCAGCACCCGATTGCCTCCGGCTGATAGCAAGTCTGATTCTACCAGCAGGAGGTTTCCGCCTCGGTATGGCGAACCTAGCAGGTTTGAAAACTTGTAGTTCATTTAGTGTTGCTGCTGTGCGTATTGCCGCAGCTCAAATACGTGTCTCTGCATCCATGATGGTCCGCGACACTGACGCGGTCGCCATTTGCACTTGACAGCTTCTAACGCGACTGCCTTTGGCATATAGAGCTCTGCAGGACTGCAGGACAGTTGCGGCATACCCTACTTCTGACCCTAGCACTTTTCAACTTTTGAACCACTGCAGACTGAAGCACGCACTGTACAGGACACGCACGCGTGCATTGTATGCACAAGAGAGCAATTTCTGCTAAAATTATAACGACATGACTGTGCCATTTGGGTCCTGTATAGCCAGCACTTTCAAAAGCACTACCTTGGAAGCGACACCACTGCTCATGGGAGTCCGACTGAACAGAATTGCGTACGTGCACTTGAGCAGCAAGCCTGCTTCAGTTGCAGCATGTAATATTGTAGTGACACGATTAGAGGTACATATCGCATGGTATACACACATGCATGTGTATCATTTGCATGCAAGTGCATATGCATGCATGTATGTGTGTTTCACTGCCTACAGCAGATTACCTGATAAAGCACAGAGTGCAATTGCAGGCAGGAGACTTCAGAGTAAGAACTTTGCAGTTATGCTGGAGCTAAGCGCACAAGAAGGTCTGTAGACACAGGAATAGACCTAGGCCTGTCAGACTGGATATGTATTGAGGTCAACATTGCTATCGGCTCGACGCCAGTAGCTGAGTCACATGATTGCACTATCTTCCCCATGTGCACAGTTGGATCAATACAGTAGCCTTCAGCATAGCTAAAGCAATACTGGACACTTGAGATATGGTTTGCATGCAGTGCTAGCGCAAATTTGTAGGACCGCAAGTAGCCTAAGCATGCTGGGGCAGAAAGGCACAATGCAAAACAGTTTGATTGCAAAAACAGAGACATGTTTGCTGAGAAGTGAGACGGCTGCTGATGCTGCATAAGCTCTGTCACTCGTAAACAGATACTAAGCCTACTTTAAGTTGCCCTGTTTGCAGGGTTTAAGGATGCGAGAAAAGGGCAGAGATGTGTTTGCAATGAACACAAGAAACTGTGCGCAAACAAGAGCTGGTCACTGCGTGCCAGGGCGTCGAGCTTCGCGCGTGATCGGTGGTGATAGGGTGAACCGGTCTGCTTGCCGGGGGATGTTGCCTCAACTCGTGCTACGCCCGTGGCGTTTGATCCAATGCCATCAGCCAGTCTCCCAGCGGGCTCTTTATGCAGTTATGGTATTCAGCAGGCTCGCGATTGGCGACGCTCGTTAATATTAGGTCAAAGGGCATGTTCAGGTCGGGAACATAAAGTACTGCCATGTCAGCAATGTGCAAACTGAGCAAGCGAGCAGAGCAAGTGCAGCACCAGGCGTAACGCTACTTTACGTCTGATGATACGCGCAGGCAATGCTCACTCTACGCTGGACGAGTTCATGATTGTGAGCTAGGTATTGTTGTAGCGACAGAAAGTTCACAACACGATGGACAGGGCCGACTGTCCAGTGTTTCGACCTTCCCGCAAGGATATGTCGAGGTCCTTTGAAAAGTACATTGCGAGTATCGAGCAGGAATGCCAACCCTTCGGTATCTGCAAAATCACTGCAGCCAAGGGCTGGACACCTTGCGCTCAAGGCTACACTGGTCAGGACTTCGACTGGGAGATTGCACGCATAGAGCAGAGCATCACGAGGGAGACAATGGCGTCAGGAGTATACACCGCCGCAATGACACCCTTGCGTAAGCAAAGTGTGCGCTCCTTCAAACAAGCAACGGAAGTCCCCTCAGAGAAGCGACTCAGGCCTCCGGCTCAGCATCTGGACAACTTACCTGGGCTAGAAAGTGCTTACTGGAGGACCATTCCCGGCAACACTGAATACGGAGCCGACAATGAAGGCTCTCTATTTGATGAAGGCATCAAGGTAGTCATGCATGCACCTACCAAAGGTTCTCTGTAACAAAGGTCGACGCTGCTGTTCCAGGCTGTACTTTGACTGTAGCACGCATGATGTGCTGTTGCCATGCTTACACAGACTCAAGGCAGGGCTTCCTGATGCAGGGTTGGAATCTGGCAAAGCTGGACTCATGCTTGTCCAGAGGGCTGGCATCTGACCCTGCAGGGCAGAGTTTGAAGGGCGTCAACACACCCTACCTCTACTATGGGCGCTGGAAGGCCACGTTTGCCTGGTAAGTCAGCTTTCCAGATGTGTGTTTCTCAATGAAAGGTCTCCCTGTTGTCATTGAGTTGCAAACATGTTGTAGGAAATTCTTAGGCACTATGTGAATCCCAATCATGACGACTGGGATGAGCATTTGAACATGGCTGAGTTTGCTATCAATGATGCTTGGCAGAAGGTCTATGCTGATAAGGGTGCGGCCATTGTTGTCATGGGAATTGCAGAGCCCATATACGCATCCCAGACGTCACACCTAGTCATGGGCATCAACATCAGCAGTTATGACTGCCTTGACTTCTGCCCAGCACATGGTACACATTCAACCTGCACATACCTAGCTCATCATGAGCTGGAAAGCGTTTCAATTATTATTGTTATTGTTATTGCTGTTTATCACACATTCAACGCTGATGGTATGCATGGCTTACGCAGGCACACCGAGGATATGGATTTGCACAGTGTGAACTACCTGCACTATGGCGCCCCCAAGGTGTGGTACTGCATACCACCCTCAGACCGTCAGAAGATGGACGCCTTTGTAGCCAAGAAGCTGTATGCTCAGCATGGCAGATGCAGAGAGTTTATGCGCCATAAGGTAGCATCTGACTGCACATTCTGCATGCTGTTGTGAGCGAGTGGGGAACATCAAATAGCCATGTGTCCACATCTGCATACATGCCAGCTTGTCGTAATGCTGTACAGCTTTTCTTCAGAACAGGGTTGTTAAGCTAGGTATGGGCTTTTGACTAGTTTCTGCTTGGTGCGTATACAGACACCATACACACATCCGACAAGCTATGTCTCTGCCTCTTAGAAAGGAACAGACACACACTGTTGCATCCACTTTGCATTCTCTGATGCAGTCACACTGTGTTGCAGACAGTGCTGATCAAGCCAGAGACACTGGAGGCAGCTGGCATTGCAGTGCAGAAGGTGGTTCAGCACCCAGGCGACTTCATCATCAACTTCCCTGGTAAGCTCTTCTTTCATTCATATGGCTGTACACATGTGTTTCATGGACTGCGATGTGCAACGATTCCCTGTGGCATCATTTGCCTTCACCTGATATTGACTTTGAAGTAGTCATGAATCCCACTGACAACTGACCCTCTGATCCTCATCTGGTGCTCAGAGTACTTACTGGCTAAAGCCTTTCAATCCCCCTCTCTCTCTCTCTCTCTCTCTCTCTCTCTTAGGTGAACTGATTATGCATAGGGCATTGTGAAGGACAACTCAAATGACCTTTTCAACTTGTGTTCATCCCAGGTTGTTTGTGCTTCAGGTGCTTACCACTCTGGCTTCAACGTTGGCTTCAATTGTGCCGAGAGCACCAACTTTGCCACCACATCTTGGATTCAGCATGGAGCCGTAGCTCAGTTCTGCCGCTGCACACCAGGACAGGAGCCTGTCCGCCTAGACATGGGCTTGTTCCTGTCAGAAGCACCTGATGACCACACCAGGCAGCTGGTCAGGCAGCGCATGGCCAGAGACAGGGCTGCAAGGGGCGAGCCTGTAGATGCCGGCAGTGATGCTGATGCTGGCGCAGACTCAGGCTCGGATCAGGACTCAGGCAACCTGTGCTGCAAGCACAGCAAGGCAAAGCCCAGAGGCAAGGCAGCAACTGACAAGGGTGCAGTAGACAAGCCTGTGAAGGCAGTGAAGAAGCGTCAGAGGGCAGAGGACAAGCCTGTTAAGGCGGCAGCCAAGTATCAGAACGCAGCGGAGAAGCCTCATAGAACAGAGGACATGCCTCTAAAGGTAGTGGAGGTAGTGGAGGTAGTGGAGAAGCCTCAAACAGCAGAGGATGAGCCTCTTAAGGCAGCAGACAAGCCCCAGAGGGCAGTGAAGAAGCCTCAAAGGGCAGTCAAGCAGACCAAGAAGGCTCTGGATTCTCCAGGCAGAGGCAAGCGCACCAAGGCTGACACCAAGCAGGTGGCTGCAGCGCTGAAGGCTGCAAAGCATGCTGAGCAGGCACCTGCAGCTGCTGCCAAGTTGCCACAGCCTACGAAGGTTCTGCCTGGGCCCCCTGCGTCACCCTCTTCACCTCCCCGCAACACCACCAAAGCGCCTGCATCCCCCTCCAAGGCAAGAGGCAGGCCCAAGGGGTCTTCCAAGGTGGCAACTGCTGCAGCCAAATCACCCACGGCGCACCAGCATTCACTGACACCTTGCCAACAGCAGCAGCAGCTGCCGCAGCAGCAGCAGGAGCAGTCGCCCAGGCATCGGAGGCACCAGCAGCAAGAACAGAGGCAGGAGCAGCGGCGGCAAGGGAAGCGGGTTCTTGAGCAGACTGAGACGTCTGATGGGCCTCAGGCAGCACATGTGAGCAAGAGGCGGCGGCTGTCAGTAGAAGACCACTTGAGGTCACTGAGACAGAGGACTACAGCAGCCATCAACTGGGTGGCTGGGCTGAGTGATGGCAGGCAGGCTGCAGAGGCAGCAC
>JAABUK010004788.1_pt1 | contig 21694 bp, 19 predicted proteins | sample 5559141 | NCBI WGS metagenome assembly JAABUK01 (sample SAMN10711869, study PRJNA513367) | rock metagenome | isolation source: Antarctica rocks | place: Antarctica: Victoria Land, Pudding Butte nord | collected 2016-01-03
ATCCAAAATTTCTTTGAACAAATTAATCAAAACTTTAAGCAACAACTATCCTCATTACTTACCCTCAAATTCCAATTCTTTGATGATGAAAATTCACTAATTTACCCCTTGTGAAGTATAGTAAAAGCGCTACCACAATCCGTTGTATTACTTTGCCACTGGTAAGTGAGAGAACCTGTTCCGGTAGCAGCGGTAGTTTCTGTTAAGGCGAAAGCACCTCCACCACATACCGTCTGATTTCCTACTACAGTGCCGGGGGTTACATCATTTACTGTAACGGTTACACAGTTGCTGTTTAAAGAACAGGTAACACCATTGACAGTTGACGTTGCAACCCTTCGATAATAACTGGTAACCGTTACACCTGCCGGTTCATTATATATATTAGCAGTAGCTCCGGAAATATTACTAAAGGTGCCGGAACAGCCTGTCGTGCTTTTTTGCCATTGATAGGAAATGCTTCCTGAGCTCGTTGCTGCCACACTGCTAAAAGCCGCAGGATCGCCGCCGCTGCAAATCGTCTGATCTGTTGTTATCGAACCCGGGGTAAGATCATGCACCGTTACTATTACACAATTGCTGTTTGACGAGCATACTATTCCATTCAATACGGATGTAGCAACACGCCGGTAGTAAGTAGTAATTGTCAAACCAACGGGTGGATCATAAGTGCTCAACGTAGCACCGCTGATATTACTGAAACCCGTGTTGCAATCAATCGTGCTCCTTTGCCATTGAAAGGTAATAGCATTGGTTCCTGTTGCCGGTATATTGATTATGAAAGCACCTGGATCATCCCCGCTACAAATCGTTTGATCACCACTGATAGTACCTCCGCTAATATTATTTATTGTTACCGTTAAACAATTACTGGTTGCAGTACATACCACTCCGTTAATTGTCGAGTTCACAACACGCCTGAAGAATGTTGTAACGGCTAAACCGGCCGGAACATTGTAGGTAGCCGAAGTAGCTCCGATAATGTTAGTAAAAGCGCTGCCACAGCCTGTTGTATTGCTTTGCCACTGGTAGTTTAAAATGCCTGTTCCGGTAGCAGCCGTAGTTTCTGTCAAAGTGAAAGCACTGCCACCGCAGACCGTTTGGTTCCCGGCAATACCGCCTGGTGTTACATTGTTTACCGTAACGGTTACACAATTACTATTTAAAGAACAGGTAACTCCATTAACAGTTGAGGTAGCAACCCTTTTATAATAAGTAGTAAGGGTAAGGCCGGACGGTTCATTATAGAGGGCAGCAGTTGCTCCGGAAATATTAGTGAATATGCCTGCACATCCTGTTGTGCTGCTTTGCCATTGGTAAGAAATAGCACCCGAACTGGTAGCGGTAGTTACAGTGATGAAGGCTGCGGGATCGGCCGGGCTACAAAAAGTTTGATCGTTCCCTATTATTCCCGCACTAAGATCATGTATAGTTATAGTTGCACAATTGCTGACTGATGAACAGGCAACACCGCTTAAGGTGGATATAGCGACACGCCTGTAGTAAGTAGTAACTGCCAGACCTGCCGGCGGATTATATGTACTGGAAATGGCACCACTTATATCACTGAAACCTGTGATGCAATCGGTAGTGCTGCGCTGCCATTGATATGTTATAGCACCACCACCAGTAGCGGAAGAACTATTTGTTAAAAGCGAAGGATCACCACCATTACAGATTGTTTGGTTTGTTGCTATTGCCCCCGGTGTAACAGTATTAACTTTGATAGATCCGTTTAAAGAAAAATTATTACAGCTTCCTGTTGTGCTTACCGTATAATTAAATGTTCCCGCAACCACTGGTGTTCCGGTTATGGTAAATACTCCTGCACTATATAATCCTGTTACTCCTGATGGCAATGATCCCGAAAGAGTAGCTCCTGTTGCACCCCCACCTATTGCATAAGTAATTGTATTGATCGTGCCTCCTAAACATATCGTTTGGGCATTTGTACCGGCTGCCGAGGATAAATTCATAGTTGAATTAGCCATTACCGTTACCGTAGCAACACCTGTCTGCGACTGGGAGCAGCCATTGACATCGGCTACTTTTAATAATGTATAAATATAGTTCCCCGGCGTTCCTGTTGGAACAGCAAGGTTTACTGAATTCCCTGAAGTTGTTATTGTTTGAGAGGCGCCGCTATTTAATGAATAAGTAAATGTATAAGGTGATGATCCGTTATTACCTGAAAACTTAATGTTTGGTGAACTTGTATTCTCACAAACCGTAGCGTTACCACTTATAGTAGCGGTGGGCAGCGTATTAACTGTTACAGTAGCTGATCCATTTTGACTCTTTGAACAGTTGTTTACATCGGAAACATTAACAAGATCGTATGTGAAAGTACCTGCTATTGCAGTTGGAACTGAAACAGAAGCCGCATTTCCAGTTATTGAAGTGATCGTTTGGTTGTTCCCTCCATTTACCCTATAGGTAAATATATAAGGCGCCGTTCCGTTAGCTCCGGTAAATGTTATAATTGGAGAAGCGTCATTCTGACAAGCAGCATCAGTATTTCGGCTAACCGTTGCTGTTACTGCGCATTGAGCCTTAAGTTCAACATTTAAAAAGAAAAGAAATAAAGATGAAAACAACAAAACCAATACATAACTAACCCTTAAGCTTTTAGATCTGTTGCGGTTACTATTTAATAAAACAGGAATATCGCCAGTTGAGTATTCCAATAAGATTTTAGATTTTATCCGATTATATATCGTTTTGAGATTAAAAAGATAATTGCATCAGAAGATTTTACGTAGAAATACAAACGGTATTAATTTTATTAAATTGTTTTTTGAAACGAATCGGTATTTACAAATCAACAAAGATTTATTCTTGACATTTGTTGTAAGAACATTTTGCAGACTAAAAGCATCGTCATTTTGTTCTTCCTGGTTTAAAGATTAGTGTGAGCATATTCTTATGAAATGTTTTATTATATCGTGAGTAAGGGTTTAAAAACATCCATAAGATTGTTATAGATAGATGCACTTCTTTTAATATAATAAAACCATTACGATGCAATAGATGATAAAATAAATTTTAAGTAATTTATTATTTAAAATTTCTCAAACTTTTACCATGCATGTAGATGTAACATATTATTAAGCTCCGGCACAGTTAGCTTTGAGCGATTACCGGGTTCCTTTAAAAAAATATATAACTACAATTGATTGCAAAACCTTAACTTAATGACATTGCCCTTCGGGGTTGTTTGGACATATAAATCAGATGTAGAGCTAATAACCCTTAAGTCAGGCCTGGCTCGAATTAGGTATGCGAAAGGAGGCAAGGGATATGACCAATTGAAATAGCAACAATTAGTGTAAAAATAAAACAACCTTATGATGGATCAAATTAACTGGGGTATGATCGGTATTGGAAACGTAACCGAGAAAAAAAGCGGACCTGCTTTTAGTAAAGTTGCTAATTCAAAGCTGGTAGCAGTCATGGGAAGAGACCCCGAAAAGGCCTACGACTATGCAGCCCGGCATGGCGTGCTGTTTTGGCACGACAATGTAGATGACCTTATAAATAACCCCCTGGTAAACGCAATCTATATTGCAACTCCTCCCGATTCGCACCTTGAATATGCCAGGAAAGCCATGCTTGCCGGCAAGCCTGTATATGTAGAAAAGCCAATGGCAAGGAACTCAGCTGAATGCGATGCCATGAACAAAATCAGCCTGGAGACAGGCACACCTCTTTTTGTTGCTTACTACCGTCGCGCACTTCCATATTTTTTAAAACTTAAAGAACTGATAGACCAGGGCACGATTGGGGACACCCGCTGCATCAACATCCGTATCCACAAACCACCTTATGCTGAAGAAACAGGTGAAAATCCGCAGCCACGCTGGCGGGTGTCTCCTGAGATTTCGGGTGGCGGCCATTTTCACGACCTCGCTTCACACCAGTTTGATTTTTTGGAATTTGTTTTTGGTCCGGTGAAATTTGCTTCAGGCATATCGCGCAACCAGGCCGGCGCATACAAGGCAGATGATATAGTAATGGCGAATTTTGAATTCGATTCCGGCATTGTAGGAAATGGAAGCTGGTGCTTTACAGTCAACAAAGAACAACAGATTGATGAAACACAAATTATCGGTTCCCACGGACGGATCAGTTTTTCCTTTTTCGACAACTTTATAATAACAGTAGAAAAAGGCGATGATACGCAAACTTTCAACATCCCCTATCCTGAGCATGTACAACAACCATTGATTGAGCTTATAGTGAAAGAGCTTAGAGGAGAAGGCAAGAGTCCGTCTACGGGTATCTCAGGCGCAAGGGCCAGTTTGCTGCTCGACCAGATAACAGCGAAACGGTAATGCGTGTATCATTTTCATCCTTTATCACTTTATAACGGTGATCATTATATGAAAAACATTCACACAGCAGACAATGGATCAAGGAAGACAGAATGGAGTCTGTTGACTGATAAAAAACCTAAATGATCAAATCACAAAAAATAAGAGTTTCATTCTTTTACTTTAGCTTCTAGTATATCCAACCAATTTTTGAAACGAGGACATTTGTTTATTATTAAATCTAATCCGTTTTCTAAAGCGATATAGGCTCCATAAAGTGTAATGTCATTAAAAAGGTTCTGGAAAATATTTGATGTAAATTTTCTCTTCCTTTTTCAAGGCAATCGTTAGCACACATCTTTTCGTTTGCTATGAGCAAGTTCCCGACCCTTATATATTGGTTGCATGATGATCCAAGCCCTGAAAGGGCATAATATATTAGCACAGGGTGAAGCCCTGTGATTGTAACGAGATGTGATGATGAAACATAGCCCTGAAAGGGCGAAATATAACTAGTTGATGTATCAGAATCCTTTTCAAAAAGACGTTAATCTAACCATGTGCATTGCCTGTTGTTAAATTTAAGGTGTACTTAAACCAGGTAGTTACAATATTTAGTTCCAAATATATCGTTCATCAAAATCCACTTTATATTTTTTTAAGAATGCCCTATATTCATCTTGAAATGTAAGCTTTTGGTGGTGCTCATACTGATTAGTAATGTATTTGATTACAGCATCTACTTGTGATGGATTTACAGAAAATGCTCCGTAACCATCCTGCCAGTAAAAATTTTTGAGCGATTCATTCTTTGTTTTTATCCATTTAGATGAATGGGATTTTAGATCTTCCAAAAGTTTTATAAGTGCAATTTTCTTTGATAACAAACAGCAAATATGAACATGGTCCGTGTATCCTCCAATTTTTATGGGATGGCAATCCAGCTTACTGCAAATACCTCCGAGATAACTGTGAAGTTCATTCTCGTATGGGGAAATATAAGTGGGCTTCGGTACTTGGTGCTAAAGATGATGTGAACATAGTTTTTCACCAGAGATTGTGCCATGATAGTTGAATATGAATATGCAAAGAAGCGAAACTAGCAATCTTCTGATTTTAAGATATGGGTGAAAACACCCTCTTAATGTGTTAAGGTAGTATTGAGAGTATATCTCAGGATGGGTAGCTATTATTAAATTGTTAGTATTAATAGATGGCATCATAGGATATTTCGCTCTTACAGGGCTGTTGATTAGGTCATTTCCTTATCACAGGGCTTCACCCTGTGCTAGTGGATTGGGCCCTTACAGGGCTTTAGCATTTCATTGTTGTATTTGTTTCGACAATCCACATTCATTTGGTACATTTTTACCTGTTTACAAAGTAAGGACTTTCGTTCCTCAATCGTCTCTTACAATAATGTTGTAAGGATAAAAAATCCGTACACGTTGAACTTTCAACCTCATGCATTTTAGTTTCGGTCGAACCACCAAAATTTATAGGTTTAATGCTCCATGAAAGCTTATCTGATTGTTGAGCCTGCATATTATAATCGCTATACTCTTCAGTAAAAAATAAACTGTTCGACTGGTCTGGTTCCATCTTAAAACGATAGCGGTTACTGATTTTATCATTCTCATTTGTAAAAATGATATTGCCTGCAATAAATTCCGACTGCCTGCCAAAATACATAAAACCATCTGCCCGCCCTTTTCGCGCAATATGATTTTGCAATTGCATATCAAACAACATATTCAGGAATTTAAAGAAAGCTATAAAATTACTTTTACCTGCTCCGTTAGGGCCTATTAAAACATTCAAAGGTTTAATCAATACATCGCCACTATCTCTAATTGATTTGAAGTTTTGTATTTTGATTGAGTATATACCCATGGAATTATTGAAGTGTAATTAAATTTATTTTCACATCTGAGTTATTTATTGATGATAGAACTGCTACCCCTCTTTACAAGGCTAATACAAAGTGAAAGTAAAATTCAGGTTACTTTACCTACAAACCTTTTCATAACTCCTGCTGCTACCAATCCTCCAAAAACATAATAAGCTATCGTCATTACTTTTGTTTTGGTGGTGCGGTTAACCGGTGCATCATTTAACCCGAGCGGTTTTGTGAGACCTAAAGCTCCTATCCCTGCAGCAATACCATACCTCACGCCGTTTACCAACAAGTCCTTATCTTTCACGGTGCCGATCATACTGTAGTAAAGGCCATTGCTTACGATGTCACTCGCAAGCGTGGCAGCATATAAAGGCTCTCCCGAAGGCGGATCTATACCAGCGCTTTTTATTATTTTAGATAATGCTTCTTCACCGACCAGCTCAATACGAGGCGCATCGGCATCGAACCTGCGAACTACTTCATGTAAAATATTTAATGCGATAGCACCGGCAAGTCCGCCAATTAAATTTCTTGTAAGTTTCATTGCTTATTTTAAGTTGATTTAAAAATATATTGTGTTAAGTGCAAAGTAATAAGTTAAGCCGTACCAGCTTATAATCAATATTTAAATTTCGTATAATATTCGTTTATTAAGCACAATTATCAGTATGCCCTGATTTTTCTTTTATCAGAAACCCAATTTTCTTCCCTTGATTGCACCGTTTTCTGAAAATTTTCAAAACAACTTTTAATTCTTATCTAGTGTTGTGCCAGGCATAAAATGTCATAGTAATTGCTATCAGCCGTCAACTATCAGGACACTAATGTGTAATGTATTTCTTCCAGATAGCTGAAAGCTGACGGCTGATAGAAACATTTAAATATTCTTATAAGTATAGTGGCCTTAAAAGTAATGTCCTTAAAACCATCTTTATTATTATCTTCATGCTGCTTTTTTATAGTTGTGGCTTACCGGGTTTTTATAAGAACCGGTGTTTCTTCTTATCTGAATAAATAATTAAACCATATAATTTTTATGAATAATCAAAATAACAAAGTTGCCTATATAACAGGCGGAAGTAAAGGAATAGGTTATGGAATAGCGAAAATATTACTTAACAATGGCATGAAGGTAGCTATTACAAGCCGGAGTTTATCAGCGGCAGAGCAGGCAGCCGGATTATTAAGTGAAGATGCTTCAAAGGTTTTAGCTATAGAATCTGATGTAAGCTCTCTCGCATCTGAAACAGAAGCTGTGAAGAAAGTCATAGATCATTTCGGCCAGCTTGATGTGCTTGTTGCCAATGCAGGTGTAGGTCATTTCGGCTCTATTGAAAGCTTAACAGAGGCAGACTGGAAAAACACCATTGATACCAACCTTACCGGTGTTTTTTACAGTGTGAAAGCAAGTCTGGAGGCGTTGAAACAATCTAAAGGATATATTATTACCATTGCTAGCCTTGCCGGTACTAATTTTTTTGAAAATGGTTCTGCTTATAATGCCAGTAAATTTGGTCTTGTAGGGTTTACACAAGCCATTATGCTCGACTTACGCAAATACGGCATTAAGGTAACTACCATAATGCCCGGTTCCGTTGCCACGAATTTTGGTGATCAAACATCTTCTGCTGCTGATGCCTGGAAGATACAACCGGAAGATATAGGACAGATGGTAGCGGACCTTTTGAACATGCATCCGCGAACATTGCCGAGCAAAATAGAAATAAGGCCCTCTATACCCGGTAAAGGATAGGCATGAGCCAGGTTTTCTGTTGTGCTTGTCAGTGCTGGTGTTACGTTATGGGTAAAGTGACGTATTCGCTATCAGCAGTCAGCTATCAGCTATCAGCTATCAGGAGAGAATGCAGCTACAGTCAGGCAGCGGTTATGGGAGTAACATTTTAAACGCATAGCCTCTGTATTTTATCGTAAGGGAATAATCACCCATTACCTATTAAATAAGCTATATGAAAAAAAGCCTTACTTATATACTACTTTTCAATTTCTTACTGCCGCTATTTGTATTGGCACAACAACCTATTTCCACCAAAGCAATGCCTCAAACTATCAGTATTACAAGGCAACAGCTGCAAAATAAAATTAAAGGTGGATGGGCCGGACAAACCATCGGCGTGACCTTTGGCGGCCCGTATGAGTTTCGTTTTCAGGGCACCTTCATAGGCGATTATCAATCACTGAGATGGTACAACGGATATTTAAAAGAAACTATGCTCAATAATCCAGGTTTGTATGATGACTTATATATGGACCTGACCTTTGTAGACGTGTTTGAAAAATACGGATTGGATGCCCCGGTAGATTCTTTTGCCTATGCGTTTGCACATGCGGGTTATAGTTTGTGGCATGCCAATCAGGCTGCACGGTATAATATCCTCCACGGCATTGAGCCACCCCAATGCGGCTATTGGAAAAACAACCCTCACGCGGATTGCATAGACTACCAGATTGAAGCAGACTTTGCCGGGCTTATGAGTCCGGGTATGCCCAATACCGCTTCTGCCATTTCTGATAAAATCGGGCATATCATGAACTATGGCGATGGCTGGTATGGCGGTGTATACGTGGGTGCTATGTATACGCTGGCCTTTACTTCCGACAACATAAATTACATTGTTGAAGAAGCATTGAAAACAGTGCCAAAGCAAAGTGAGTTTTATCAATGCATAGCTGATGTGGTTGCGTGGCATAAAAAATATCCTGCCGACTGGAAACAAACCTGGCTGGAGGTGCAAAAGAAATGGGCTAATGACATAGGTTGTCCTGATGGGGTGTTTGCTCCTTTTAATATTGATGCTAAAGTAAATGCGGCTTATGTGGTAATGGGCTTATTATATGGCAATAAAGATTTTACTAAAACCCTGGAGATAGCCACTCGCTGCGGGCAGGACGCCGACTGCAATCCTTCGAGTGCCGGTGGCATATTAGGCGCTGTATTAGGATATGATCATATTCCGGCTTACTGGAAAATGGGATTGACCGATGCGGAATCCATCTATTTTAAATACACTACTATGTCGCTAAACACGGTATATGAAGTAAGTATAAAACATGCGCTGGAAAATATAAAACGCAATGGTGGTAAGGTAGATGGCGACAATATCAGTATCAAACCACAACCACCGGTGCCCGTAAAATTTGAAAAAAGTTTTGACGGAATATATCCTGTAGGTAAGATACCGGTAAAATGGCCGGTTGCTAAAGATGCCATTTCTTTTAACTTCGAAGGTACCGGTTTTGTAATAAGAGGAGATGCTTCCCGGGGGAACAGCACATCTACCTATATATTCAATACAGAGCTGTACGTAGATGGAAAATTAGTGGAGTCGCCGCAGCTTCCGGTGAGCTTCACGGGCCGCCGCCATGAACTTTGCTGGAAATACGATTTGGCCAAAGGAAAACATTCCGTACAATTAAAAATACTGAACCTCACAAAAGAAGAAGAATTAAAAGCTTCAGAAGCCATTATTTATTCCGATAAATTAGTCAACGGACTTTCAGTGAATGAAGCTAAGGAAAAGAAAACGCTGCAATAGGAGGATTCCAATGTCTATCCTTAATCCATTCGGAAGCCTCTAAAAAATTTTACGGTTAATATAAAACTAAATAACTTTCCTTATTGCTTAATAATGTTATATGAAATTTCGTTACCTGAACTTTTACTTACTTGTCATAATTAATATCAGTGTACAAGAAATCATTGCTCAATCAGCTATTGATACGTTACACACAGATACACTAACCTATAAAAATCCAGTTTTTAATCATGACTTTCCTGATCCTAATTTAGTGGGGGCCAAGGATGGTTATTTTTATGCTTATTCTACACAAGCAAGCTGGGTAAAAGAAAATTTTGGCGGCCCTTATATTATCCCAATTCTTCGCTCAAAAAATTTAGTAAATTGGGAAGTGGCTGGATCAGCATTACAAAAAAAACCAAATTGGAAAAGTGAGGGCGGAATATGGGCGCCGGATGCTACCTATCACAGGCACACTTATTTTTTATATTATTCCTTTTCAACTTGGGGAGATCCAAACCCTGGTATTGGAATAGCTACTTCTAAAACTCCACAGGGGCCTTTTACTGATCATGGTAAATTATTTTTAAGTAAAGAGATAGGTGTAAATAATTCCATAGATCCTGTACTTTTTGAAGAGAAAACAAAACCATATCTTATCTGGGGCAGCTTCAATGGTATATATGCAATACGGCTTTCAAAAAACGGGACAATAATAAAGGGTAATAAATTCCAGATTGCAGGCAATAGTTATGAAGGGTCGTACATTTATAAAAGAGACAAATACTATTATTACTTTGGGTCAGTTGGTTCCTGTTGTGAAGGTGCAAAAAGCACTTACCAGGTAAAAACAGGAAGAGCAACCCACTTTAAAGGACCTTATATTGATAAAGAAGGTAAACCATTGCTTGAAAATGGCGGCACTTTATTACTTCAGAAAAATGCCGGGGAAGAAGGATTTATCGGGCCTGGTCATAATGGTGATATAGTAACTGATAAAGCCGGGCAAACATGGATGATCTATCATGCTTTTGACAAGAAAGAACCAACACGAAGGGTGATGCTGATAGATAAAATTAGTTGGGAAGATGGTTGGCCTGTTATAGATGGAGCACAACCAAGTATTCAAACGCATAAGGGACCTGTGTTTTAAAGCAGAAAGTATAAGTCATTTCAATTGTACGCTGGGCATCTACATAATATTTTAGTTTATGAAAGTTCGTATAAAGGGTAACGCTGTCCGTGTGAGACTATCCAGGTCAGAAGTTGAACTTTTTGCAGAAGAAGGCTACGTTGAAGAAAGAACTGAATTTGCAAACAGCACTTTAATTTATTCGGTTAAAACTATAGATGCAGAGACTTTGTCTGCTGACTATACCAATGGAAACCTCACATTGTTTGTTCCGGTAAATATGCTTAATAAATGGGCATCCACAAACCTGGTAGCACTACATCATAACATGCCTGTTAACAACGAAAGGTTTTTGTTTATTTTATTGGAAAAAGACTTTAAGTGTATAGATGGTGAAGTAACAGAAGATCAATCTGATTATTTTGAAAATCCTCTAAAAGCCTGTTAATAAAAAATGATAGGTGTTGTTCTATGTGGCGGACAAAGTACCCGAATGGGCTCTGATAAAGGTTTAATGCAATATAAATCTTTAACCCTGGCAGAACTCGTTATAAGCAAATTAGCAGCATCCATTGAGCAGGTTGTATTATCTGTTAATGAACAACAATATGGTTCTTATGCAAAAAAATTTCCGGAGTTGGTTATAGTAAAAGACGATTTGGCTTTAGCTGTATATGGACCTTTAAAAGGTATTCTTTCTGTGCACCTTCAATACCCTGCAGTGGATTTGCTGGTTCTTGCCTGTGATATGCTCTCCATGCATACAGATGTTCTGAAATATTTGATTAATACCAGTTCTGTAAAGGAGGAAGATGCTTTTGTTTTTCAAACTAATAAATATATTGAACCACTTTGTGCTATTTATACAGCAAAGGGCCTTACTAAAATATGCCAACTTTACAACCAGGGACAATTGAATAAAAACAGCATGCACTTTATCCTGGATAGTATCCAAACCTGTTATTTACCTGTCAACAAGGAATGGAATAATTACTTTCATAACTATAACTCCCCATCTGATTTAAGCTCCCTGTAATTCAAGACTGGTTTCATTAGTAGTTACAAAGTTGTTTTTACCGGATTCACATAACGGGCAATGATAACTCTGCGGCAGGTTATTAAAAGATGTACCGGGAGCAATATTGTTTTCAGCATCACCAAAAGCTTCATCATAAACAGTGAAGCAATATTTACATTGATAAATAATTTTAGCGGATGCTGTATTGGCATCGTTATCTACAGAAGGATAAACTGTTTCCATAGGAACAGACTTTTCTGCACTTTGCCTTTCATAGAAAAACTTACATAACGAAACAAGGTAGGGTCCTAAATATTCTTTCTCTATATCCTACCTGTATACAACAAGGTTAGATGAGTTAGGATTAAAATCACCGGTATGCAAAATATCAAAACGATCAAGCGATTTTAGACGGTTTGAATTTTTCAACTGTTGCTTTCGAATAATAATAGAACCAAAAAGGTTTGACGTTGCATTAGTCTGAACTGCAAAACCAAGCCCGTAAGTGCGTACATCTTCTTTATCAAAATGCCGGATAATGTGCCTTTTTATCATTAATCCTTCTTCGTCATAATCTTCAATCTGCCAGTTTAATTCATTTGCAGCATGGCGAACATTTATCCTGTAATACCCAAGCGTGTAATCCCATAAATTTCTATGTGAACTTTCAATACCTTTTATAATAATGCTCTTCCAGGGAGTAGTATAGAGTTCACCGATTTTGCATTGCAGGCATATTTTACAGAGGTCAAGAAGAAACTGAAACTGGAACAATTCATCGCGCCTGTAAATTCCAAGCCATTGGGTATTTTCGTGCTTATTAAATCCTTCGTAATAAGGCAGGGAAAAATAGGGTAGCTCTAACTCTTTATCCATAGCTTTGGATACATAAGAAATGGTTGGCTTTACCTTCTTATATAAACTGTTAATGTTAGTTTTACCTGCATTTAAAAGATATTGTTCTAAATGTGCAGATAGCAAGGCAACGTCATTCGTGTAAACTAAATCAGGCCAGCAAACTACACTTTGTGATTTTGGTAAACAGATATACGGATACCAAAAGTGTGGAGTGTCAGAAGATATCCAGTTTAAGTGTCCGGTAAAAAAAGGAACAAAACTTTGAGTGCTGTCACAGATATTAATCTTTAGCTTTGGATCATAATCAAATAAATTAAACACATCTTTATAAACACCTTCGCGAAGCCAGCTATCTCTTGTAAAAATTCCGGCGGTAAGGTAAGAGCTTACAATGTTTGGTACCGCTGCTTTCCTTTTATAAAATTTAATGTCCTTTTCTTGGCAGGCGGTGGTAAAAGAAGAGAAATTTTTTGACGGAACATCCATCATTAACTGTTGTAACAACCCGAAACTTATATGAGATACTTTATTAGCGGCAGCTATTTCCAATAAATCTTTTAGATAACCTGGCGAAACAATTCCACCAGTAAAATTTATATAGATTAATTCTGTTGATGCCATGATATAAGTTGAAATTAAAAATTATAAGCTGTTAGTGTTAATAGTGTTAAGTCAACCTTAAAATTGTCGCTTTTGCTATCAGCCGTCAGCTATCAGCTATCAGGAGGAAACTTAATACACATTGATCTGCTGACTGCTGATAGCTGGCGGCTGAAAGCAGCACGCGTCACTTTAAAATTAACTTAACACTATTGAATGGTGAATCAATGCCGGTGAATTAGGAAGCACGTCTTTAGTAGGCATCCCTTGTGCCCCTTGTGAATTACCTTTGTGTTCCTCGTGGTTAAAAACTCTTGATATCATAGATCTTAACTAACCACAAGGAACACAAAGATAATCCACGAGGGGCACGAATACCTCTAACCAAATTGTAATTTCAAACAGTAATAACATAACAAATTTCTTAATTAAACGACATTGAATAGTGAATGCTCAATAGCGTATCTACAAGTACAAGTGAGTGACACAACAATGTTTAATTGAAAAACAAAAGCTGGTCATCTAAAAATCTTACATAATTACATAAGTACACACAGTATTTTTTTAACTGAACAAGCCTCAACTCACAACATTGTTTGTAAGAACCCCTCTTTCTGAAAAATCTTTAGCTCCGCGTTAGAATCGAAAGAAACTATTTTCTCTAATAATACCTGCACTTCAGACCGGCAGCTACCGCAACCAAGTCCTGCACCTGAGGCTATACATAAAGCTTTGAATTCTGTACAGCCTTCTTTTATTTTACTTACAATGTTGCCTTCACCAATTCCACCGCATGAACAAACAAGTTTACCAATAACCCGTTCTGCTTTTTTGCCGGACCTTAATAGCGATAGCCGTTTGTCAGATAACTCAATCTTATTTTCAATAAGATCCCTGAACTCTAAAAATTCTGTTTTATCTCCAATTAATATTGCACCCACTAACCTGTCATTATGAATAACACATTTTTTATAATAACGCTTTGCTTTGTCAATAAACACCACCTCTTCGTAAGATGGATCATTGGCAGGCGCTTCAGGTAAACCTAATGAACACAGGTCTGTGCCGTGCATTTTAAGAATGTTCATTAATAAAGAGCCTTGGTAAAAGGTTGATATATCTCCGCCCAGATGTCTCGCCACAATTTCAGCTTGCTGTTCTGCAGCTGCGGTGATTCCATATAAAGAACCTTTGAATTCGGCAATTTCTCCTACAGCATAAATGCTTGGATCGTTTGTAAGTAAGTATTCATTAACAACCACTCCATGTTTGCATTCAAGTCCGCAAGTTTTAGCCAGTTCAATATTTGGCGTTGTTCCAATGGCAAAAACTATTGCCTGGCAATCAATTTCCTGTCCGCTTCTTAACCGCAGCCCGGTTATGTTTTGCTTTCCTATAAACCTTTCTATCTGATCGTTGTAAAAAATTTCAACTCCAATGTCAGTTAGTTCTTCATGCAATAACTGGCTTCCTAAAACGTCAAGCTGCCGGTCCATTAACTTAGAGGTTCGTTGGATAATCATTACCTCTACATTTACTTCGCGTAAGGATGCGGCCAGCTCAATACCAAGTAAACCACCACCTGCAATAACTACTTTACCTTTTGTTGCGTCTATATGATTTTTGAAATTATCAGCATCTGCGCGGCTTCGCATTGTAAATATCCCATTCATTTCTGGAATATCTTTCAGCACTGTTGCCCTGCTGCCTGTAGCCATTAACAATACATCATAACTATGCACTTTGCCTTGCCAGTTCATCTCTTGGTTTAATACCTGCAGATATAACCAGCATATCTACATTTATGTGTGTTTCATCAGAAAACAGCATTCCTTTAATAGTATCATCCCCTAATATCTCCAGGGTATTTTTACTGGTATGTATTTTTAACCCGAGTGGTTCAAGCTTGGTCTTAAGGATATTTGATCCTGAATCATCAATCTGGCGGGGCATTAAACGTTGCGCAAATTCTATAACGTGTGTATCAGAAACTCCCAGGTCAAGCATCGCTTTAGCGGCTTCAAGACCTAACAAGCCACCGCCGATAACAGCACCTGTTTTAGCTGTTTTGGCATGATCCTTCATCATTTCCAGATCTTCGATAGTGCGATAGATAAAGACCCCTTTCTTTTCTACTCCCGGGATAGATGGAACAAATGCAGCAGAGCCTGTGGCCAGGATAAGATAATCGTACGGAATGGTTAGGCCGTGAAAGGAGTAGACTGTTCTGGCCTCCCTGTCAATACTTTGTATTGGATCACCAAGGTAGAGGGTAATAGTATTTTCGGCATACCATTCTTTAGGTGCCATTGTTAGATCATCAGCTGTTTTACCGGCAAAGAATTCACTTAGATGTACCCGGTCGTAAGCTGGCCTTGTTTCTTCCCCAAATACTATGATAGAAGTAACGATATTAGAATTTATTTTAGCTACCAGTTTCTCGCATAATTTGTAGCCAACCATACCATTGCCAATGATTACAATCTTCATTTATACTAAATTAATAATGAGATAAAAATCAATATGGCAAGAAATAAAACAAATTAAAAAACAATCTATACGAACCTTTTCAACCTTTTAATTTAAGAAACGATTCATTTGTTGATTTATTTTTAAAAATATGTACTTTTATTATGAAAAAGAACAAAATATCTATTTTTATTTAAACATAATAAACATATTTTAAATACTAATATACTATAAACCAAAGTTTATACCTCGTTGGCGCCGGCCTTGGAGATCCTGAATTAATAACTCTGTATTAGTAAGACGTCAAGAATCGACTTCCAGCTCTAATAAATTTTCAAGCGGATTTGCAAGGGAACTTATAGGCTTATTGAAAGTTGATAACAATAAAGTAGATTCAATTATAAATATTATTTCTTATTCGAACTCCAAATGCATGTTATAGTAATAGACAAAAAACAAAAAAGAAGTAGCTGATATGTTAACTTACAGCTAATATGGATGAATTGGCTGACGCTTTAATACCTTAGAAATCTTCATGCAGGCTTCCATCTTTAAATATTTCTTCTTATTCATTATGCCCTTATTTGCGATGGGCCAACAGCATCATCAACAAACGAAATTATTCATATATAATCTTAGTTTTGGAGCTGCTATCGGTAGTGTTGGAGCTGTCATAAACAAACCATATGAGCAAAATTGGAAAAGCGCATTCTTAAGAGGATTTTGGCAAGGGTCTATAGGTGGAACACTGAATTTTATTGGCAAGAAAACTATTTATCTTGTTAATGAACACGAAAGTTTAGCTTATGCATGGCCTGCAAAAATAATTCATGACGCAGGAACTTCGATAATTGAGAATGCCGCGAAGAACAAGCCTTTTCTACAAAATTGGAATATGAATATTGGTCCTGCTAGATTTGATTTCCCTTACTTCCACCGAAAAAGTTAAAGTGCGATTCCTTGCCATCAGCATATATTCATTAATTGCCGGATTGTCTGCTGGCAAACTTGATATTTCCACGAGCCTTTTTACTGGAAACTTTGCTTTTAAGAATATTGATAACACTTTAAATATTTCAGGCATACCAAGTTCTGGAGCAAGCTTTGGAAGAGCATTTACATATATCGATGATAATGATAAATTTCATTATATAGCACATGAGATTATTCACCAATTTCAGTTTGACCAATACCAATCTCTCAATTCATATCTTATTCCCATAGGTCAAAAATTTAAATTGAAAGGAGTTGAAAATGTTTTTTCAAAATATGTTTACCTTGATATTCCTTATTTTTGGCTTGGTTATTCCATCAAGGGAAATAACCATAGCCTTCTAACTTACTACCGGAATTTTTATGAATTTGAGGCTGAAAGCTTGTCAAGTAATAAATTTGTAAAGACTAGATAATTTTAAAATCCATAGTTTTATAATATCGTCAATTCAATTACTAGCTAAACTTTTGTTACATCCCTCTGAAAATATTTTTTAAGTCAATGATTACTTATTTTATTCTCGACCATACAGTATTAGCAGTATCTAATATTTCTATGATAGCTGATTGCTGATTGCAATTTTTTGATGTTTCAGTTAGTATCGAACTGTAGAAACGCAGGCACTGTCCGATGGGTTAGTTGTTTTTCCGGAATGGTTCCCTGCGGCACCAGTTCGTCAAACTTTTTATAGGTTGGTTCATGATAGGAGTTCTTCAAATCTTTAAATAACTATTTGTTCGTTCTTCCCTACAACAAATCCAATTTTGAAGTAGCTTTAGTAGCAAAGAATATAAGATTTTGAAAAAGTTACTTTCTTTACTGATAATTCTCTCCTTTACCTCTCAACTAAAAGCGCAGCCTGCTAACTGCATTTTTAAACAACCGGTTATTACCATCAACTTTGGCGCCGGCCATGTACCTGACCTGAATACAGAAGATCCTTCTGACTACAGGCGTGTAGCAAGCTCCTGTCCTACTGATGGTCATTACTCCTACACTTCTTATACCAGCGATTGTTTTCGCGGCGACTGGGTAACACTGCCGGAAGACCACACTCCCGGTGACGTAGCCGGCAATATGATGCTGGTGAATGCGTCTCCAGGCAGCGGTGCATTTCTAAAAACACCGATAACCGGTTTAAAAAAAGCTACCATCTATGAGTTCTCTGTATGGATGATGAATGTGTGCAGACCTACCGACAAGTGCCCGTTTCCCCTGTTACCTAATATTACCGTCCGCCTGCAAACAGCTGCCGGAAAAATTGTAGCGCAGTTTGGAACCGGCGAGCTGGTGCGGCGTGATGCACCTCACTGGACACAATATCAGGCTCTTTTTACTGCACCAGCTTCCGAAACAGACTTAACCCTAATCATGATTGATAATGCCCCCGGAGGTTGCGGAAATGATTTTGTTTTGGATGATATCAGCTTTCGCGAATGTGTAAAGCAAAAACCTGTTGTAACTACCTCACCTAAAGCACCCGTAGTAGTGGTAAAACGGCAATCTCCGGTATCAAAAGCGGTACCTAAAAAAGCAGTTCCGGCACCTGAAAAAAAACAGCCGCAGACTAGCCAAATCGCAAAACCGCCGGCAGAGGTTCCTGCAGATACCATTGCTGTTATAAAAAAGCCGCCACTGGTCTTTCCTGCTCCACCCCCAGTACTGAAAACACGGGCAAATCCGTTAATAAAACAAATAGAAACAGAAGCCGGCGAAATCAGGTTTAGCCTTTATGACAATGGTATAGTTGACGGCGACACCGTTAGTGTTTATCATAACAATACACTGCTGGTGGCGCATGCCAGGCTTTCTGAAAAGCCTATCTCGTTCAGCATTGCCATTGATGCCGCACATCCACATCATGAGTTGATTATGGTTGCAGACAACTTAGGGTCTATTCCACCCAATACTTCCCTGATGGTTATAACCGCCGGTACTAAACGCTATGAAGTTTTTATTTCTTCCACCGAACAGAAAAATGCCAAAGTGATTCTTGAATTGAAAGAATGAATTTTACGCACGCAGGTATCTGTCAACCCGGAGCCGCAAATTAGTGATGGCAATAAACCTAAACTTTTCAAAAGCTCCTGTTTGTTCTCAAACGCCTGATACCTGATAGGAAAGACATAATTAAAGAAGCAGGTTCAATCTATTAAAATGAGGAGAAATACCGGCAGGCTATGGACGAAAATAATTTGACTTATATTGCATTAAGCCAAAGCATCGTTCAATAGATTTATTTTCAAATAGTGAATCCAACCAAAACAGATTTAAGCAACTTAAATGATAAACAAAGAGAAGCTGTTGTCAGCGAAGACAAGCGTCTTTTGGTTTTGGCTGGTGCAGGTTCAGGCAAGACAAAAACACTTTTGCAGAAAATCATTTACCTGATTGAAGAAAAAGGGGTAAGTCCATCAAGTATTCTTGCCATCACTTTCACAAAGAACGCAACCAATGAAATGATTGACCGATTAATCATTTCAGCAGACACGACAGGACAATATGAAAGCATGTTGTTTGATAAACGCATGAGCAAAGTTGATAAGGACAAAGAAAGATTTAGTAATCAGAAAAAATATAAATGGATTGATGGTTTAACAGTTAGAACATTTCACAGCTTTTGTTATAGCATCTTGCGTAATTACGGAGTGAATGAGTTTGATAACAAATTCAGGATTATCGGTGACGAAAAACGAAACGAAGAAGATGAACTTTCAAAGCATGTTGCACCCGAAACGGTTTTTGAAGTGGCACATAAACTTTTGATTGAACAATGTGAGGACACAGACTTTTTACTTCAACTTAAAAGGTACATTTTAGATTACATCGTAAACAAAATTCATCTCAAGAAAAACGACAACAAGTATTTACCAAAAGACGGCAAATATTTCACAACACTTGACGGAACAAAAGTCCGTTCCAAATCAGAACAGTTTATTGCCGACTGGTTTTACCGGCACAGCATAAAATACGAGTATGAACCTTTGCTTAATGTGAAGGACTTTCCGTTTCATCCTGACTTCTTCATTCCTGAAGCCAATCTTTACATTGAGCATGTAAGCGACAAAAGTTTTTCAACCAAAAACAAAGAAGAACAGTTTGAAAAAGGGAACTTACTTTTAGTAAAGACCTATGAAAGCATGACCAAAGATTCTGCTTTGTTTAATCACACTTTGGATAAGGTTGTAAAAAATCGTTTGCCTGCAAACTATCACAAGACAGCTTCACTTACTTATAAAGAAGAATTTAACGGTTATCACGAAAATGTAAAAGACTTCGTTACTCAAATCATGCGTATCACAGACATGATTAAGGTGGAGAACATTGACCTGAAATCAGTTTTAGAAAACGCAAGGAAAGACCAACATGAAAGAGTTAGAAATTTTTATGAGTTAGCAATTCCAATCGTTGAAAAATATATTCAGTACTGCACTGACAAATCTTATCTTGACTTTAATGATTTGATTTCACGAAGCACTTCCCTATTTAAAAATCATGAGGATATAGCAAACAAATATAAAAGCAAATACCAATACATTTTAGTTGACGAGTTTCAGGATGTAAATAATTTGCAGGTGGAGTTAATCAAACTTTTACTTACCAGCCAAACACAATTGTTTTGTGTTGGAGACGATTGGCAAAGCATTTATGGATTCAGAGGTTCTAATGTGAGTTACATCGTTGATTTTGAAAACCACTTTCCAAATTCAAAAGTTATAATACTAAATTTGAATTATCGAAGCACGCAAAACATTGTTGGCGCAAGCAACGAAGTAATCAAGTTCAACAAATTTAAAGTTGAAAAGGAAATACATTCTTCAAAGCAATCCGAACACAAAATTGTTGTGTATTCGGGTAACAGTGAAGAAGAAAACATTCAATTTTGTTTTGACAAAGTGCAGGAATTGTTAGCGGATGGACTGGCTAACGATGATATTTTATTTCTCTACAGAAGAAGTAAAATGTATGCTCCTTATTTTTTTCGTTTTAAAAACGAGAACGTAAAAGTTCAATCAAAAACAATTCATGCTGCAAAAGGACTTGAAGCAAAAGTTGTTTTCATTATTGGATTGACAGAAGGCAACGGCGGTTTTCCGGACATTTGGTTAGAGGACAGAATTTTTCAGGTTATCAAAAAGGCAAATCATGATTTGCTTATGGAAGAAGAAAGACGCCTTTTTTATGTTGCAATCACCAGAGCTAAAGACAAACTTTTTCTCATAACAGAAAAAGGGAACGAATCAAGTTTTTTAAAAGAGATTCCCGATATATTTACCGTTAAGACAAGCATACCACTAAAATCAGTTGTTGAGAAAGTAATTACTTGCCCCAGGTGTTTCAGTCAACTTGAAAAACTTTTTGCTTTTTGTCCGTATTGTGGACACAAAACTATTGAGTGATGATGTCCAGACTGCCAGATATTGATATTATAACAATTTCCCTTAACTAAATGACATTGCCAGGTAGGCGTTATTTAAAAGAACCCTCTGCTATGGAAAAACTACTTTTAATAATATTTAAAATAATATTCGTTCTCTATATTCTTATATGCGGATTGTTGTTTTTGTTACAGGAAAAGTTAATTTTCTTCCCTGACAAATTGGACAAGAATTTTAAATTTAATTTCTATCAAAAATTTGAAGAAATAAGTATTAAAACGGAAGATGATAAATTATTAAACGGCCTTTTGTTTAAATCAGACAGTGTTAAAGGACTTATATTTTATCTGCATGGCAATGCAGGTTCATTAAATTCAGAACTCCTTACCTAGACACGTAAATTAAAGGTTTGTTCGCAAATTAAATATGCGTTTAATTTGGGGATGCAATTACAACTTCCGTTATTTCCGGCAGGCAGTAAACTGATATCTGAAT
>JAABUK010004789.1_pt1 | contig 21691 bp, 19 predicted proteins | sample 5559141 | NCBI WGS metagenome assembly JAABUK01 (sample SAMN10711869, study PRJNA513367) | rock metagenome | isolation source: Antarctica rocks | place: Antarctica: Victoria Land, Pudding Butte nord | collected 2016-01-03
GCTGGGCGATGAAGATCATCCGCGAGGAAATTGCGCTGGAGCAACTGGTGCCAAATTTCCATGTAGCCGGTAACAGCAAAAAGTTTTGCGCGTTTATTCGCGAAGCGTATGGGGCACGCTGCGCTTATCTGCCCAACCTTTATAGTCTTGCCGGCGTGAAACAGACACGAAGCCACTACCAGCATGGTGTGTTGCGGCTTGGTATTTTCGGAGCGACACGGCAACTAAAAAACATCATGACGGCCGCTGCTGCCGCGCTGCTGATCAGCGAGCGACTGGCAGTGGAGACCGAAGTTTTTGTTTCCAGCGGTCGCGAGGAAGGCGGTTATGGCGTGATGGATTCGGTAAAGCAGATGCTTATGGGGAAACGCCGCGCCATGCTTGTCGAGAGTTCGTGGCAACCCTGGCAGGAGTTTCGCGAAACCTGCCGGTACATGCACCTGATGCTGCAGCCCTCATTTACCGAAACGTTCAATATCGTGACCGCCGATGGAATTGCGGTGGGGGTACCGAGCGTAGTGAGTGAAACAATCGACTGGGTGCCGGCAAAGTGGGTTGCCCACGCTGACGACCCGGGACATATTGCCGAAATTGGGATGCGCCTGTTACGGGACCGCGGGGCGGCGGGAGAAGGATTGGAGTATCTGCGCAAATATAACCGGGCGGGGCTGCGGGCCTGGTTCGAGTATCTGTCGTTATAGTTGATCGCAAGCGGATATCGAGCCAAGCGACTGCCGGTGAGCGTGTCTTGTAAGATTGGGGGATGACTGCGATTCTGTTTTCCACTAGCTTGCTCTTAGCCGGAGTTGCCTTCTCCGCGCCCACAACCGTAGAAGTAAAAAATGCCAAAGGCGAGAGCGTTGGCATGGCTAAAGTTTCCGCCATGAAGGGTGCCAAAGCCGGCGTTCAAATCAAGTACAGTTTCAAGAACATGCCCGCCGGGGAACACGCTATCCACATTCACGATGTGGGTATGTGCGAGGGTCCCGATTTCAAGAGCGCCGGGCCGCATTTTAATCCGGACATGAAGAAACATGGATTGGAAAATCCGGATGGCTCACACGTCGGCGATATGCGGAATTTCACCGTGGATGCCAAGGGCAATGCGAAAGGAACTGTTATGGCGAAGGCCGCTACCATGGACGCCGGCGATCATTCTGTATCCGGCAAAGCATTAGTGATTCACGCCAAAGCGGATGATATGAAGAGCGACCCGGCGGGAAACGCGGGCGATCGCGTAGCTTGCGGCATCATCGCCAAGTAGGCTTTTCTTACCGGCCAGGCTGTGTGGACTAAGGAAGAACTGCTCCGCCAGGTTGAGGCTGACCTTACCGGGCATAAGCTGATCGTGGTTTCCAATAGGGAGCCCTATGTCCACCAACGGAAGAATGGTGAGATTGAGGTGCAGCAGCCCGCCAGCGGCATGGCTGCTGCTATCGATCCACTATTGAAGGCGTGCGGCGGTACATGGGTTGCGCACGGGGCCGGCGATGCCGACCGGGAAACGGTGGACGAACACGGGCATGTCGCCGTGCCTCCGCAAGACCCGAAGTATACCTTGCGGCGCGTGTGGCTCACAGAGCAGCAGGAGCAGGATTATTATTACGGCTGCAGCAATGAAAGCTTATGGCCGCTATGCCATATGGTGTACACCCGGCCCGTCTTCGAGGACCGCTACTGGGCCGCTTACCGTGAAGTGAACCGGTTGTTTGCAGACGCTGTTCTGGAAGAAGCCGGCGATGAACCCGCATTCGTTTTCATTCAGGATTACCACTTCGCACTGCTGCCCCGGATGTTGAAGGATCGCAATCCGAAGCTGATTGTGGCTCAGTTTTGGCACATTCCCTGGCCAGCGCAGGAAATGTTTCGCACGTTTCCGTGGGGCGAGGAAATGCTGGACGGCATGTTGGGAAACGACTTGCTGGGATTTCATCTGCGCTACCATTCGCGGAATTTTACGGATGCGGTGCGGTTCGGTGTTGAGGCACGCGCGGACCATACGGGTTTCGATATGACGCGTCACGGGCATATGACGCGAGTGCGGGCCTATCCGATCAGTATCGATTTTGAGGAATCGTCCCGCGTGGCCGATAGCGTTGAAGCAGCCACCGAGCGGGAGCGCTGGGTTAAGGAACTATGCCTGGAAGGGAAACTGGTCGGGATCGGGATTGAGCGCAGCGATTACACGAAGGGCATTCCCGAGCGACTGCGGGCGATCGACCGGCTGCTGGAACAGTGGCCGGAGTATCGGGGCCGTCTGGTGTTTGTGCAGATCGCGGTACCTTCGCGGGCGCAAATCCACGATTACCAAATGCTGGATGAGGAAATTACCCGGTTAACCGGGCAGATCAACGAGCGCTGGGGACAGGACGGCTGGCATCCGGTGGTGCTGATCAAGGAACAGCACGGCGCTGCAGCGATGGCGGCATTGCACCGGCTGGCAGATTTCTGCATTGTGAGCGCACTGCATGATGGAATGAATCTGGTTGCGAAAGAGTACGTGGCAAGCCGGTCGGATGAAGACGGCGTGCTGATTTTGAGCCGGTTTACGGGCGCGGCGCGGGAGTTGACTGACGCGCTGCTGGTGAATCCCTATGCGGTAGGCGAGATAGCAGAAGCATGCCATCACGCGCTTGAGATGCCGAGAGAAGAACGGCGCAGAAGGATGCACAAAATGCGTCACCAGGTGAGCACCAACAACATCTATAAATGGGCTTCTGAGTTGCTTTCTGCGCTGATGAGCGTGGAATGAATTTTGAAAAGCAAATTCTGGAAGCAAAGAGAGTTGTGTTGTTTCTGGATTTTGACGGCACCTTGGCCCCGATCGTCCTTCGGCCCGCGGATGCGGCGATGCCCCCAGAGACGTTCTCTGCTTTGAAGGTTCTTGCAGCAGATAACAAGTACAAAATCGCATTTGTCAGCGGCAGGAGTGCTGAAGATTTGGAGCGGCGTGCGCCGCTAATTGGGGCAATTTATGCCGGCAATCACGGACTTGAAATTTACGGAGCTGGCCCGCCTTTTTCTATCGCGGAAGATCCGCTGTTGAGGTTGACCGTAGAACGTTTGCAACCGGCCCTTGCCAACATCCATGGCGTGGAAATTGAGGACAAACTTATTTCCGCGAGTGTTCATTTTCGGCGGGTACCGGAACGGAAATGGCCGCTTGTGGAAGAAGCCGTTCTGCGGATTGTGCCGCCGAAATTGAATCTGCGCGGGGGCAAGATGGTGTTTGAAATCCGCCCGGCCGTGGATTGGAATAAAGGGTCCGCGGTGCGCTGGATTATCACGCAATTGGGTCTCGAAGATGCGTGCCACGTTTATATTGGCGACGATCTGACGGACGAAGATGCCTTCGCAGTGTTGCCGGATGGGATAACGGTGCACGTGGGCATGATGGGGAACACCGCCGCGAAATACCGGCTGCGCGATACGGCTGAGGTAGGACAGTTGCTACAGAGGCTCGCACAGTGAGCAGCAACCCGCACTGGTACAAGGACGCGATCATTTACGAGTTGCACGTGAGGGCATTCGCCGACAGCAATGGCGATGGGATGGGGGATTTTCCTGGGCTTACTTCAAAGCTGGATTATTTGCAGGATCTGGGTGTGACCGCAATCTGGCTGCTGCCCTTCTGCTCTTCGCCGTGGAAGGATGACGGGTATGACATCTCTGACTTCACGGGAGTGCACCCGGCGTACGGCACGCTCAAAGACTTTCAGGTCTTCCTGCGCGAGGCACACCGCCGCGGGCTCCGGGTGATTACCGAACTGGTTTTCAATCACACCTCAGACCAGCATGAGTGGTTTCAGAAATCGCGCCGGTCTGCTCCCGGTTCAGCATGGCGCGATTATTACGTGTGGAGCGATACGCCCGTAAAGTATCAGGGCGCGCGGATAATCTTCACTGATTTTGAAACATCGAATTGGACCTATGACGCGGTAGCAAAAGCGTATTACTGGCATCGGTTCTATTCGCATCAACCGGATCTGAATTACGATAACCCCGCGGTGCGCCGCGCCATGCTGCGCATTCTGGATTTCTGGGCGAATATGGGCGTCGACGGGTTCCGCCTGGACGCAGTGCCCTATCTGTTTGAGCGCGAGGGGACCAACTGCGAAAACCTCCCGGAAACGCACGCGTATCTGAAAGAGGTGCGCGCGCATCTGGATCAGCACCACAAAGACAAAATGTTGCTTTCGGAAGCCAACATGTGGCCGGAGGATGCAATTCAATACATGGGCGATGGCGACGAATGCCACATGAATTTCCATTTCCCTCTCATGCCGCGCCTGTTTATGGCGAACCGGCTGGAAGACCGTTTTCCCATCATCGACATCATGAAGCAGACCCCCGCGATTCCGGAGAGTTGCCAGTGGGCGCTGTTCCTGCGCAATCATGATGAGCTGACGCTTGAAATGGTGACGGATGAAGAGCGCGATTACATGTATCGCACTTATGCCGATGACCGGAAAGCGCGCATCAATCTTGGAATCCGCCGCAGGCTGGCACCGCTGCTGGAAGACAACCGCCGCAAGATTGAGCTGATGAACGCGCTGCTGCTTTCCTTGCCAGGCACGCCCGTAATTTACTACGGCGATGAAATCGGGATGGGCGATAACTTTTACCTGGGTGACCGCAATGGAGTGCGCACGCCCATGCAGTGGTCCAGCGACCGCAACGCGGGCTTCAGCACGACCAACCCGCAGAAACTGTATCTGCCCGTGAATATCGATCCCGAATATCACTTCGAAACACGGAACGTGGAAGCACAGCAGAACAATCCAAACAGCCTGCTTTGGTGGATGCGGCGCTTACTTCGGCTAAGGAAACAACATGCGGCATTCGGGCGCGGGTCACTCGATTTTCTGTATCCGGAGAACCGGCGCGTGCTGGCCTTTTTCCGGCGGCATGAGGGTGAAACGATTCTGGTGATCGCCAACCTTTCGCGCTTCGTTCAGCCCGTTGCCTTGAACCTGAGCGAGTTTCAGGGCTCCACGCCTGTCGAAATGTTTGGCGGTACTGAGTTTCCGGTGATCGGCGAGAACCACTATTTGTTTACGCTGGGACCAAACGCGTTTTATTGGTTTTCGTTGGAGCAGCGGCATAAAGCAATTGAATCTTCCGGCTCAGTAGGTCAGCGGGCTTTGGAACTGCCGGTAAGTTCGTGGGAAGAGGTCTGGGGCGAAACGGCGAAAGCAATGCTGGTGCGCGTACTGCCCGGCTTTATATCGAGCCGCCGTTGGTTTCTTGCGCGCAGGCGGCGGGTGCGCTCCGTCGTAATTTTCGATTCCCTGCCCGTGCGTCCTGGCCTGGCATATATCGTGATCGTGAAGATTGCGTACGACGAAGGCGAGCCCGAATTTTATACGTTGCCCCTTGCCTTAGTGATTGGCGAAAAGGCGGAGCAGGTTCGCCGTGATTATGCGGACCTGATATTGGCGGAGGTGGTGCGTGAAGATGGCGCGCGGGGTGCCATTTACGGGGCTCTATGGGATATCGATTTCAATAATTCGTTGCTTGAAGCCGTATTGCGCCGGCGCAAATTTCGGGGTGAAAAGGGAGAGCTGCTGACGTGGCGTACTTCTGATTTTCGCGCTCTTTGGGGCAAACGCCATCCGAACACAGAACCGTTTCGCATTCGTGCTGAGCGGCGGAACAGTTCGGTTGCCTATGGTGACCGGTTCGTGATGAAAATGTTCCGGCGTCTGGAAGAAGGCGTCCATCCGGAAGTAGAGATGGGACGATTTTTCGGAAGTCGGCAAACAGCGGCGGCAACAGCGCCTATCGCGGGAGGGTTTGAGTATCGCATTCCCGGCGAGGACCCGATCACAATTGGGGTACTTCACGCTTTCATTCCCAACGAAGGCAACGCATACGATCTAGCGCTGACTAGCTTGAGCCGCTTTTTCGAATATACGCAGCTAGCTTCAAAAGACGACCGGCTGTTTGAAGAACAGCGGCACCCGCTAGACCTGGCAGGCGAGGAAGTTCCTGAAAGTATCCAAACCGTAATTGGGGATTTCGTAGGCCGCATGCGGACGCTTGGGCTGCGCACAGCTGAACTCCATAACGCGTTTGCCGCGGAAATTATAAACCCGACTTATGAGCCTGAGGCATTCAGCGGCCACTACCGGCGTGCTTTGTACCATGGCCTGCTGAGCCTGACGGATCGCTGCTTTGAGGCACTCAGTTTACGTTTGAGTGAAGTACCGGCGGAGATGCGCGCCGATGCGGAATTAGCACTGGCCAAGCATGATGAGGTGCGCGGCTTCTTTGCGCGAATTGATGAAACCAGCGTGCAGGCTTACCGGACTCGGGTGCATGGAGACCTGCACCTGGCGAAGGTGTTGGACACCGGAAGAGATTTCACGTTCATCGATTTTGAGGGCGACCCGGCGCAGCATTTGAGTGAAAGGCGTATCAAGCGCTCGCCGTTGCGCGACGTTGCGCAAATGTTGAATTCATTCCGGTATGTTTCTTACGCGGCACTGTATGGCGAGGTGGCCGGCGTCGCCGGGGAGGCTGGCCTGGAGCGATGGGCCGGTGTTTGGTACCAATGGGTGGCTGCGGCTTATTTGCGCGGCTATTTGGAGGGCGCGGCTGGCAGCATCTATCTTCCCGCTTCCCAAGAGGACACCCGAGTGCTGCTGGATACGTTCACGATGCAACAAGCGCTGATTGAACTGCGCGCAGAGCTAGGTGCGCGGCCAAGCCGGTTGCATATTCCAGTCCGGGAAATTCTTTCGATCCTGGGGCAATAAAAGCTCAGCGCTAGACTTAATAGCTAATGTTATTTGCAGACTTGGATCTGGCCCGCCGTTTGGAACGGGCGGAGGGCTTGGCAAACGCCGCGTTTGTAGAAGCACGCTCCCGAATTTCTCCGAAGAGCGGTGCATGCTGGACAGAGATTGCGGGTACCCGCTGTATGTTCGATTCACCCGATTCGCCGGTGACTCAGACTTTCGGGTTGGGGATGTTTGAGCCGGTGACAACCGACGGTCTAAGTGAGATGGAAGCATTTTTCCGGGAGCGAAGAGCACCTGTAATTCATGAGGTAAGTCCGCTAGCCGATCCTTCGGCTTTGGTGATGCTCAACCGGCATGGATATAAACCTCTGGAGTTTACGACGGTGCTGGTGCGTGAGCTTCTGCGGGATTCCGCGTTGCCGAAGACTGCTTGTGCAGTTCGGCTGGCGCGGGCTGAGGAGAGCGCCCATTGGTCAAAGTTGTCTTTTCAAGGCTGGGATCAGCCTGCGCTTACCGCATTTTTTGAAGACATGGCGGTGGCCAATGAAGAGCGGCGGGACACCGTACTGTTCTACGCGGAGGTGGATGGAAAGCTGGCGGCTACGGGTTCTGTTTGCATTCAGGAAGGTGTGGCACTGATGGCAGGAGCCAGCACGCTTCCGGAAGCACGGGGCCGCGGTGCCCAACAATCATTGTTAGCACACCGGCTCCATCATGCCGCTCTACAGGGCTGCACAGTCGCAATGATGGGTGCTCTTCCAGGCAGCGCCTCGCAGCGGAACGCGCAACGCAACGGTTTTCAGGTGGCTTATACCCGTTTGAAATGGGAGCTAAGTTAAGGAGTGCGGAAGGCCGGAATCGAACCGGCACGGCCCTTGCGAGCCAGCAGATTTTAAGTCTGCTGTGTCTACCAATTTCACCACATCCGCATACGGATAAGCCGTCAGGGTAACACGGCTGAACGTTATCGCAGGGCGATGAACGTATTGAGCTGCGAGGGAACACTCCGCAGGTAAACTACCACCGGAATCTGATTCCCCGCCGTTACTTCCTGCGGAACACGAACGTTGATCTGCCATACCCCGACTAAGCCGGGTGCGAGGCCGGAATATTGAATCTCGGAATCCTGCACATCGACACCGCCGATCACCACTCGCGGGCGGTCAGCGGTTGGTGTGATGTCTATTGCTGGCGTGCCGTCAGCAGGGGCATTTGGCACCAAGCCTTGACCTGTTCCGAATAAGGTAATGTAGCGTCCTCTTACAAGAGGCATAGAGGCGGTATTGACAGAACCATCTGCTGCGTTCAACGCCGCTAGTTGTCCAGACCCGCTGCCAGACAGTGTAAATAAGCCGGGCGATACGGGGGTCAAAGAAATTTCGGTCAACCCATAAATGCGAGAAGAACTAATCGAGAGAATCTGCAGATCTACCGTGCCGGATGTGGGCAAAGTGGAAGGAAGCGGCAAGTTGATCTGAGTCGGCGACACATAGAAGAGAGCGGACGGTGTGCCGTTCACTAAAACCTGCACGTCAGCAAGTGTGAGCGGCAAAGGCAGAGGCGAAGCTGCATCAGAAAAGTTCACAGTTGCTGGCGCTAAGACGGCGGGCGATGATGTTGGGGGAGACAGCGCTGGAAAAATCGAAATAATTGTTCCCGGAGCAACGGCTCCCGCCGCGAAGCTTGCCGCATTTGTGATGGTGAGTTGCGGTACGAAGAGCAATACCCGATTTGCTGAATCGGCCACGGCAAGATCACCGAAGCTGTCGAAGGCAGTGCTCAGAGGATGGAAGGAGCTCACGCCTAAATCCGGGCTGGCGTTCAGCACGAGTTGTGAGAAGGGAGGGTAATGGAAGGCGGCATTTGCCGCGAAATCCGCCACCCAGATCTGGCCCGCGTTCGGCGTGCCCGCAGCCCCGATGACGATGCCGATCGGCTGGCTCAAGCCTGCGGTAAGCGAGATGGCTGGAGCAGCAAAAGTAGGACTAAGGTTCCCAATAGAATCAAAAATCGCAACACGACGGTTACCTGGATCGCAAACATAGACTCGATCCTGGGGATCAACTGCGATTTGGCGCGGACCAGAGAAACGGGCCGGATCGGCCCCCCCGGGCTGGCCGGTGGTGGTGCTTGAGGGCGAAGTAAAATCACTTTGGCCCAGCACTTTGGTAGCGCTCATTCCGTTCGAAAGGGGACGCGGGAAGTACAAAACACGGTTCAGCGTTGCGTCTGAAACAAGAAGTGACCCATCGCTCAATAGCGCGAGACCAGCAGGGCTCTGCATGGTGCGGCTGCTGGCGCTGGTGACGACAGTGGTGAAATTTGTCTGGCCTATGACCAAGTCTGCCGATTGCGCCGTCTTAGCCGGTTGCGCGAAGGGTTGCGAGAAACGCAGGACCCGGCTGTTGCCTGAATCCGCCACATATAGATTCCCCGCAGCGTCAAGAGCTAGCGCAGTCGGGCGGTTAAGGCCTTGAGGAGTCGGTAGCGCTGGATCGTTGGTCTGGTTATTGATGTTGGTACTGAACAAGTTTAGTTGGCCGATTACCAGATCCGCAAAATCCCCGCCTTTTACCTTATTGAAGTCAGAAAAACCGAGAATCCGGTTATTTGCCGTGTCGGAAACGTAAAGATGAGGTGGGTTTGAATTACGATCAATTACGATTGCGCCTGAAGCGCCTGCGCTGGTAAGCGAAAACTCGCGGCCTTCCACCAAGTTCGGGCTGAAGAAACTGAAGTTTACCTGACCCAGGACACGCGTTGCGCTCAGGGCGGGGCCGGCCGCCGATAAGGAGTAATTCAGCACGCGCTGATTGCCTGTATCGACCACATACAATTCGTTGCCCGAGGCCGCGGCATCGAAAGGACTCGACAAAGTTGACGGGTTCGGAAGGCGAAGGTCCTGATTCGGGAGCCGCCCGCCGGTATTACTCTGCCCAATCACAAAACGCGCGGTTGGGGAGAACGCAGAGGGGTCCTCAGCAGAAAACTTATCGAAGGAATCGTAAATCAGTACGCGGTTATTGCTGCTGTCGACAACAATAGGGCGGTCTCCAGGACCGATAGTGACTGAACTAGTGATCCCGAGATTCACGTCGCTTACGGCAGCGGGTGGTGGCTGATTCTGGACCTGGACAGCAACCCCGAGGATTCGCGCTGCTGGCGAGCCTGAAGAAAAACCGGGCGTGTAAACCAAGACACGGGAAAGAGAATCTGCGACAAAGAGGCGGCCCGCGGAATCGAAAGCCAATCCGAGCGGCGCGGTAAGGGCCGCTTTGCTGACACGCTGGCCAGCCGCATTGGTATTTGTGGTGAATCTGGCCTGGCCTAAAACCAAGTCAGCCGGAGCACCATTATTACCCGCAGAAAGCGTGGCGGACGAATAACGAAGGACTCGGCTGTTGCCGGGATCGGTTGTAAATAGATCCCCCGCGGCGTTAAGTGCCAAGCCTACATGCGAGGGAAAACCTTGCCCGGAACTGAGGAACAAGCTTGAAGCTGTAATGCCTTGGGCGTTGGGGGCACTGCCGCCAAAGCCTGTCTGACCGAGAACCAGATCGGGAGTTTTCAGCTGATCGGGCTGGCTAAAAGGGCGGGGGAAACGGAGGATTCGGTTGTTGCCGGTATCGGCCACAAACAGGTTGCCCGCTTTATCAACGGCAATACCAGTGGGCGAGGTAAACCCGATGGTGAGCCCCCCGGGGCCTTGGGGAAGTGTCGTAAAAAAGTCTTTCTGGCCGACGACGATATCAGCGGGAGCGCCATTCCGCAATTGCGTGGCATATCTCCACCCCAGCACCCGATTATTCGATGTATCGGCGACATAGACCGAAGGGGGATTGCTGGAATTATCGAGCGCAATCGCTGTCGGATTATAAAGATCCTTCGCTTCGACGTAATTTGGATTAACGGAATCGAGCGCGCCGGGGTTTGCCTGGGTCGCTAACAGACGAGGAGCACCTAAAGCTTTAACAGGCTTTGGGTTCAGAGTCTGCGCGTTCGCGAACGGAAGAGAACAGAAAACGACTAAGAAGGAGAAAAGACGGCGGATGTTCAAGATTTATCCTATGCAAGACGCGGCAACTTGGATCTATTCACTTTACCATGTGGCTCTTTCGACCGTGTTCTCCAACACTTGGGAATAACGGTTGCCATGATCAAACGACAAGTGGAGGTTGTAAGAATGGCAGAAAAGGAAAACAGATGTTGGCCCGGATTTGAACCGGTTCCGGGAAAACCGGAACATAGCCAGGGTAGCTGTAAAAAGAAGGCAGCTTCAAAATCAACGCCGACTGACAAGAAAGCTCAAGGGACGAGGGCAAAACAACTGACTGCCTGGCAGAAAGAACATCCTGGAAGCAGCAAAAGCGCCGCTCAACATTTACACGCACCGGGAAAAACAACAAAGGTAGCTGCTCAAAAGAAAGCCCCTGCAAAACGAACTGCTAAAGCGAAAGCTTGATTGGGATAAGTTGAAAAGGCAGGTTACCTATTTAAGGGCAACCTGCCGTCGGACTTTGAAAGCAATTTTTTAACGCCAGTGATTGTGAATTTCCGTATGCCATGACGTATCAGCCATATCTGGCCAGTTATCTTTGTCAAACCCCGGCGCATTCTCAAGCACTTCTTTATCAACATCCAGAACAAATTCCTGCGCCGCTGAATTTAAGGTAAGCGATCCCCATGGCACGGCAAACAATTTGTCACCTATTCCAAGGAAGCCGCCGAAGCTTAGAACAGCATAGGCAATCTTCCCGTTGTTGACGTCAATCATGATTTCTTCAATCTTGCCAAGGCTTTCGCCGCCGCTATTCCTCACCGAATCCCCCATCAACGTTCCCGCCGAGATGATGAGGTTTTCCGTTCCGAAGGCTGGCTGTAAGGGGGCTTCGCTCATGTCCGATTCCTAGTAACGGTCGTTCATATAAACCTGTTGATCAATCCGGAAGGTTAATACAGTTTCGGACGGGACTCGGACTTCGCTGCCCTTAGTTAAAACCTGAGTGCCCGCACCGGCAGCCGCGCCAGCTAGAGCTCCAATTAGAGCGCCTTTACTACCACCGGCTACAGCTCCCAGCAAAGTTCCCAAGGCCGTTCCCCCACCAACAAACTCTCCCGTGCGCTTGTTTCGGCCGACGCCTTGGCGACCGTTACTGGTTTGTGCCAAGTCTTCCGTATTAATCAAGAACCGTTGCCCATTTACCGAGACAGCCTGAACATCTAGAACTAGTTCATTGCTATTCCTTGAATTTCCACCATTGGCATCACGGACGACTAGTTCAGCCGGGCTGCCCCGCGGAATCAAGACAAAGCCTGAGCTGTCCCGCACATCGCGTTCAACGGACGCTGAGAACACTTGGCCGTCAGAGGAATTCTTGGAATTAATGGTGCTAGTGGTTCTCACCTCGATTTCAGTGCCGACGGGCAGCATACGAGTGGGTCCGTTATAGCTCCCGCCACGTACATTCCCAACGTGATTATTTGGGATTGCGTCGTTGTAAACCTGGTTTCGATCTGTCCGTAGCCTATCTACGCCGCCAGAGGCAGGTTCACGGTCACGGTCACCGTAACCGATAAAGCTAATTCGCTCAACGTCATCCGTGCGAAAACGGTAATCTCTTCCGTTATCGTCTTGAAATGATATTGTGCCGGGATTTCCTTCTATGAAGCGCCCGGAAAAGGTGCGGCCATCCTTCAATGTTATGGAGTTTGCGCCGGCAAAAAGAGTTAACGGAAGTGCCGCCAAGAGAAATAGAGAGTTAAAGAGTTTCATAGCTTTCGACCTGCCCGTTAGGAAGCAATCCTCGGGCCAGAAGAATTAAGTGGATGACAAACTTTTAATGAGGGCTTGCACGCGAAGTTCGATATCCGCCGCAGCTTGCGTATAAACCGCGGCACTTTCACCATAGGGATCGCGAACCAGCCACTCCTCCACTCGGGTTTCCGTATTACCGGGAAGATCGTAGCCACTTAGGTCGACGAGGAGATCGAATTCCCGGGTTCCGTAGGGATCGAACTTTTTAGGATATTGCGAGGAAATATCGACGCCTCTTGCCCGCATGGTGGCAATTGTTTCCCAGGCTACTTCGCGTGTGGGCGCTAAACCGGAACTGCTCGCCGTAATGAAACCAGCCCCTAAATGTTTCGCAAAACCTTCAGCCATCTGGCTTCGGCAACAGTTGCCAATGCAGACAAAGTGAACGTGCTTCACTCTTTTAGTTTACTCAAGAATATCTGATGAACCCGGCGGTTAGCCGTTAATTCGGGATGGAATGTTGCAGCCAGATGAAAACCCTGCTCAACTAATACGGGGTGGCCGCGGAGGGTCGCGAGGATTTTTACTTCGGGACCTACAGAATGAATCACTGGGGCGCGGATGAAGACGGCTTCCAGAAGCTGGCCGGCAAGACTGATTTGCGTTATGCAGCTATCGATTTGGCGGCCGTAGCCATTACGCTCCACTGTCAGATCAAGAATCCCCAAACACTCCTGGACCGGGTGAGTGACTTCACGGGCCAGCAGAATCACGCCCGCACAGGTGGCAAGCACCGGTTTGCGCCGTGCAAATTCAGCTAGTGGTTCTTTCAGGTGCTCGTCGTTCAACAGCTTGAGCATCGTGGTGCTTTCGCCACCCGGTAGCACCATTGCATCGCAGGAGTGAAGTTCCGGTTCCGTTCGTACCAACACTGCACGCGCGCCAAGTTCTTTGAGCGCGAGGCGATGTGCTTCAAAGGCGCCCTGAAGCGCAAGAATTCCGATGGCAGGCTCGGCGGCCATTTACCAGCCGCGTGTTTGCATCAGTTCATGTTCAGGCAGTTTTGAGATATCGAGGCCCGGCATGCCGATGCCCAGCATCTCGCTGGCTTCAAGGATCTTGGCGGGGTCATTGAAGTAAGTGGCAGCCTTCACGATGGCCCTTGCGAAGAGATCAGGTTGCGGGCTTTTGAAAATGCCGGAACCTACGAATACGGCCTCGGCTCCCAATTGCATCACTAAAGCGGCATCTGCGGGGGTTGCGATACCGCCCGCCGAAAAGTTCGGAACAGGCAATTTGCCGTGTTCGGCACAGTATTCAATCAGGTCGAGCGGAGCGCCATGTTTCTTAGACTCGTGAACTAGTTCTTCCTTGCCCAATACGGTGAGCTGCCGCATTTCCTTCACGATGGTCCTGATATGGCGTACCGCTTCGACAATGTTGCCGGAGCCGGCTTCACCCTTGGTGCGGATCATGGCTGCGCCTTCTGCAATACGACGGAGAGCTTCGCCAAGATTGCGCGCGCCGCAGACGAAGGGCACTTTGAAATCGCGCTTGGCGATGTGGTGTTCCTCATCAGCGGGCGTAAGGACTTCGGATTCGTCGATATAATCAACGCCTAGTTCTTCCAGAATACGCGCTTCGGTGAAATGCCCGATCCGCGCTTTCGCCATGACCGGGATACTGACCGTCTGCATGATTTCGCGAATCATGCCTACCGGGGACATGCGGGCCACGCCGCCATCTTTGCGAATATCGGAGGGAACGCGCTCTAGCGCCATGACGGCCGAGGCTCCAGCTTTTTCCGCCACAAGAGCCTGTTCTGCATTGACGACGTCCATAATAACGCCGCCTTTCAACATCTCCGCTAACCCAACTTTCAATCGAAACTGATCGTCAAATACCATCGTGTTGCTCCTTGTAATCTAAATGGCTAAACCATGGCCGGGACCGGCTCGCGGTCACGCGACCGCTCCGCTTCCAGTTCCTGCTGTGAAATATTTCCTAAAATTTGGATACCGCGTGCGATCTGCGATTCGGTGAGCCCCGCAAAGCTGAGCCTGAGAGAGCTGTGATGCGCCTGCGAGACCGAGAACGATTGACCAGGCAGGTAAGAAACGCCTTCCGCCTGAGCGCGGCTGAGCAAACCTCTAGTATCGAGCGGCGCTGGAAACTCGACCCATAAATTCATGCCGCCTTCGGGTTCCAGCCAGCGGCAGCCTGCTGGAAGATAATCGCGCGCAGACTCCAGAGCAGCGGTAAGGCGGCTGCGGCCAGCTTGCAACATATTGCGCTGATGTTCAGCCAAGCGGCCCGACTGCGCGAAATGCAGAAGCACAGCCTGCGAAAACTGGTCTGTGTGCAGGTCCGTTAAATGCTTTGCTTCAGTAAGCCGCTGAATAAGAGGACGGGGCCCGATTACCCACCCGACACGAAGGCCGGGGAACGCCACTTTCGAGAAGCTGCGCAGCAGTACGACACGCCCAGAACCTGCCAGGCGCTTCAAAGTGGGGAGCGGAGAACCTTGATAGCGAAGAGCGCTGTAAATATCGTTTTCAATTAGAATAGTGCCGGGAATACGGATTAAAGCTTCCCGCTGGTCCAGCGGTACGGTAGCTCCGGTGGGATTTTGGAAGCTGGGGGTGACGACCGCGATTTTCGGGCGCGCGCGGGCTAATGCTTCAACGTCAATGCCATCGCGGGTGACCTCAATCCCGGTGAGCGAAGCGCCCGACTGAAGGAATAGATTGCGTACACCCGGATAGACCGGGTCTTCGAGCGCAACCGTATCACCGGGACGAAGTAGAACTTGCCGGAGCAGGTCGAGAGCCTGCTGGCAACCATTGGTGATTAGTAGGTCGTCGTCAGAATTCGCATCGCCTTCCGCGCGGGCCTGCTCCAGCAGAAAGCGGCGAAGGGGCTCATAGCCGGCCGGGGCACCCAATTGCAGAATGGAGGAAAGACCGGGGCTGCGGAGCACGGCTTCAGTGCTTTCGCGGAAAGCGTCAACCGGAAACAGATCTTCCGAGGGGCGGGAGTGAGCAAAACTGATGGCGACAGCGGGGAGAGCGGGATTGCGGGGAATCAGGGATGGCGAAAGGAGCTTGGGCCAATCGACTGCCGCGGCAAACCGTGTTCTGACAAAACTACCGCGCCCGACTTCACCCGCAATCCAACCCTCCGCTTCGAGTAATTCATAGGCTGCGGATACCGTGGTGCGATTCAGGCCAAGCTGACCCGCCAATTCACGAGTGGCTGGCAGCCGCTGACCTTCGCGCAGACGCCCAGTTTCTATTTCACGGATGAAGTGGGACGTGAGTTGACGGTAGATCGGAATCGGCGATGTCGGATCCAGCTCAGCCATTGGAAATTGGATGATGCCACATTGGACTGGCTTGCGCAAGTTTGCGGTAAGCTTATGCTCTTGACCCTTCCCGTTTGGACCACACTCAGCGAGCGAATCGCTTACGAGAACGCCTGGATTCGAGTACGGGAAGACCGATTTGTAGGTCCAGATGGGAAAACGGGGATCTACGGTGTGGTGGAAATCCGGCCGTCGGTAGGAATGGTGGCGCTGAATGAGAACCGCGAAATTGTACTCGTTGGCCAATATAGGTACACGTTAAAGCGCCACACGTGGGAAATTCCGCGGGGCGGATCGGCGGTGGGGGAAACCGATATGCTGGCTGTGGCGAAACGAGAGCTACGTGAAGAAACGGGTGTGGAAGCGGCGAGTTGGAAGAGTTTGGGGACAGTGGATGTCTGCAACGGCGTCACTAACGACATTCAGCATCTCTATTTTGCTGAAGGTTTAAAGGTGTTTGAGCCCGAGCCGGATCTTGAGGAGGAGTTGACGGTCCGTTGGGTCAGTTTTGAACAAGCGGTGCGTATGGCGCTGGAAGGCGAAATTACTGAAGTCTGCAGCGTTGCCGCAATTTTAAAGGTTGAACTAGCGATACGCAGTGGGAAGTAGTTAGTTTAGAAAGGAACGTCATCGTCGGTAATTCCCTGGCCGAAATCGTCCGCCTGCTGCTGGGGCGCCTGGGTACGGGGCTGAGCGCTTCTCGGCATGGAAACTGGACGGTCTTGAGAATATTCACCGGCACCTGCTCCGCCGCCTTCACCAGCACCGCCGCTGCCGAGCAGAATTACATCATCGGCTACCACGTCGGTCGCGTAAACCTTCTTGCCGTCTTTGTCTTCGTAGCTGCGCGTTTGCAGGCGGCCTTCGACATAGACTTGCTTGCCTTTCAGCAAATACTGCGACACATTTTCGGCACGCCAAAGAGTGACGTTGCTCCAATCTGTCTCTTCCTTCCACTCGCCGGATTCCTTGTCTTTCCAGCGGCGGCTTGTGGCAACGGAAAACTTAGTAACCGAGGCACCGCCCGGGGTAAACTTCGTTTCCGCGTCTTTGCCCAGACGCCCCACCAGAATGACTTTATTAACACTACGCGATGCCATAGATGGCACTTTAACACGCTAGGCCAGGTCTTCGGCTTCCAGATCTTCGCGCAAGGCACCGGAGGCATTGCGAGGGTAGCCCTGCACCCAGAAAGCATGCGGAACATCGCTATCCCAAACCTTAATTTTGGTGGCCCCGAGTATGCGCTTCAGGCGCAAATCGTCCGCTTGCGCGCGGACGGCTAAACCGGCTTCGGCAATTTCGGAGCGGATGTCGAGATCGTTCCGGTAATCATCGAGGCCGAGCTTGTAGCCGCGCTCGACATCGTCTACAAATTTTTTCCAACGTTCAAGTAATTCTTCGTTAGTCATTTCTGTTACGGATTCGGGCTTGCCTTATGAAATATCGTTCGCCGTCGTTTGGTTTGAAAAAGCTGCGGATGGTGCCGTCGCGGTCGTAAGCGCCGAAGGAGTTGGATTTTCGGTCGTACTTGGCATACCCGCCGCCCGGACGTTCAGAGAGCAGGACATCGGCCCCTGTTGTGGAGTCGCGCAAGGCCTGAGCAAGAGACAGGTATTGCTCGGGTGAAACCTGCCCGAATTCTGCGCCATGCTTTGCGAAATGTTCCTCCAACTGCGTGCGTGAGCGAAAGCCCGGGCCATGAGCAGCAGGAAGCGCCGATAAGAAAAACAGGCCGAGCGCGAGAAGGGAGAGGAATTTACTTCTGTTTGGCAATGATTTTGGCTTGAATCTTTTTGTATGTTGCAGCGGGCACAATCTTCTTCGAAAGAAGCTGGCTCTTGTTATCGTATGGCCGACCCGCAATAATTTTCGCCGAGTAAGCGTCGCCAACGCCAGGCAAGGCCTTGATTTCATCCGTGCTGGCGGAATTGATATCGAGGAGCTCAGCCCTAGCGGCAGCGGCTGCTTTCGGAGCAGACTTGGCTTTGGCGGTGGCGGCTCCTGTCTGTCCTGCGGCAGAGAGGCTCATCCCGAAACAAAGGACAATGGCAAGCAGAAATTTCATTCTGCGATTGTAACCCGCCTGGGACCGCCGGTCTGCGCAGGCAGGGCAATTGGGATTTGGGCACCGCCGTTTTGAATAGAAACACGGGCCGCTTCGAGTACTTGCTCATTGAAACGGCTGTTGGCCGGGGTAGCGATAAGACCACGATTATCGATGGCCCGAATGGTTTCACGTCGCTGATCCGTTGAAGCGGACGCAGCTACCTGTTGCCAGGCGGAAACCAGTGCTTCCACGGAGCGGTATCCATAGCCGACGGGCGAAAGACCCGGCCCATCGTATTCCACATATTGGAAATAATCAGGGCTAGGTTCTGCGTATACGGTGGCACCGGCACCTTCAGGCTTGCGCGTATAAGAATACTGCAAGCCGCGATATTGATCGGAATGGGCCAGCAGTGCGCCATTTTCTTCGCCTCGGCAGTACAGCGTCAAGCCTTGCGTGTTCGTGCCGGGCGCGGCATCCGGGAAGCCCAACCCGTTTTGCACATTCAGGCAAGCGCCGTTATTCCATAGCACGCGTGCATCGGTCCAGAGGTAGCCCTGGTTGCCGTTAGGGTAACGATCCAGGATTCCGTAAACACTGATTGCGATGGGGAGCAAACCGGTAATGAAATGGACAAGATCCACATAGTGGCACCCGATGTAGGAGAAAGCATCGGAGTTTTCAACAGTGCACCAGTTCTGGAAATTGGAATGGCGGTAGTACCATTTCTCAAACAGGCATGCCGTGCCAAGCCGGAAATCTCCAAATAAGCCCTCCCGATATTTGCGACGGGCCATTAAGCTGCGGTCGTCAAAGCGCTTATGGTATTCGATGCCGACAAACAGGCCGGCTTCGTAAGCTGTTTGTTGAATTGTTTCCGCCTCCGCAACATTCAGAACCAGCGGCTTGACGGCCAGCACGTGCTGCCCTGCCCTTAGGGCGGCCATGATGACGTCAAAGTGCAGATTGTCTGGCACGGCGATAACGGCCAGCCCTCCGGGAGCCATGTCGGTTAAGACGCTTCGGTAAAGGTCAGGCTGTCGGGTGCCTGGAGAGTCGGGGTAGGCAGTGAACGTCTGGCCGGGGAAGGCTTCGGCTAAGGCAGTGGAATGCCGGAGGGCGGCAACCGTCTCATAGCGGGAGGCGCAAATCTGAATGCCTCCGATGCGACCCAGGCGTTGCAGGTGATAAAACGCGGGAAGCAGTTGATCATGCGTGATCATACCGCCGCCTACGATTGTGACCGCCGGCTTCACAGGCCGGTGAATTCGCGAACTACTTCTTCCAAAACCGCAATGCTCTCGAGGATTGCAGGTTCCGTAATTACCAGCGGCGGCGAAATTTTTACTGTTGCGCCACCCATCCCGACAGGGCTGAACATGAGCACGCCCTTCTCAATGCAGCGCTCGACAACGTTCCAAGCCAGATCGCCGTCGGGCTCTTTGGTGCCTGGCTTTACACATGAGATGCCCGCAACTAGACCCCTTCCGGCAACATGGCCGATGGCGGGCGTGACCTGCTGGAGCGCGACAAGCCGGGCGTGAAGCAGATCCCCCATGGCTTTGGCGTTTTCGGCGAGATGTTCGTTCACCACAAGATCAATGGAAGCTAGCGCCGCCGCGCAGCAAACCGGGTTCCCGGTATGGGTGGAAGTCATGCTGCCTGAGGGATGAAGATCCATCACGTCAGGTCGGCCCGCTACTGCGGCAAGCGGTAGTGAACTTGAGATGCCTTTTCCGAAACAGGCCAGATCCGGCACGATTCCATAGTGCTCAAAGCCCCACATAGTGCCGCACCTGCCGAAGCCGGCCTGCACCTCATCACAGACCAAGAGCGTATTGTTACCGGTACACCAATCCCGCAGCGCGCGCATATATGCCGGTGGCGCAAAAGAGGCACTGCCGCCTTGATAGGTTTCGAGGATAATGCCCGCAACGTTCTGCGATTCCACATTGGCGGCGCGAAGGGCACTTAAGAAGCCTTCGAAAGAAACATCTTCATTGCGATAGCCATCGGGAAAAGGGATCTGCACAAAGCCGGGATCTAGATTGGCAATCCACTCTTTTAAACCAGGGATGCCGCCCGCCTGCTGAGAACCAAGCGTTCTGCCGTGAAAAGCTTTATCAAATGACACGATGACATGCTTCGACTGCCCGCCCGCGCGCATGCCGTGCGTCCGGCAAAGCTTGATTACGGCTTCCACCGTCTCTGAACCGGTAGTCAGCAGAAAAACTTTTTTCAGCGGCTCTGGCAATAAGCCAGCCAGACGCTCTACCAGGCGCGAGCGGATTTCACTGGGGAAGCAATAGTTGGTCAGCAGATGGGATTGCGCCTGCGCGCAGATGGCATCCACAATCTCTTTGCGCCCGTGACCCGCGTTCGAGATCAGCACTCCCGAAGACCAATCAATCCATTGATTGCCGTAAGCGTCCCAGACCTGAAATCCTTCGGCGCGGTTCCAAACGACAGGGGGCTGGCCGCGCATGGCAATCGGTTCGAAGCGGTGCAGTTTTTCTAAAATGGGCAGCGATGCGGGTACGGGCAGATCCGTCACAATTCGGCGGAACTGCGTCTCAACAGGCGGAACGCTACGGGGCGTTAGGGAATATTCTCGAGCCAAGATTCTATCTTGTGATACTCGGGTTCCGGTTGGCAAGAGTGGGGACTAGTGGGGCCGTCCGGCACGATTGAAAACCGCAGCGAACATTAGATTCGAAATAGCGGGCTTAGGCCGGCAGCCTGATCCAGAAGCGCGTGCCGCGGCCGAAATCCTGGTCCATCCAGAGCTCGCCGCCGTGCGCTTCAACGCTTTCCCGCGAAAGAGCAAGGCCAAGGCCGAGACCGTTCTTCTTTCCCGCCGTGGCGAACGGCTGGAATAACACATTGCGAATTTCAGCAGGGACGCCGGGGCCTGAGTCTTCGATGGATACCCAAGCCGCGCCATCGCGGGTCTTAGCGCCAATCGCGAGTTTGCCGCCGTTCGGCATGGCTTCAATAGCGTTCCCAATCAGGTTGAGAAACACGCGTTCCATGCGGGCCCGTTCCAGCGGTAACTCAATCTGGCCGGGAACCGCGAGGTCGATCACGACGCCGTTTGCCTGGGCAGCCGCGGAACTAGCGTCGGCCGCGGCATGAATTACTTCGTCCAAACGGCAGACTTCAGCCGGCTGAGTGCGGCCGCGCGAGACGTCCACCAGTTCCTGGAGCATGTCTTTGATGATGCGCGAGGACCGATAAATATTGCCGGCGAGCCGCTGTGTTTGCGCCGGATTCCATTCCGCGTCCATCAGCAATTCCGAGCCGCCGTAAATCGCTGCAAGGGGATTGCGCAGATCATGAACGATAGAAGAGGAAAGCTGCCCGATGGTGTGAATGCGTTCTCGCGTGATGAGTTGGGCACGGGCTTCCTGAATGGATTGGCACATGGTGTTGAAGGTGGAAGCCAACCTGCCAAGCTCGTCCTCACCAATCAAGGGGACGCGAACCGTGTAGTTTTGCCGCGCGATCTCCGCGGCGGCGCGATCCAATTGCTTGACTGGTTCTAGAATTCTGCGCGCCAGCCAATAGCTGACAGCCAAGGCCATCAGGATTGCAGCCAGCCACGTGAGAATCAGGTTGCGCTGCAGGACGTTTAAACTCTCATGCACAGCTCCGAAGGATCGAATAATTAGCAGATCCCCGATCGTCTTACCCGCAACACTGTGCAGGCTGCTTCGAATGACTCCGTAAGCTTCGTCGCCGGCGTGCACCCTGCGAAAGCCCGCGACAGTGCCGGA